>Ga0256840_1000673_pt1 | contig 34412 bp, 57 predicted proteins | sample 355202metaG_FD_185969 | JGI IMG/M metagenome (GOLD analysis project Ga0256840, IMG submission 185969) | Hydrothermal vent microbial communities from Mid Atlantic Ridge, Atlantic Ocean - 355-202 | ecosystem: Environmental > Aquatic > Marine > Hydrothermal vents | place: Atlantic Ocean: Mid...
GGCTAGGATAATCTGGGAGATGCTTAGAGGGTGATAAACGTGAGCATACAGTCACTGATAAGGGACGTGCTGGGAGTGCTTGACAGGGCTTTTACACTAGTGCACAGGGGTAGGAGGAGAAGCGTTACTGGTAAGAGATATGGAGAGGCAATAGTGCAGGCGGGAGTAGTGGCTGGGTGGACGTTCTTCACCACGCTTGCAAGCCTGAGGCTTGTACTGTACAGTAAGCCTATAGAGTGCTTGGTCGCAGCGTTGATAAATAGTGGTATAATGTTCTTCACGGTTCTAATGATAAAGATGGGGTTACTGAGCGTTGCCGAGGAGGCGGAACACATATCTCGTGGTGCTTGAGAAGCAGAGGTGCCCGTACTGCGGTAGTAACAACATATCGCATATAGGTAGGCTCGTGTTCAGGTGCCGCAGCTGCGGGAGGAGCTTCTACTTCACGGGATTCACGCTTAAGGAGCTAGGCATACCTAAGAGGATTGTCAAGAAACTAGTGGACGCTGGGGTGATAGAGCCTCTACTGACTGGCAGGGTGAAGACGTACTGGGTGACAGACCCTGGTATGTTGAGCCAAGCACTAGGAGGCGGGGTACCGAGGGAAAGACCAGTAACAAAGATAGACGAGGACTTGTTCCACAACATAGTTGGGTTCAAAGAGATAAAGCAGGCGTTAATAACAAGTATGCGTAGCAGCAAGCCGATACACATACTGCTTGTCGGACCCCCAGGAGCGGGGAAGAGCCTCTTCCTCGAGGACGTGCTGAGACTCCCCAACACAGTACTACTCCTTGGAGGAGAGACTACCAAGGCAGGCATAAGAGAGGTGATAGTCGAGCACACTCCCTGGATACTGGTTATAGATGAGCTGGACAAGATACGTAGTAGCAAGGAGCTAGGCAACCTCCTCATGTGGATGGAGAAGAACAAGCTAGTAGTACACATGAAGGGATACCACAAGACGGTTAGATGCCCATATAGTGCGTGCCACGTATATGCCGCGGTAAACCGTGAGGACAGGCTGCCCCCAGAGCTACTCGACAGGTTCCACTTCAGGTTCTATATACGACCATACACTAGGGACGAGTACATAGAGGTGATCGAGATAGTTCTTCCAGAGCAGGAAGGAGTAAGCAGGGATACGGCGAGATACATAGGGGAGAAACTATACGGGATAGGGGTTATGAGCGTCAGGAAAGCAATAGGCTTGGCGAGAGCGTGTCATGACAGCCGTGAATGCATAGACAAGTGGGTTGAAGCTATGAAGAAGTATAGTGTACCATCAACTATAAACCACTAGTTAACAACCACTGGTTATAGTTTTTTCATCTGGAAGTGGAGAGTCTTGTTATCTCTCTTTTTTTAGATACGGGTGTTTACAAACGTTTACAAACACTAGTTTTCTCATCGTTTTTTTCTATCACTTGTTTTTTACGGAGTGGAAGAGATGGTTGTTAACTATTGGTTAACACTATTCTTTAATACTATTATTTATTAATATGTAGTATTGGTGAGTATGCATGGGTGAGCTGGTGAGGATACAGTCAATGGTTCCCAAGAGCATCATCCCGCTCTTGGACAGGTATATGCGTGAGCGGGGATACGATTCTGTGAGCCAAGCTGTTAGGAGGATACTGGTCGAGTACCTTACAAGCCACTATGGTGGTGCTGAGTGAGCGAGGAGGAGCTTAAGCGTCTCGTGGAGCGTATAAGGGATAAGCACTACAGCGTAACCATAAGCTTCAGGGTGCCCTACATGGTTAAGCTAAAGTACGACGCCCTGGGCAGGGACGAGAAGCGGTTGATAAGGGACACCGTTGTGAGGCTGGTGGAGAAGAGCTTCGACGAGCTGGTGGTTGAGCGTAAGCCGACAGCATACATCAACATCAACATAAACTACAACAGGGTCGAGGCAAGGGCTGAGAACAGCGTGGATGTACATATAGACTTGGGCGAAGCAGTATCCCTGCTCAGAGAGATGAAGCAGCTGCTGTACAACTGGCACAGGAGCGGACTCATACCGCGTGCCGCCTACGGCAGCGCATACGGTAAGCTCAAGCAGCTGGAAAAAATACTTGTCAAGAGGAACTAGGGGGTGGGCGCCGATGATCTTGAACCCTGTGCTCTGCCCTAGGTGCGGCGGAGCCATGCAGTACCGTGGTACGCTCTATTCTGACGGAAAACTGTGCTGTATCTACAGGTGCAGGGACTGCGGCTATGTATCCAAGTACTGTGCAGAGACAAGATACAGCTTCTCAGGGTGATCAAGTGATGGTTGGTTATGGTAGGATAATTATGAAGATGAACTACTATCTGGAGACCTTGGAAGAAAATAAGGATAATAATAGAAGAGGTGAATAAGTAATGCCTAGGACAAGCGTGGACTACGCCGACTACAATATCACTATTTACCGTCATTGTCCCTACCAATGCCTCTATTGTTGGGCTTGGAGGGTTCCTCTTAATGCTAAACGTATCCAGAGCGGGAGATACGATCCAGTAATGGAGGCAGAGAAAATCGCTAGGAAGTGTAGGAAAAGGGAGCGAGTAGTAGTATCATTCACAAGCGACCCGTACCCGTTCCAAGAGGCATGGATGAACACTACTAGGTGGGTAATAGCCAAGTTACGTCGTTATGGCTGTCCAACAGTAATGATGCTGACCAAGAACCCTGTCCTAGCCCTCAAGGATAGGGACACAATGCTATCACACATAGTTGATGCGGAATACTATGTGGAGACATGGCTAGGGACAACAATTACTAGTGCATTCGACCCAACATCAATAATTATTGAGCAAAACGCTCCTAGGACAAGCCTCAGGCTAAGAGCACTGAGAGAATACCAGAACCAAGGCGGATACGTGTGGATAAGCATAGAGCCAATAATACCCATAGAGCAACCACCGTTCTATCCATCAGTAATCGTTAAGAAGATAATAGATACCTTGGATCCAGAAAAGATAAAACTAGTAGTACTGGGAAGACTAAACTACATACACATTGTTAAGAAATACCTACCAGAACTACCAAGCGAAGACAAAGCAACATACTTCTATAAATGGTACGTACCAGAAGCAGTAGACATACTAAAAGAACACAGTATCCCGTTCCACATCAAAAAAGAACTACAAAGGGTGATCAAGTGATGGCTAGGGTTTATCAAAATACTATTCCTTGTGAACTATGTAAGTATAGCAAGTCAGTAACTAGTGGTGGTTTTGTATTGACTTATTGTGAGAAAAAGAAGGAAATTATCTGTGATCTACAATGGATCAATGTGCTTAACTGTTGGCGTTACTGTCAATGCTCACAGCTCAGCAAGAATAGGTGCCCATACTTTGAACCATGTAACAAAGAAGAATACGAAAAAATTATCAGAAAAACAAAAAGGTGATCAAGTAGTGTCGAGTGATTTCTATGGTTATTTCAAAAAGATTGTCGGGAAGATGGAGAAGAACGAGTGCGTGAAAAAAATAATTGGTGATTTCTTTGATAAGCATGGTGATGATATCAAGAAGGCGTGGAAACAGGGAGCTGATCAAATACTTTACGTGTACTTATTAAGATGAGAAGGGGGTGACCATGTGGTGAGGTTTACTCATCCTAGGGTTGTTGAGTATATATTTTCTGGGGGTTCATGTGGCTTGGTGGCTACTATGAGGAACTACAGGTACAGGGTCGGCAGTACTGTAAGGGTTGTTGTTGGGGGTAGGCGTTTCTGCGGGGATATACTGGGGGTTTATGATAATACCCGTGAGAACGCCGAGAAGCTGGTAGAGTATAGTGGCTTCAATAACGTGGATGAATGGCTGAGCGAAGCTATTAAGCTACATCACGGCAGGAAACCCAGATACATAATACTGCTAAAGCTCTGGGACTGCGGGATAAACAAGAGGTGAACTAGCAATGTACTGTGTTGATGCTGGGAGTATGGCTAGTTTTGGACTATATAATCTTGATGAGCTAGTGTTATGGGAGAAGAGTGTTGATAGGATATGTGTTGATGTTCATGGCGGTGAGGCGGTGATATACATATATACGCATGATGGATTGCACTATGGACTAGTATTCCATTCACGCGGAGAATTAAGAGAACTAGTAGACGTGCTGATAAACGCATTAAGACCTGAAAAATGGGTGATCAAGTGATGGAGGTTTTTAGTCTTGGTATGCGTTATAAGAGCTATGATATAATGTATATGCTCTTGTATAGGGTTTACCGTGAACTAGGTATTAATGGTATTATGAGGCTTGTTGATCTAACGTATGGTAGGGGCAGGTTTTACCGTCGTTTTCCCCGTGGTAAGCTCTATATTATTGCCATTGATCCCTATAGGCATGAATGGGAGGTAGAGCCAGACGAGTACCACCAAGTAACAGCTGCCGAGTATGTTGACAGTATTGTTAATGGTGGGCGAGGCATTACGCTAGACGTTATCGTTGTTGATCCTCCTTGGAGTCACGAGAAGAGGGGCAGGTCTCCACGATATACTGGTATAAGCAGTATGCCGTACCACCAGCGGGGTGTCAGGAGCTATGATATAATAAGTTCTGCTCTTGATCTACGTAAACACTATGGTGTACCGCTTATTTACCGCTACAAAGAACCTATAACAGGTACTACTGTACTTGTAAAGCACAACATAGTATTCATGAGAAATAAGGGAACAATATACTATGGTATAATAATGTAGTACATCCTAGTTCTTCAGCAGGGCGTTCCAAGACTATCTAGAATAATGTATTAATTGATATATAGAATGGCGTGGTGGTGGGTAAACAATATAGTTTGCTATAGCATACAATAATATTAGACCGAGAGAGGTGGTGTGGTGTGAGCTATACCCCGTTCTACAACAGGTTGTTCCCACCCATAGTCAAGCCCCTGGACAACATAGCTGTTCCAAAGACTCCAGACTACACCGTGTTCGACTACTACCGTGTAAAGACGATCACGGCAATACCTAGGCTTATAGTACCGTTAGTGCCGAGGAACGACCCTACATACACGTCTATAAATCCTGGGCAAGAAATAGTGATTGACGATCCACGCGAGCTACGGGTAGGCATGAACGAGATACTGCAGCTGCGCATAGCGAGGATAACGGCTCCAGTAGAGCTTACACTAGGAGTAGGCGGTCAGAGAAGCATACTCTGGAACTACCTGCAGAGCTGGCTATACATTGGTCCTGGTAACAGCGTGGTTGACGACAAGCTATACGTGGAGAGCGTTGAGGCTGGGACAACTAATCCTGTAGACATAGTCGTTGCCCCAGAGAACTACAAGGTGGTGCTGGAGGAGCTGGAGATATACAACAGCGGTAAATCCCAGGCATCCCTGACAATATACAAGTACGACGGTATAAGTAATAACTATGTGCCTGTAAAGACGGTGGCGGTTCTCCCTGGTGACACCACCAGCCTGTACAAGGATGACTTGAGGGTTACAATGACGTGTACAAAGATAGCTGTGCAGTCAAGCGTCACGGGAGTATATGTTAGTGGTGTGGCAAGGATAGTACCAGTTGTCGAGGACGACTACCTTACCGAGTTCTGGAAGGTACCTGACTACAACATAGTACTACGTGTAAGGAACATACTATCGAACCAGCTACCAGATGGTCACAACTACTCTGATGTAGATATGATAACGTATGGCTACAGGTACATAGTAGAGAAACTGGCTAATATCCCTGAGAAGTACACTGTGGTGAACGTACTACCAGTACAACCTATACCCCCGCTAAAGCGCTAGAGGGTGAACGGGATTGGTACGCATAATCGTCAGGCGCAGGATACCACCAAAGGTTATCGGTGGAGAGGTTGTAGAGCCTAACGGCTTAACACTAGGATCAACTACTATTGATCACCAGTTCTACGAGCACGTACCAATACCAGACAGTCACCAGACAGGGCTTAACGCAACATCAACTGGTGTTAAGTGGACGTCAAGGTTCAAGTTCAAGTGGTACAAGACACTGCTCAAGACAGTTACTATAAGGGCTTCCTGGAGTGCCTCCGCCACTGATAGTGTCGAGAAGATATGTGTAAAGGATATACAGAGTGGCAAGGATGTTGTGTGCCTGCAGGGCAATAATGGTTCTGATCAGGAGGAGAGCACAGATGACCTGTCAAACATAACAGATGGTGGTCTGTGGCAGGTGTACAGCGCAGTAGTCAAGGCTTCGTCAACGTCAGGGGCAAAATACAGTATAGACTACGTGGTGGTGGAGCTTACATACGAGTACAGGACAGACAATATTGCCCAGTGGCAGTGATAGGCTATGACGTACCCCTACAAGCCACCTAGGAGTAAGTGGTACGAGATATCAGATGTCTTCACACGGATGGATGAAGAGCTGGCGGTAATAATACGTCAGCTCGACATACTGTTAGCGTACATGAGCCTTCTAAGCGGTATGCCAGTTGAGACTGTGAAGAAGGCTGTGGAGAAGATAGTCAGCGGTCAGAGCACCAGCGTATCAGAGGCGGTCAAGACAATAGTCTCGCCTAAGATAACTGTGCCAGTAAGCATATCCGAGACACTAGCACCCCACATAAGCATTACAGCACAACCTAAGGTAACAATAAACACCAGCTCTGGAAAGATGAGCATAGACTTGGTGGCAACAATAGAGGCCCCGCTCCGCATGCTCCCGCCACAGAAGCTGAGCGTCTTCACGCAGTACGATACAAAGTACACGTTCGGCGACACAACTATACTGGCGTGGATAATGCCTTGGAACACAGACATATATATTAGCAACGTACCTACAAGTAACGGGACACCATTCCCAGTTACTAGTGGTACACTACTAACGCTACGTCCTAGCCGTGACCAGAGGACAATATACATGAGGGCTATAAGCACGAGCGGGGAAGTATATATACTGGAGTTCGAGAAGGGAGAGTAGCCATGAGCCTACACCCTGCAAGCTATGAGCGGGGATACGTTGGCTCAAAACCAATAGCGAGACAAGTAGTGGTAGGAGATACCAACCCAGTAAACATACTACCGTGTAGGGAAGAGTACAACTGCATAGCTGTCATAGTGAAGAGCTATAGCAAGAATAATGGTAACATATATATTGGAGGCGAAGACCTGCAAGGGACAAGTGATGGTTACCTGCTTGAGCCTGGAGAAGCCGTTGTAATCCCAGTAGATAATCCGTGCAAGATATGGGCTGTAAGCGATTCTGGGAACAACAAGCTGTTCATACTAATGATAGTCTAGTTTTTCATCTTGTATCATCGTTCACTTACTGTTTGTTTTCACACGTATTGTTTGTTTTCAAAGTGAACACTTATAGTATCATCTAGACACATATAGGTATAGGTGTAGTATAATGCCCCGTAGACCAATAGATATGAGTACCAAGATGGCTATCATAGACCTGTACGAGAAAGGAGTAAGCATGACCAAGATAGCCGAGGAGCTGGGGATAAGCAAAGCTACAGTGCACAAGGTGGTAAAGGCTTACCGTGAGGGAAGGCTAACCATACCAAGTACAGGCGAGGATACAGGTGTTGGCTCAGAAGAAGATACTGGTTCGCTTAACAGTCGTGTACCAGACGATCTAAAGTATGTTGAGAGGTTCCTAAAGATAAAGAAGAACGAGAAGCTACCGCTCCTACTGAAGCAACTTGAGACACAGGCTTGGTGGCACAACCTAGTGCTCGATATTGGTAGGATAGCTGTCATCCTGAGCCTAACAACAGTGGATATACCCTTGGATAAGCTTGAAGAGTACATGGCTGAGTGGATGGAGGACTATGCCAAGCTCAGAGACTATGTATTGAGGTGGTTGAGCAAGACGGTGGAGGCTAGGCGTGACGCATCACGCATAATGGAGCTTGAGGAGGAGAACAGGGTTTTAAAGGCTACTGTTAAGATGTTGAGCGAGACTGTTAGGAGGCTTAGGGATGGTTACACCATAGCGATGAGCATGTTGCCGAAGGAGAAGAGGTTGCAGGCATACCTGTACATCTTGTTGAAGACACAGATTCTTAACCCTGTAAACATGGTAGAGAACAGCGTGTTGGGTGGTGGTAATGGTTCCTGACACAAAGCTGGATTCCTTCATAAAGCCAGATAAAAGTAGTGGTGATCCACTAATAGTTATAATGGCTAAGAAGTATGCTGAGGAACACAACATACCTGTAGAGCAGGCATTACAGGTGCTTGAGAGCATAAGGGAGAAGAAGCCAGACCTTTTCGAGAGCCTAAGGAATGCCCTCGGTATAATAGCTGAGTTCGGGGACAAGATAGGCGACCCTGCCTTAGCCCCCCTCATACAGCCTCTCATAGATGATAGTTTCAGAAATGCTGGTGGTGACGGCATAGATGATGACATGCAGGGTTTGATGAAGACTATGGTTAAGTTCAAGATGATGATGGATACACTATTCGGTAACGGTGATAAGAAGTACTACGAGATAATCGAGAAGCTGGAGAAACGGATAGAGGAGCTGGAGAATAAGCTGGAGGATAAGAAGAGGGACGAGCTTATAGAGAGACTTGAGAAGAAGATAGAGGAGCTGGAGGAGCGCCTAGAGGAGGCTAGTGGTAGCGGGTCGGATGAGGGACTGGTCAACCAGCTGATGGAACAGCTCAACAACATGCAGGAACAGCTGAAGAAGCTACAGGATCCAGAGTACCTTGCCAATGTCTTTGAGGAACACGCTAAGAAGGCTGAGAAGCTATTGAAGATGGCTGGGTACCATGTGGAGAAGGCGCCTGGTCTTACGCCAGAGGAGCTGAAGAAGATAGCTGAGAAGTACGGCTTGAAGCTTGAGAACGCTTCAATACCTATGGATGAGTACATGCGCAGGATGAAGAAGTTACGGAAGATAGTCAGGAAGAAGATAAAGGAGGCGTTCAGGAAGGGATACGAGAAGGCACTGGAGGAGCTTGACGCTAAGCAGTTCGAGAAACAGCTGGAGGTGCTAGAGAACATTATCATCAAAGCTATAGACACGAGTATACAGTACATATTCGGACCCCTAATGCAGAGCCTGTTCAGCCAGAACCCTGAGAAGGCTTCCGAGGCTATGAGGGCTGTTAGTGAGCTTACAAGCGAGATAACCAGCATGGTGAGGCGGGCTGGTAGCCAGGCAGGTCTACCGAGCAATGTGGTAGAGACTGTAAGCAAGAACGTGGGTGAGGCTGTCAAGGAGAGCATAGAAGAGGTTACAGGTAACACTTACCTGCTCACCGACTAGGTGAGACTCTATGGCTAGGAGGGGATTGGCTGAGACAATTATCGGTCGTGGATCAGCACTAGTGGTTGCCACTGTAAAGGGTGTCGTCAAGGGTATGTTACGTAGTGTTTTCAGCATGATAGGTAAGGAAAGGGTACATATGTTTATTGATAATGACTGGCACATACTCGACGTGGTGCTTAACGCCTTCACCGCCCCAGAGTGGAGGTACCCAGAGGGTCTGAGCAGGGAAGAGATAGAGAGGCTGGAGGCTCTCAGGCACAGGCTGGGACCAGTTGTTAGGATGACGCTCCAGATGGTGAGGGGGATAGCGAAGCAGTTGCCTAGAAACATGGTGGAGAGGCTTGACGGGTCATGGCTTCTCAGGCGGATTAGGGAGGTTGACGCAGAGCTTGCATCTGTTATCGAGGCTCACCCCAAGGGCTTGGAGTGGCTGGAAAAAGAGGCTGAGAGGCTGAGAGAATGGCTTCTATCATGACAAGTATAGGATCCATGCTCGAACAATATAGGGATAGGCTACAGGAATTCCTAGAGTCTATGACGCCTGTCGAGACGGCTGGCATGGTTCTGGTCGGCTTCGGGATAATAGGTATAGTGGCTGGCACGCTAATGGCTCTTGACGACGTACACGATATAGGGAGGACAGCGTATCCTGGGCACCCCAGTCCCCTGCACCACTGGATGTACGGGGTAATCATAGCAGTATTATCGGCTATATGCTTGGCGGTAGGTATAGCGCTAATAATATATGAGAGGATAAACAAGATCAATAGAGGTGGTAACACGTGAGCCAAGCACCTGTTAAGCCAAAGCGTAAGCTTGCAGGCAAGATATTAAGGGGACTGCTGACTGGCGGAGTAATAGGGTTCGGAGCAGGTAACGGCTTCTACTTCATGGCTCAGGCGACAAACAGCTTGGCGGGGACAACGGTTGTCAACCCAATAGCGTTCATACTGATGTGGCTCGGCATAGGAATGGTCGCTGGAGCCGCCTATGAGCTTAGCAAGGAGTACGGGGAGTAAGGTAATACCGTACATGTATAAGATAATACTTTTTTACCAAACACGTAATACCTTTATATGTGGTAGTCATGGGTAGGCTGAGGATCATATCATTCAAGATACCAGAGGAGCTACTCTACAGGCTTGACAGGTACTGTGCACGTTACGGCATAACACGCAGTACGGCTCTGCGCTATGCGATATCACTACTGCTGAGCGATAAGGGGTGTCAGCACATAATGGTGTGTCCAAGGTGTGGCGGATTAATGATCCTTAATGGTGTCACGGTTATTAATGGTGAGCATAGGAGCTACACGTACAGGTGCTTGGTGTGTGGCTACACTGCGGATGTTAGGTTTAGTCCAGTACATGTATATTAGTGTTTTTTCTGGTAAAACCTTTTATATCCGTGAAGCACAAGAATATATATGGTGGTAGGATGGGCGCACCACATGAACACGTACCCCAGCCCCTACATAGGTTTGTAGATCACGGGCTGGTTACACGTAATATGATCGAGGCATACTCTAGGTACATGGAGAGATCAGCAAAGCAGCTGTTCTATGAGCTACTGTCAACGGCGTGTAGGGACAGCTGGTGGAAATGCGTGGAGATGAATAGTGAGCCGATGCTGTACGAGAAAACACTGGTTGTCAGACCACTATACGATAACAGTCTCGGCAGGTACACGTTTCTGTCAGTAATATATGGTGTAAGGGCATACTATAAGAGCGGACTGTACGTTGAGGCTCTGGAGATCATAACATGTGATGGTGAGAGGGAGACGCATGATATAGAGGTGGAGGTGGGCAGGAAGTGACAGAGATGGTTCTCAGGGTGCGCAGGGAGAGGACAAGCCTTGTTACAACTATACCTAAGAACTACGTTGAACTCTACGGCCTCAGGGACGGTGACATACTGGTTGTAGAGGTTAAGAGGGTGATAAGGAGTGATAAATGATATAGTAGGCTGGCTCGACGCCCTAGAGTACAGGATGCGGACGCTCATAAATAAGCTGCGGAAGCTGGTGGTAGGCAATGTTGATCTTGTAACATACATGGCTGACAACAATATATGCTATAACAGTATATGTTTCACGAACAGGGATGGATCAGTACTGGTTGTTAGCACTGATAATGATGAATGGGTCAGTATAACGGTGAAGAATATTGTTACCTCGACTGGTAGATACGTTGATGTAGACGTGGATGTTCACGGGTACAATACATTAGTGTACATTATAGATAACTGGGACAAGATAATGTGTTATGTCGAAGCATGTAGGAATGTAGAGAAGCAGTTGAGGATGGCTAAGGAGGTTCTGAAGAGGGCTGAGTATATAGCCTTCATGTATAATGATGCTGGGATAGCTGATAAGGTGTGGGATAGGATAAAAAAATGGCTGAGCTTACCAGTTATTGTCTAATACCATAGTATAGTAGGAACCTGTACAGCTCATCCGTTATCTGGAACACGGCTATTTTTTTCCTGTACCTCCTGCTCCTGACATAGTTCTTCGCCAGTACTCCTTGCTCGGCAAGCCTCCGTAGGCACCGCTCAATAGTGTTCGGGTGTAGGTCTGGCCTGTGTCTCCTAGCGTACCTGAACAGCTGTCTGTAGGTGAAGCTGGTGTTGCCCGTGTCCTCCCTGTACTTCGCTACTAGGAATGCCACCTCTACTGTGCGCATTCCCCGTCATCCTCTAGTGGTTCTAGTACTACCTTGTACTTCTTGCCGTGCCTTACTAGTGGTTGTTGGCTCTTCGGTATCGCTATGTATAGTAGCGTATAGTTTTTCTTCCTGCTCTGCATCCTGCTTATCCTTGACACGAAGACTATCTTGTCCATGCTGTCACCTATATGTATTTTTTATATTCTCTGTTTTTATAGCTAACCATAAACTACTTATTCTATGGTATTCACAGATTATTATAGGTGATAATATGGAGACTCACCAGATATATGTTACAAGCAGTAGTAGGTGTAAGGAGCAGGACTACAAGGTAGTGGCATGGGTATCCCGTCATCCCCCATTACCAGTCCAGATAAGGGTGCTTGAGCAAAAGCTCGGATGCATAAGGATAGTGCAGGTAAGCGGCAGGGTTCCAGACGCCGAGTCCCTTGCAGGTCTTCTCGACAGTATAGGTGCCGATATAGTCGTTCCCGTACTGCCACTAACAATTATTGCAAGGCTAACAGAGATAGGTCGTAGGCACAGGTGGACGGTTCTCTGGGCCGAGATGGAGCAGGTTAAGATGTTGGCTCATAAGCCAGTCGCTAACGTGGACTATGACCCGTACACCGAGACATGGGTCAAGGGTGCTGAGGGGACATACAAGATAATGAGGTTTAAGAAGTTCCACAGGATCGTAAGGGTGAAGCTGGAGCTTGAGCCTTGGTAATAATGTAAAGCAGGGCGGGGTAGTTCTTGATCAGTTGCGGAGGATAGGCGCCTGGAAAGGTGTTGCTAATATATGGTCCGAGCATGGTTGGAAAGAGCCTTCTGGCATGGATTATTGCGGGGGAGTACGCTGGTGACGGCGTAGTAGTAGTATATGGTAGTGAGCCGCACTACGTTGACCAGGACTACAGGAGCTTGGTGGAGAAGGTGTTGGCGGGGACGACGCACTATATAAACTATACTCCGTACGCACAGGACGTATTCAAGTACACGGCGAAGCTTTACAGTCTGTGGCAGAGGATCAGGGACAAGAAGCTCGTACTGATACTCGACAGCCTCAGCATGATAGCGCAGCGTGAGGCAAAGAAGTACTATGCAAAAGGCATAACAGAGAGCAGGGTTATAGCGGCACGAGTAGTCCCGTTACTGAACGCATTGGCGACGGAGATAAAGGATATTGCGATACAGCACAGGGCGCTGGGAATAATAATAGCACACGCAGGGTCAACGGCTGGAAGCTATAAGTACAGGGGGATAGCCGACCTAAAGCCCAGCATGAGCATGAGGACGGCCCACAACGTAGACTACATATTACTTATGCAGCGTGCAGACGGCGGGGCAGAGCTGACACTGGTAGCAAACAGGACAAAGCCAGACACCGAAGGATCAACTATAAAGCTGAAGCTGTAGCTGCCGACAAACCACTAGCCTATATATTTTTCCATAAAACTATATAGGTAATATTTATATACAATAAGGTACAAAATAATACACAAGCAAAAGTCAGGAGGGTGAAGAGGATGAAGACCCAAATTAAAACAATATTCGAGAGCGAGCTACCAATAAGTGTGCAACTGGTGGAGTTCAAAAAATCAGTAATATACAACGACATTATAAGCACTATCGAACATATCAATAAGCAATTGAAAAAACTTGAAAGATTCAGAAAACTATTGAAAATTATCCGCGACAACTATGATCTGTTCGATGATATAGTTGGGATAGAGGTCGACCACGAAGTGGCGGTAATTAACATGAGGATTAAATGGAACGATTGTATAACTATTGAGATCGACAAAGAGTTTGTAGAAGAAAACAGTATCAATGCTGACATTGACAATATAGAGGAAGTATTGGACAAGATAGAAGAGAAGTTACAAGAAGAGAAGAGAAGAGCTTTAAAGTTCATTAAAGAGTTGTCGAGAAGGAATCTGTTAAAAATTGAGATAGAAGACAAGGAAGAGGAAGACGAGGAAGAGGACTGCTAATTTATAAACTATTAAATATTTTTTTAAATAAATTATTTCTTTCTTCTTCAGGTGTTTGATAATAATCGGGCATTACGTGCTCGTGCTTTCTAGTTAATTAAACACGCTGATGTTCTAGCTAATCAACTCGGCCAACGATATAATGGTGTTGGAGTGTGAAAAGACTAATAATAGATCGAGACAGGACAACACTAAGCTGGTGTTTCAGTAGCATATATAGCAGCATATTACATTGATGTTTCAGCAACATATAGAACTACTATATATTTTTTCATAAAACTATATAGGTAATATTTATATACCAGTTTCCATAAAATATATAGTGAAAACGAAAAAGGGTGGGTGAAAAGGAATGGAGGCCAAAACCCAAAACAAAATCCAACACACTCAAAAAACACAAATAAATCAAATCATTGAATTACTAACTAGAGAAGAAATTGAGATAGAAGAGATTAACGATGAGAAAGAAATTCAACGAATGTTGTTGACACTAGAGTTGTCATCAAGATTCAACTGTGGATTTATCTATGACTATTATGATAAATTATATTTGATGGTTGGCGAGGTTGACGTTGTGAAGCTTTCTGAGAATAGTGATGAGTGCGTTGACAAAGCAAAGTTATTAATTATTCCAAGGACTGTGCCAGTGACGTTAGCATTAATTAGTGTTGATGAGAACCCCCAATTTGAAAGTTATGTACAACTATTTATATTTGACGGAAGTAAATGGATTAGTGTTACACTACCGTATATAAGTAGTTATGCTAAAATGTTCGAGCAATATACCCGTATATGGTAACTGTTTTTTAATCACCACTATTTTTTCCTGCTTTTTATACATTTGTTTGTTTTTGCTTGTTTTTGTTTGTTTATGTTTTGTTTTCTTGTTGTCGTATTTATTTCTCAATATGGGGTTTGGTTCTTCTAGAATAGTGTATCTGTATAGGCTCAACAGGATAGTGGCGGCGGCTCTTGTAGGCTTGGTGCTGGGTCTCACGGGGTCGTTGCTGCAGTCTGGTCTGCGTAATCCTCTTGTTGATCACTACATACTGGGTATTGGGAGTGGCGGGGTATTCGCCGTCATGCTCTTCTACTTGTTTAGCCCTAATGTACACTATTTAGCAGTTCTAACCCTCGTCGCTGCCGCTGGGGGTCTCGCAGCACTCACTATAACTATAATGGTGGCGGAATCAGTTGGCGGAAGCGACATCTCATATGTTCTTGCTGGCATAGGTGTTAACTCGATGTTTTCTGGTGCAAGCCTCCTATTATCATATATTGTTGCTGGCAAGAACCCGTATATAGCATACGCGCTCGTCGGCAGCTTCATCGCAGTAGATCCAGGCTGGATACCATTGCTAGGAGTCCTCTCGGCTCTATCCATTATCCTGTACATGCTGTCATCCAAGCCCCTCAACACATTAATGATGGGCGACGAGTACGCTGCACAACAGGGATATGATCCCAGGACTACACGTCTACTGATAGTTCTTTTCTCAGGCGTCATAGGTGCCTCGGTTGTTGCCTGCTGCGGCCTCATAGGATTCATTGGGCTGGTGTCCCCACATATAGCTAATCAACTCGGCCAACGATATAATGGTGTTGGAGTGTGAAAAGACTAATAATAGATCGAGACAGGACAACACTAAGCTGGTGTTTTTTAAAATAAACTATTTATATAATACTAGACTTTTCTAAGCCCATAGCTTATAAACCTAAGCAAATAAGTAAAACAAACAGGTTTACAATCACATGGTTTACAAAAGTTTACAAACAAAAAACAGTATATAAAAATAAACAAATGTATAAATAAGTATTAAAAAATAATGCTGTTTAAAAACATTATTAATTATTATTGTTGTACTTGTTTCTCCAGCTCTTCTATTTGCTTCAGTAAATTATTTAGATTGCAAATAATATTGTCCACTTCATTAATCCTGTATTCATCAACTTTGGCTTTTATTAATTTCTGCTTTAATAGTTGTAACTGGTTTTGTATGTGTTTTAGGTTGATGATGATTAGTTGTAGTTTTGGCGTTAATGAATACCTTGCCGTAACATAGTTGTTTATTGCCATGTTTACTAATACCCTTGTCGACACCCCCATCGCGTCGGCGAGTGCCTTAATTTTCTTATATTCGTCTTTTTTCAATGTTATACATGTAAATGATTTTATGGGCATGCATTTCACCTTCCACTGGTTCTATTACTAGTAATGGTTATTACTAGTAATAAACCTTACGTTACCATAACTAATGCATTTAAATGCATTTAAAACAACAGGGTTTCAAAGCTCTGGGCTTTGAAACCTTGTGTATGTTTTAGCAGCATATAGAACTACTATATATTTTTTCATAAAACTATATAGGTAATATTTATATACAATAAGGTACAAAATAATACACAAGCAAAAAACTCGGCGGGGTGAAGAGGAATGACTGAAGGGAAGTGTATGGATCAAGAAGAAACTGAAGAGTTTTTAAAAGCATACGATCAATTATTGAATATATTAGGTATTGATGATGAAATAGATTCGATAATTATAAATGCAAAGGATCCTCAGGGCAACCCATATAAATTAATTATTAAGTGGAACGAAGGAAAAATGTGTTGGGAGGCTAAGGTTATAGACTAAAAAGTTTTTTGTATTTTTTATGGTAGTTTTTCTAGTGTTTTTTCTAGTATCCATTTTATGTACTGTATTATTTTTTGTTTTAGCTCTTCTTCGGATATATTGTTGTTTAGGTACTGGTGTACCAGCTGTTTTATCCGCTGCTCAATATATCGTTCGTTTAGCTGCGGCAGTATGTAGTGTTTTGTTAGTGTTGTAAGGCGTATTAGTGTGCTTAGCAGCATTGTGTACTGCTTGTTGTCTAGCTCTTGTACTGCTTGGTTTATTAGCTGTATTATGTGTTTTAGTACTACTAGCTTGTCCTCCACTCTTGATCACCTTTGTTTATTGCTTATTATTGCCTGTACTAGTTCTTGGGCGTTGTACCATGTGCGGGGCGGGTCGAGTGCGTGGTATAGTATGTATATTGCTAGTGCTGTTAGTGGCAGTGCTGATAGGACTAGTGCGACGTAGTGTGTGGGCATGTGGATTCACCATTATTATTGTGTTAATAATATATGTTTATAACTGGTGGTGTGTTTTGCCCAGCCACAGGGTGCACAGGGTTGTAGATCGCATGTTGTTGGGAAGGGAGTGTCCCAGTGTACACAGGTTTCTCGACGAGCCATACAAGTTACTAGGTTCTCGGCACAGGATTCTCCGCCACGACCTACTCACTATTCTTGCCCTTGCGGCTCAGGATCCAGTGCTCGGTGCCAGTGCGCTGTTACATGTGCTGACAGACTATGGTTATTCAGCGTTACGTAGACGACTACGTAAAAGTGCAGGGCGGGGTGCACAGGGGTGGCGGAGGAAATAGCTGTTATACCCCTTGTGCAGGCAAGGCATGACGCGAAAATATATCATGAGCTAGGCATTGACCCAGTATATGTATTTAGCAGTGGCTACTGGATCGGCAGTAACTTAGACCCAGCACATATATGTATGGTGGTTGAACACATAACAGCCTCTAAGCCGAGCTATGGCTTCAGCAAGTTCACCATATATAGTGACAGGTACAGGGAGGCGGTGATCAAGGCGTACAGGAAGAAAGAGAAGAAGATAACGCTCGTCAGGATAGGCGAGAACATAGTGGTGGAGGAGACTGGCGACGTAGTCGGCGAGACAGGGGGGGCTGAGGAGCTAATGCAGGAGCCGAGGCTGGAACTGCCAGTAAAGTACATGTTCAGCGGCATGGTGAACAGCTTCTTCAAGACTCTGCAGGGCATAGGCGACACAGTAATATTCATGGACGACAAGATAGGGGTACCAACAGAAACAGGTACGCTGGTCCTAAACATACACAGTATAAACAAGAAACTGTACGTTGAATGGAACGGGGAGAAGGGATGGGGAATATACTCGCTGAACTACATAACAGTAGTGCTACCGCCCAGCACGTCAAACATCCAAATATATATTGGTAGGGAAAACATGCCAACAAAGATATCATACAGCCTTGGAGTAGCTGAGTACACAGTATATATTGCGCCAAGAATAGAGTCAGCCGAGCCAGAAATATCCATACATGCAGGAGAAGCCATGATGGACTACGACATTATAGCGAAGCTGCGGAAGAGACTGCCAGAGTACGACGACATGGTTCTGGACACGGAGACGATGTCGGTATATGTAGTTAGCAGTACAAAGGATGTAGCGGTAAAGGTATCGGAGCTGTACGGGGAGATACTAGAGAACACTGTGTTAGCACTAAACGCTAACATGCTGAGGAAGATAGCGAAGCTGATAGCAGACTACTACGAGGAGGAGAACACACTGCACCTAGAAAAGGATAGGGCGGTGCTCCTAGGTGTAAACATAGGCTACGAGCCACCATACAATATAACAGAAATCCTGGAATTCATCAGGAATAACACAGGCATGGCGACACCAGTAGAGTTCAGTATAGAGAGAAAGAAGACGAGGGACAGGATAGCCTACCTAGTAGGAGACAAGGTATACGTTATAGAGAGGTGGGAGGCAAAACAAGTAGGCTCGGTTACTCCAGCGACAGAGAAGATAGAGGCAGTACCAAACCTACTACTACCACCAAAGACGGTTCAGAGGATAGACACCAGCACACCAGAAGGACTTACACACGGCATTGACACCGAAACACGGATAGAGTACTGGGTGACTTTCGACCCAGACAAGGTGAGAAGATATGTTAGCGTGGAAAAGGAATCCATAGAGGATGTGAAGGAGAAGCTACTGGATATGATAGAAATACACAATATATCAGGCATAAAGGCTATGGGGATAGACAAGGTACTCGCAGTCATAAATAATGCTTGTAACGAGAAGGACTACGATACACTAGCAAAGATATACGATATAGTACCGTACCTGCCAGCCAAAATGATTGAGCGGATAATAGGCTTCATAGAGGGTCTTCCAATACAGTGTAGGCCGTCACCATACTTCATGTGTGTAATGTGGCTTACCTTGGCAGATAAGAAGCCATCACGCCTAGTAGACGCTGTACTACAGGTTGACAACTACTATAGGGACATAACGGATACGCAGGAACGGGAAATAGTAAAGAACATGCTGTACAATAGGCTCAACGAATACGCAGGTATAGGTGAGCTGGAAGACCTTGTTAAATACGTTGAGAACCCCGAGATAAAGGAGGTAGTGGATAGATCACTAGTGGAGAAGAAGAGGAGGACGGGGAAGGAGAAGGAGGAATCAGCCGAGGAGACAAGGCATATCATTGCCGACAAGCTTTTAGAGTTGATAGAAGAGGCGAAGAAGAAGTACAGCGAAGTAACAGAAATATATAGCAAGGTGACAGCGGAGGGAGAGGAGCTAAGCTCAGAGACGCTGGAGAACATGCTGGACAGGCTAAGGAGAGCTACCGATATGATGGAGCAGGTGGCGGCTGATATAGCGGGTGCAAAGATAGAGGCTGTGGGCTACGGATTCAAAGAACTAGTGGATCTGGCAGAAAAGTGGGAGAATGCGATAAAGAACAAGTTCATAAAAGTGGCACGTGACGTAGAGGATCAGATAGTAAGTATACTACGTAGGCGTACCAATAAGGGAGAGATGAGGAGAGCCGAGGAGACAGGGGGGGAGGTTAGGGAGAAGTGCAGGGAGATAGAGGACTGGATGAAAAGGGCTGAGAAGGCTAAGGAGCTGTGGCAGAGGTTACGTAGGCTGTTATACGATAGGCTTGGAGAGATAATAAGCAGGGAGGAGATAAGGTATGAGGACTTGGAGGAGGCTGAGAAGATAGTCAGGGAGATACAGGATACTGCCTCTAAGCTACAGGACGAGGCGATTAGGCTTGTAGAAGAGTACGATACAAACGGCTATGCAGAATACGCCTACACGTGCCTGGGTGACAAGTACCAAGAACTATATAATCTAGCGTTCCTCCTGCGTGAATCCGTTATCACGGATTCGGAGTACTTCATATATGCTTCTAAGAAGAGACTGGAAGAACTGCGTAGTAGGGCTAATAAGGGGCTGGAGAACGCTGTTAACGAGCTATACCAGATGGTGGAGGAGTTGGCGGAGAAACATGGTGTAACACCTCCTAGCAAGTATATTGTAGAGGAGAGGCTGAAGCAGGAGTGGCGGAGCCTTGAGGGACTCAGCGAGGAGGAGCTACGCAGGGCGCTCGAAATGATTGCACGGGAAATAATAGCTGAGCTTATAGCGGAGAAAATAGCTGGTTCCAAGGCTAGGAGGGAGGTGAAACAGGTACAGGTACAGGTTCCTAAGCCGAAGCCCAGACCAGTACCTGTAACTCCCGAGAAGGTTGTTGTGAGCCTCACTCCCAAGGACTGGTACTACATACTTACTGGTGGTGTGAGGTACTGGTGGGAGCACGTAGGAATGAGGAAGGCTAGCGAGACAATGCTTCCAGCGATAGAGCAGATACTGATACCGTTGCTCACTACTGAGGGAGAGAAGATGATGAGGAACCCTAAGAGCCTGCTGGAATACGTTGCTGGATACATACTCTACGAGTACCCAGGAATAATAGTCAGCAAGGGGGTACTACACGGTATGCACAGCTGGTGGAGCAACGTGCTATACATGTGCAGGAACCTGTGGAGAGACATAACAAGCAAGTACAATATACCATATATTGAGAACGTCAGGTTCATAGTCTATGGCTACAGGGATCACGAGAGATACGAGAAAATAAACACTAACGGCATGGTTCCATACATATATGCCTCACTATACTATATCTACAAGCACTTCGGTACAGAACCGCCAGAGAACATACGGAGGTACTACAGGATGGTACAGCTGTGGAAGGAGAAGGGATACCCAGAAGTACTAGAGGTAAGCGTTGAGGCGTGGAGGAAATGGTGAGTCTGCACCAGCTGTACGAGCTTAGACAGAGGCTCATACAGATACGCAACGACATGCTTGACATACTTAGAAAGATAGAGTCAACGACTAAGGAGCTTATGAACTGTCTCCTGCAGAAAAACCTGTGTGATGCACGGAGGGTTGTCGAGCTTACAAACTATCTGAGGAAATACGTTGCATGGCTACGCAAGTACCAGCTTGAATACATACTGCAGTACAACCAGTTCTACAGGGCATACATAGAGGCGCCAGAGCAGGTGAGGAGGAAGTACTTGGAGATGATAAGATAGCTTTCTCACTGAGAATGATAACGTGTGAAACATTACTGATTTTTTAGCGGTGAGAAAACATTATTACTTAATTCATATAATGGTTTTCTCGGTGAGAAAACATGAAGCGGGACAGCATACTCTCCTTTCTCGGTGAGAATGTTAGCGGTGAGAAAGAGTCTTTCTCGGTGAGAAAGAAGCACGTTCTCGGTGAGAATGTATATAGTGTACAGAGTATAGACGAATTATTAGAGGTGATAGGGAAGATGAAAGTGTATTACAGCGAAGTAACAGCTGTAAAGCACAGGAGACACTATAAGGACAGAGTGTACGAGTGGATCGAGAAACGGATAACTCTCCCGAGCGACTGGGACACGGACATAGTATATGTGTTCAGGAGAGAGGACTTCGAGAAGCTGATGTACGCTATCAAAAAACTTGTTGAAATGTGCAGGTCTCTAAACTAGTCTATGTTCCTACATATTATCTTGACCTTCTCTCCCAGCACTACTGGGTTGGTATACATTATTATGTCTGCTATGTAGCGTGGACTTGTAGGGCACTTATCTATCAGTATCGCCCATGTATTCTCCCCAGTCTCTGGATCGTTGTAGAACCCGAGGTGTACCCTGCTACCAGTTATCTTCCTTATCTTATCCATAACTACTAGTAGTTGCTCAGGAACCCTCATGTCTTACACCTATTATTCTTATGTATGTATCCTTATCTGCTATAACGTGTAACCTGCCCTTATCCGAGAGCGTCTCAAGAAGTATTTCCAGCGCATAGTCTGCCGCTACCCCGCTGTACTCGTGCCTTATCTTCTTAGGTACTATTCCAGTATCTATTGATTTTGACACCATATCGTAGAGTATCTCGTTGTCAGTAACTGTTATGCCGTCAATGCTGGGTGGCTGTAACTTATAACCAAGTATCTTGTCTAGCAGTCCTTTTTTACTATAGATACTGAACTCCACCATGCCGTCGCCCCTATCATGTATGAACACATAGATATTCAATGTTTACCACCAAGCATGTCTAGGTACTCCCCATCATACTTAGCCACGAGTATGCTCCTAGCATAGTCCTGTATCCTGGCTCCCCAGCTCCTTATCTCTACTATACCTGCAAGCGTCTCCAGTATGAACCTCTGCACTGCTTCGCTTAGGCTCTTAGCCTCTGGGTAGCTCTGCTTTATAGCACCTACAATATCTTTTGGCAGGTACACGACTATTCTCGTGCTGTTCCTGTACCTCATAGTATCACCACATACATGTATGTGTATGTTCACATTAAAATATACTATTGCTATCAAAGAGATAATAGTGGTGAACGTTTTAGTGCACTAAAACATGCACCATATGCACTAAGTAGTGCACTAATTAGTGTACCAGTAGCCGATGATAATTAATGATGTGTACTATTATGTGCACTACTAAGTGCACAAGGTACTGTGTAGGAAACATTATGGTACCACGTGGTACCCTATAACCATAGTAAAGCATTATGGGATGAAAAGGCATGGATAATCAGGAAAAGTGCTACGAGATGTGCCGAAAACTATTCCACCTACCGAACCAGATATTCTTATGTGTAGAGGAGTGCATGGTGAACACGTATGGTGGAGCCAGCCACTGGTCCGAGCAGGGCTAACGGATTCGTAATAGTATGTAGGGAGAAGCCTAAACGTATATGCTATATAAGGGACTATCCAAGAACAGCGGTTAATCCCACCGAGAACCAGATAATAGCGAGAATTATATTCGGTGAGGTGGGACGACTAGCCAAGGGGATAAAGAACTGGCAGAAGAGATTCCCAATGCCACCAGCCGCCATACTTGTAAAGAAGGCTATGGAGGGTCTGAGCATAGGCAGGACTAGGAGGCTGAGGAAGTGGGAGATAAAGCTCCTACAGATGGCGGTGATGTATGCGGAGAAAAAAGGACTGCCTAGACAAGAGGTGGTGGAGAAGGTTCTAGACTATATTCTAGAGTCCAGCAAAGTACATGGCTAACATAACGTCTTGTCTCCTAGGAGTACGTGTTACACAGTATTTTTCACCATCCCTATATATGAAGCCATCCCTGAAAAGCTCCTGTAAAGCCCTGTACGGCTCCTCGTAACCCATCATCCTTATCTCACGTAACATTACCTCGTGCTCCATGCATACTCCGTCAAGCTGATCTACTATGCGCCTGTACCTGTCTGGTGGGTCAACAACGAACATCCTAGTAATCCTTATAACTTGTTTTATACCATCCCCAACTGATCCATAGTGCTTCTCAAGAGCCTCGACAACATCCTCTGGGAGTAGTACCTTCTTCTTACTTGGACGCATGAGCCTGTATATCATGTTGTTGCTCAACTCTACGCAGAAACGCTTCCTTATCTCCTCAGCCATTATTCCTGGGCTTACAGGGTACTTCGTCTTGTTCTGTAGAACGAACCTCTTTATCTGTTTGAGTAGGTTCTTGGGTACTTCACGTAGTCTCTTAGGCTTGATAACCTCTCTACACTCCACGATACTCCACCAAGTGTATAGATAATAATATATCGCCTTTAAAACAAAGACTATAGCTGGGTGGTAGCGTGTTCGTAAGGGGAGACACGATAGTCGCTGGAGTAATATCTGGCGGAAAAGCAATGGCTAGGTGGCAGAGAGGAGCAAAGGGATTGCAGATATATGCTCCTGGAAGGATGTTCTGGAGCAAGAAAGCCATAATCACTAGGAACCCACCATACACCATAGAGTCACCACACCTCGGACAGATACAGGTAAGGATACAGTTCGGCGAAATAGCGGGCACGGTTAAGGGACAGCACGGATTCAGGATGGGACTACCACTAGCGGCAGCTACAGTCAAGGAGAGGCTTAAGGGATGGAAGGCTCCAGACAGGATGGCACCAGAAGAGTATCCGAGTAAGCTGAAGCACACCATACACACGGTTGAGGAACTTAAGCGCATGGAGAGAGAGATGAGGCAGAAGGCTAGGAGATACCCTGTGACACCCCCAGCAACAGGTACTATGCCACCCATATAACGCCTGTAAGGGGCGGTGACTGATGGCTGACAAGTTCTACCTGAGCAGTATTTTTGAGCCAGTACTCAAGCCGATAGCGGAGACTGCTGGCATACCAGAGACCGACTTCGTACCGTACGAGGCTGGAGAGATAACTGCAAACATAGCTGAGCTTGTAACAAACATATTCGCCAAGGGATGGTTCAACAAGCTGGTGCAGTTCCTCGCTGGAATGATAGCTACTGGATACGGTGTATGGGGTACCAGGGACATCAAGCTGAAGAAGGAACTTATAATGTTCGGTACACACGAGCTTCTAAGAATAATACAGATACACCCCGCAGAGACAAGCGCTATACAGGAGAGCATAAAGCAGTTCACACTAGCGCTGAAGACAGGTGATGTAAACAAGGTACTAGAGTCAATAGTTAGGAGTCCAGACGAGATAAAGAACGCCCTGCTAAGCATAGCTGAGGGGCTAGGTATCATTAAGAAGCAACAACCGACACCAGCTCCTACGCCCTCCCCCAGTACCAAGGCTGTGTCAACAATAGTTACAAGTACTAGTAAGCCTGGCACAACGTATCTCGTGGTCAGCTAATCCTAGTCAACCATAAATGTTTTTTTATCCTCAAACAACTTGTTCTCGGCAAGATCAATTATTATGTTCAGCACGTCCTCAAGCGGCGTGTTGTGACGTACACCATAGTATGCACGTACTAGGCTTACTAGCCTGTAGAACCGTTCCTGAGTCTCTGGCTTTACACGTATGCGTATCTCCTTTGTTCGTAAAGTCATGTTTCCACCGTGTGGAGTATTAGTTAATAATCAATATATATAGATTAACGAATCGGTGATATAATGCCACGTCTCCAGATAGCATCCATACCTAGTGATATAAACGTGTACATGTTTGGAGACATAACACTACCTATCAGGACACTATTCATAGAGACCCAGACCGAGAAGGGCAAGACAACCTATCTAGAGTACCTCCTAGACAAGGATGCAAAGACTGTTGCCGAGGTACTGTGGCAGAGCAAGACAGAGCTTATAAAGAGTGCTGGCGGAATAGTTGTAAGACCAATATACCCGACAAAGGACTTCGGTCTAGATAATGTGTTGTGGCAGTTCACCATAGATACTAAGGTAACCGACTTCAACAACCCTGGTACACTGATAACCGTCAATCCTGGGGATAAGAAAGCCATAATAGTGCGTGGATGGAGGTTCATGGACGTAGACCCGATACTGACGCACTTCGCATACAAGATAGGCACAAAGATAAGCCCGTTCGTGGATGTCTATCTTGCCAAGGACGAGTACGGCTTGGTACTGCCGAGATACCCTGTCAAGGTGCCTCCAGAACAGGACTTCGTCATCCAGTATATCGCACCATATACTGGCACGGTCAGAATGATACCATTGGGATGGGTGGCGGAGCCTATAGCCCAGACAGCAGACCTACTAATATAGCGCAGGGGTGGTAACGGTTGATAACCATACCAAACAAGAACTACAGTCCAGGCATGAAGATAGACGTTATAGAGGTGAGCGGACCGAAAAGATACACTACTGGCGGGTTCACAGTATATAGCAGGATTATGAACGTACGCCACGCAGTAGCTACTGCTACTGGAGGATACCTAGCCGAAGTAACGTCCATCTCAGGATCAGCTATAAAGATAAAGATATACCAGTTCAACTACCCAGCAACAGATGCTGGACCAGCTGTCGAGGTACAAAACGGCACAGACCTATCAGGAATAAAGATAACAGTTGTAGCGATAGGACAATAATCTTTTTAAACATATCACCACACATACTTATTAATGGTGGGACAGGGTTTCCCCAAAAGGGTGGGACAGTCCCAGTGCTGGCTCACCCGCATATGTATAAAATATAATCTTGGCTGAACACGTCATAATTATTTACAGTCACCACGCAGGTGTCCACCTTGGGGGAAAACAATATAGCCCTGTCCCACCAACAATCATTTCTACCACCAACAACACATACTGCTAGTGGTGACCATACTTGATGACTTGGAGACAGGGAATGAGGAATCCAGCGATAATAGACACCATGAACAAGCGATGCTACGACATACTACCAAAGAAGAAAATTAATGTAGCTATATCAAAAATTATTGAATCATTTTATCTCTATCATTTACCAATAGATCCAGAAATAGAGAGCATATGGTACTATATTGGTAATAACTATATAGTAGTAAATGGTGGTGGCACACCACCATACCCAGTAGTAGTACCAGGAGTTAGTCATATACTTATTAAAAACACCAGTATGATAGACAAGATATACTTGCCTACAAACCCGCCATTACCATTCAATAAAATACTTGAAATGAAAAGCATAGAAAAAACAGGATTAGAGATTGTTGTTACCGAGCCAGGCATTACTAGTTATATACCTATAAACCCAGTAGTAGTAAATAACAAAACATATTATCTAGCACTATACTATGAATCATTAAACTTCCCAACAAGTACAATAGATTATAGGTACATAATAACAACTATAAACCAATACACTGGTTCCCTAGAAACAAAAGTATATAGTATAAAAGTAGACACAGAAATACAGTCACCTAATTCAGTTGGAATAGCACCACCACCAATAGTTATTCCGTTTGAAAACAAGTACGTAACAATAATAGAGGCACTAGCAGGTAATACAAACATATACATTCCAGCAAAACCAGTACTGGTAACTATGAACATAGACTTTGATACAAAAACACTATCATCTCCTAAAGCATACTATGTTGGGTTCCTTATAGGAGTAGATAAGGAGAAAAAGAAAATATATACTACGGTTGACGGCAAACAATTATACTCATACATCGTAAAAAGTGACGGAACACTAGTACCTGACAAAGCATACACACTGGTACCACATATAGATTCAAATATAATAACATTTAGCGGTATATCACATTATAATGGTGTATCTTCTACAATAAATTTACTTTATACCGTATCTAATCCGTCGGAACCATTTAATGTTGATGCAGTAGTTAGCAATAATAGAATAGACATATATTATATACTTAAAAAACTTAATAATAATTATAATATGTTTGCCAATCTACTACCACTTGGAGAAAACACTATGTATGGTACAGTATTTCGTGGAACACCAGAAGCAGTACCAGAAATAATACAGGGAATAATGAGTAATAACACAATATGTGGAATGAAAACTACTTTACCACAACAGTTTTATTATACTCCCATGCTTTATCTACTGTACAGTAATGATGAGCTTATCGGTATAGGTAACTTGTTTATTGATGTGTCTCCAGTAGAACCTATAAGATCGTGTTGTGACATATATTATGATGGTAAAAAAGCGTATGAGTGTTCATGTTTAGAAGTTGATCCAGATTATGCATATATTGAGCTAGTAGGTGATGGTGTTCCGCCAATATATGAGTATAGTAGTGTTTCTCTGTCACCAAGTAGTTTTAAAGAGATTACAGAGACACCAAGTAGTATTGGTAATAGAGTATATCCTTTTAAAGAGATTACAAAGTCACCAAGTAGTATTGGTAATAGAGTATATACTTTAAAAGAGATTATAGAGTTACCAATCAGTATTGGTAATAGAGTATATATTTTTAAAGAGATTACAGAAAGAGTTGACGTTAATAGAGTATGTTAATATTTATTCATGTCCAGCACATAGTATTATACTTGGTGGTGAGCTGTGGAGTACAGGGCTAACATATACATGTACGTGGCAACCACTATGTCTCTGGCTCCACTCCTTGTAAGCATAGCGTTGCCTGTGGCTGAGAAGGTGCTCGAGGAGGCTAGGAAGAAGGGATGGCTATGAATATTGGAGAGGAGCTGGGTAGAATACGTAGGGAGCTTGAACAGATACTTTCGGGTATTCCACACATAGAGTATGTTGAAGTGTACAGCCCAGTAGAGGCTGATGTTAGGATAACGTGGAGTAAAGAGTATAGTGAGCCACCAGTAGTACTAGCTCTAACAAAGGGTTACAGGTACAATGTACCTCCTCTCCCAAGCATATCGTTCATAGGCATGCCCAGGCTGAGCATCCCTAGGATAAGCCTTCCAAGGTTCAAGGGACTCCCAGAGTGGAGGAGGCAGGACTACAGGGAGTACGCTGGGGAGAAGCTTCGTGAGGCATTCAACAAGGCAGCTGGTGACTGGGGTGCGCTTAACTGGCTCAAGGATAGGTTCTCATACATATTCTACTATATAGGCTATGCTGTAGGATACATACTCAACTGGGTATGGGATGTCTTCATAAAGCCGTACGCTGACAAGTGGAACAAGATGATAACAGACTTCAACAACACGCTGTCCTACACCATAGAGGAGATAAGTAACAAGGTAAACAGTACAGTACAGGAAATAGTGAACACGAGCAACAAGCTAGTTGAGCATATACAGGATAACATAAACCAAGCAATGTTCAAGTACGCCGTAGACATGGGTAAGTGGGTTAGGGAGGAACTACTAAGACTACCACTATATGGTGCAAGCCCAGCACCTGTCCTAGAGGTAACAAGGGATTACTGCACAGTACATGTCCCAGCAGATACTGTAGTGTACGTGGTAGCTATTGGTTCCTAGAACTGGGTTCTCCCGCTCGGTATCTTAAGCTCATGGTACACCATGTAGCCTACTATTCCAGCCAAGCCAGCCCCAGCCAGTCCCAAGGCTAACAGGTATAGTGGACTTACAACTACCCCCTTAGACCTCTTCTCCTCTACACCACTTACAGTTAGAGCTATAGATGAGCTACGAATAGATCCATAGCTCTCCGTACCAGAGCTTGGAGTAATGGTTACCGTGTCTGGTACCTCGTACCATATCTGGTATGTTCCAGGCTTACTGAACGATAGATCCACCTCTGCGTTCCCTGGTGGTGCATATCCAACACCTGTAAGGTACAGTTTTGCCTCCACCTGCTTGGCTAGGCTCCCGTTGACATATATTTTCAACGGGACACTTATAGTGTCTGGAATACCCTCGACACCAGACGTGGCAGAGTCGTACAGGAAATAGTATAGTATACCAACCTTCTCCCCAGCCATTATAGTTGTACGTGTAAGGCTTATCCTCAGGCTCTGAGCCTTAAGCGTTAACGTGCCAGGTTGTACAACTAGTGTAACAGACTTGCTCCTAACCATACTAGCACCCGCTAATAATGTTGTCTAAGTCCAGCCATAAGCATTCCTACAGCGACACTAATAGGGGTTAGAGACACTCCTAGGTTACCGATCAGTCCACCCCAGCTTGGAGGCTTCACTGGTACGTAACCACCAATCACCAGCCCCTTTGCAACAACGTACTCTATCTTGTTAGCCAAGGCTATGAACTCTGACCCAGCGAAGCACAGTCCTACGGCTAAAGCCCTACCACCATATATGGTGTATAGCAGGCTACCACTATCGCCTGGAGCCATGAACTGCATCAACGGGTTGGCTATAACTACTTGATCCCTGAAAACCCTTGGACCCCCAGGGTACCCCCAAACCTTCACGGTTCCATGCACATCTATTACCACGCTACTAGTCATTCCAGTGGTGCGCCCCACCTTGCTTACAGCCATACCCCTGTACGGGAGAGTCCACCCATCTATCCTTACACCACCCCATATATATTCTGGCTTAACCCTGTCTGGGAAACCAATGGCAACGGCTAGGTCAACGTGCTCGTCCAGAACCGTGCTTACATGCTTACCTATAACATCCCTGTTAGTGCCACCATCATATCTTCCAGGCTGTAGTACTGGCACACCAGAGAATGGGGGGTACGGCTCACCCTTCTCCCAGTCTATGCCGAAAACATGTGCGTTACTGAATATCTGTAACGCACCAGTAACCATGCTTAGAGTACCAGCGGTCCCCGTAGGGTCACTTATAGATACTCCACCAACAGCTGGTCTGACAAGATCCCTGTTGCTGGTTCTGAACGCCTCAAGGCTGTACAGTCCCGCCCTGAGCGGGAAAATCCTCGGCTTACCAGCTACTACAACCCTTACTGGTACTCCGTCGAACACGCTTGGCAAAGCCATCGCCTTCTCTGGCGATTCAACATATACTATTATCTCCCCGTATCCCTCAGGATCAGATATGCCCACACCCACAACTCCTTCTTGCCCGAGAAACAGCTTCTCAGCATCCCTCACTATGCTGGGTACACCCATGCGTATCCACCACTAGAATATACTCGTGGTACCAACCACTACTGGCTCTACACGGTACCCCTCAATAGTTTCTGGCAATAGCTTGGCGTACTCCTCGCTGGAGAGATACACTACTATGTGGTCATCACTAACACCTACACCTATAACTCCTGGCAGGCTTAGAAGCCAGTTCTCATACTTCTGCTTGACAATATATATGTTCTCCATTGTGCAGCACCTGTTAATAATATGTGTATGCGTGGGAATAACCATTATTCCATAACATACACATAATATGTAGTGGTGATGTGCTTGAAACAGGTAGTACTAGATCCACGAGAGAGGTGCAGTTACGGTGAGCCAATAACATATACTCCAGAGAACGCAATGTATGTTGACCTAGAAGGCATAAAGCCTACGGGGAACCTTAGAGGGCTGAGCCACTGGGACGCAGAGATACTGTTCAAGGCTAGTTTCCCAGGAACAATACCGTTAGACCACACGGTTACAGATGAGGGTGTACTCAGGATAACTATAAGGTTCAGGGGAGACGGTGACGCATTAGTTGATACATCTGTTTATCCAAGGAGGGTTCTCCCAGGCGGGGAGAAACACGCTGGCTGGGAGAAACTATCGCTCCTCTCAGGGATACGGTTACGTGACGGTAAGCTGTACTATGTATATAGGGGTGGAGGCGAGGAGGAGAAGCTAGAGTTCATAAAGCCAGAGCTAGTATATGGGTACAACAGGTTGTTAGCAACAATATGTGTTAGGAACGACGTGGAGATAATTCCTTTCACTGGAAACATAACTATAACATATGATGATACGCCTCCACCACGTTTTCCCAGCATAGAGTATGTCGGGCTGAGTTTGGCAAGGATAGACTCGTGCAGACTAGCTGGTGACTACTGGGTGTGTAGAGGATATAGTGGTGGTTTAAGGATACCAGTACACATAGTGTTTTCTGGTAAAGCCTCCAAGGGCTTCCCAGTACGCATAATGGTGTTCAGGGACGAGGGGTGGAGACCTGGAATGGGGGCATACAGTACTGTCAAGCCAGTACTAGTGTCTGAGGAGACGGTGGAGGTACCAGCTGGTAGTGACAGGCTAGACACATACGTATCCGTAGGGGAGAAAGCATCACCAATAGTGGTGTTCGCAAGCTATCTCTGGTGGGACAGCATTGCTTGGGGCAAGTGGAGCACACACGTAGTATTTACGGGTGAGGAGAAAACACCAGTGGTTGGAAACATATATGGAGACGTGTTCAACACGCTGAGGATAAGGTGTTGTGGAAGACTAGTTATTGGCGGTGACTACCCATACATTATCTACAGGTTTATGTCTAGCAGTACAGATACTGGCTACGTAAAAGCCTCTGGAACTGTAAGCATAGCGTGTAGTGGCTTGTCAACTCTCCAACTATATGTTCCCCTAGAGTCTTCTAGTATCTACATAGAGTCGTGTGGGGAGAAGATGGTGTACAGGATAGTTTCTGGTAGGAGCAACCCGTACCTGTACGATCTTTCACTAGTACGTGGTAGTAGTGGATACGTCCTAGAGATAGCATATGGGTCGAAGGTTCCGAGTGACACCTACGCAGTTATAGATACGTGGGTGGACGACAAGTACTTGGGCAAGAAAAAGATACTCGTGCCCTCTGGATCACTTATAGTCTACCACAGTATAGGCTATGTGTCTGGCAATGTAAAGATATGCGTTACGAGCACTGGTAGGACACTGTGCTTGGAGAAAAACATTGTTTCTGGCAAGCCAGTACCCCCTAGACACGGGGCTGGAGCAAAGCCAGGGCTGACTGTGCCAGTTATACCGTTGCCCAAGATACCGTCCGTGCCGAGGAATGCTCCCCAGAAAGAGCTTCTCTTCAGGACATCACTCCTAGTACTTGGTTCATCAGCGTTACTTATACCATTGGCTGAGGTGATTAATGACCATGATTGAGAACAGGTACAGCATACGTTCCCTGCTACAGATACTTGGCTCGCTAAGAATAGTTGATCCATACGGTACAGTAGGTGTCCACGACATTATTGTTGACAACATACCAGTAACGTGGAGGTACAGGGTGTCATCCACCGATGAACTACTAGACGCTCTAGACAGGATACGTGACGGTGAGACAATATATCTTGAGCCAGGTACATACAGTATAGGAGAGACAATAGTGATAGACAGGGACAGCGCTGGAATAGTAGGAGGTAGAGACACAGTACTGGTGTTCAGTGACGATGTAGGAGAAGCTGTAATGCTGAAGGGATACGGTAGCTTCCTGTACGGTGTAAGCATACGCAAGAACAAGGTAGGCGGCTTCGGAGTAGTTCTTTCGCCAAAGGAGCCTGGCAGACCAGGGTATGGACAGACCGTACTAGGCACAGACATAAGGGGTTTCGCTACAGGGGTAAGGGTTACTGGTTCAATGAACAGCGTAGTAGTTGCCAACAACATATCCTCGGAGAACGGTGTAAGCATAGATAATAGTGCGCAGACACTAGTAGCCCTAAACACTATGGGAGCGTATAGGCAGGGAGAAGGCATAGGCGTGATGACACTGTACTCCCAGTCGGTACACATAGAGAAAAACTACATAATCGGGTTCCAGTACATGGTGGTGCTGGAGAGTAGCTACATGGTGTGCGTACTGTACAACAACATGAGCGGTGGATCAACTCCTCCCTCGGCATACATACTTCTAAGGAGCGCCTATGGCTTCACGCCCCAGCCGCCCACAGCGTACTCTAGGATAGTAGGTAATACGTGTCACTCTCCAGAGGGTGTTCTACCACAGCGTGGAATCTACGAGGCTGTAGGTGACCACAACATGATACTTGACAATATTGTTGATGCTGTGGAGAAAATAGTTGTAACTGGGGATAACACAGTATATAATGTGTGGTGATACGTGTTGACAGACATAATACGTCTCGGTAGGGGAAGTACATACGTTGACCTTCCAAGCGGGGAGCATACAGGCGTGTACAGTAATAGCATGTGGAGCGGCTACTTCATGGACTGGCGCTATACTAGGGGGAAGACTGCAGGCGTGTTCAGGAGGATGACTGTGCCAGACTACCGTGTAAGGATGATGTTCTGCCCACTACCAAGCGGTAGTATAGGTGTTTTCCTAAGACGTGTAGACAGGGCTAACTTCTACCACATGTACTACTACTACGACTCCTCTACCAGTACCAAGCTAATGAGGATATCAAGGGTTGTCAAGGGTGTAGAGACAGTTCTAGCAAGCACAGCTATAAAGTATGACGTGCTCCTCTACCTTGAAGGAGAGTGCGTCGGCTCTACGCTTAACATGCTGTGGGGCACACAGTTACCATTATCCGTGAAGCTCACTGCTACTGACACCACATTTACTGATCCAGGATACGCTGGGTGTGGACAGTGGGGCGAGGGAACATATGGGCTGTCTGGCTCATGGGTTGAGACCCTGCCTAACAGTTCTCCAGTGCCAGTTCCTAAGCAGTGGCTGGAGGTACCAGTAACTGGTTCTGGCGAGATAGAGCGTGACCCGTACAGACCAGCAATAAATATTCCAGTATCAGAGAAGAAGCTGGAGATAATTGATCCTGACAGGCACAGGGTGGCTGTGAAGGCTGGGAAAGCCCTTGGTCTAAGCGAGGAGGAGGCTGGAATGCTTTTCCACACGGCATACCCAGTAGCCGTGCCAGAGCACAGCGTACCGCACACGTGCCTAGCACCACTAGACAGGAGGACTGGTAAGCCGTCAAGCGACTCGTTCCTGGTAGGACTGCTGGAGCCTGTGCCTAGTGGCAAGAAGCTGGAAGCAATAGCTCCCAAGTCAAAGAAGGTTACTGATCCCGTTGGATGGCTTAGAGAGTACGGGCTAGTGGAGGAGGCTAGGATAATCGGGGAGATGCTTAGAGGGTGATAAACGTGAGCATACAGTCACTGATAAGGGACGTGCTAGGAGTGCTTGACAGGGCTTTTACACTAGTGCACAGGGGTAGGAGGAGAAGCGTTACTGGTAAGAGATATGGAGAGGCAATAGTGCAGGCGGGAGTAGTGGCTGGGTGGACTTTCTTCACCACGCTTGCAA
>Ga0256840_1000674_pt1 | contig 34358 bp, 32 predicted proteins | sample 355202metaG_FD_185969 | JGI IMG/M metagenome (GOLD analysis project Ga0256840, IMG submission 185969) | Hydrothermal vent microbial communities from Mid Atlantic Ridge, Atlantic Ocean - 355-202 | ecosystem: Environmental > Aquatic > Marine > Hydrothermal vents | place: Atlantic Ocean: Mid...
TTGTTTTTTAGACAACCTAGACATATTTTTGTAGTTTTTTACAGCCATTTATAAATAAAACTTTGTTTACCACCAATATACCATACTTTCAAGCACTTTTTAGACCCCTGTATTTTTCATTAAGTCTGAAAAAAAGATACTCGATGAAAAAGACCCCTCTTTCGTGCATCTTGAGTATGGATTTGTATTTGACTTAGAACAAGAGAAGCTTTTTAGAGAGAACAAAGAGATAGCTTTAAGTGCAAATGCAAAGAAACTACTTGCTTTGTTATGCTCACAGGCAAACTCTAGTGTATTAAACGAGCAGATACAGCAACATATCTGGAGTGAGATGAAAAATTCTGCTACGCTTCGGACGCAGATACACCGTGTTCGGACCCATTTAGGTGAAGATATCATTCATAATGTAAACGGTGTAGGTTACATGGTGAAAACAATTTAACAAATTTTGTAAGCTGTACAAGCAAAAAGGCTTCATAAAAAATGATATAATTAACTAAAAGGAAATAATTATGGCTGGTGTGCATTTTAATTATGATAGTTTCAAACAACTGCTTCGTCTTAGCATAGGGATAGCTGGTAGGCTTGATGAGAACCGTGCTGAGAGTTTAACGGTGCTCTACTGTGATTTTAGTGGTATCAATGATGAAGCGATAGAAAACTCGCTTCAAGAGGTACTTCGCAACTCTGATTCTATCGTTAATCATGGAGATGATTTTTATTTTGTATTGCCATACACAGATAAGTATGGTGCAGAAACAGTGAAGAAAATGTTTAGTGAATTTTTTGCTCAAGAGTTTATGAGTATGCTCGTAAGCTACCCAGTTGATGGTGAAGATGCAGAGGAACTCACTGACTTTTTACAAAACAGTGTCAAGAAGTTTTGTAAAAAAGATATTACTTATTTGGATGAATTGGAATAAATAATGCTATAAATCTTGAAAATCCCTAAAATAAGGGAAAATCAAGGAGTCATTATGATAGTTCTTAAAGCAAAAGCTGAGTCCCCCTCAACATCTGCGATAAATGTATCAACTCTTGATGAAAAAAGTACTGCTAAGCCTAGCTTGTCTTTTGGTGAACTTCTTCGCGGGGAGGGTGTGAAGATACAAGGCGATGAGAACGCACCTTTAGCACAAAAAGGTACAGTCGTTTTAGCACTTGATGACAAAGAAGTGGTGCTCCCTGTTAAGTTAGCAGACGATGCTAAGCAAACTACACAGGTTCAAACAACTTTAGATACTAAAGAGACTAATGAGTCTAAATTATTAGGTTTAGAGGCACTTCTCAAAGGGGATGCTGCTATACTAGGTGAGGAACTAGAGCAACTGCAACTTAATCCTAAAGCAACGCAAAATATGAGTATTAAAGAGCTTAAGACACTTATTAATGATGCTAAAAGTTATCTCAAAGAACAAATTTTAAAAAGTGATGGTTATAAAGATGCACAGATAAAAGAGTTACCCAAAACTCTTAAAGGACTTACTCAGCTCGCTAAAAGATTTGAGATAGATATTTCAAAAATTACTCTCGAACAAGTTCAAGTCAAAAGAAAACCTCTCAAAACAGTAGAAACAGAGATAAAAACACCACTGAAAATTTCAGATGATGCGGTAGCTTTAAAGAGAGAATCAAAAGTAGATACGAAAACTTTAAAAAGCTCAAAGCCATTAAGCTCTACTGTTGATACAAATGCTGATGCTCAAGAAGAGATAAAACAAACTCTAAAACAAGACAACAAACAAAATATGAGGCTAGAAGCTAAGAGTGATGAGAGTATAAAGGTCAGTCAAACTCCTTTATTTAAAGCACAAGCTAAAGTTGAACCTGCCTCTACAGAACAAGTGGTTCAAGCTAAACAATTTGTTGCACAGCCTACAAAGACACCCAAAGATAGAGCGGATGAAACATTAAAACTTTTACTTAGAGGTGAAAAACCGACAAATTCTAAGGCAAATATAACAGCAGACTTTTCAGTAGCAACAGCAAAAGTTATCGCGCCAAATACTACAACTGATACATCGCGCTCACTTGAAGCACTTTTACGCGGGGATACTACAGGGCAAAATACAGAAGTAAAAACGGAACAAGTTACTACTCCTAAAGCGGATAGCTTTGAAGTGAAACTCAATGAAGCAAAACAGATGATTAAGTATCTTTCAACGGATGTAAAACAAGCTATACAAGACTACAAGTCTCCATTTACGAGAGTAAAGGTGCAACTTAATCCACAACAGCTTGGCAGTGTAGAGTTGACAGTTATCCAGCGTGGTAAAAATTTACATGTAAATATCAGCTCAAACAATGTAGCAGTCAATGCCTTAGCAACAAATCTCAGTGAACTCAAAACGCAGCTCAATAATACTGGAATAAATAATGCTACATTTAATTTTAATAGTGGTTCTGAAAATGGCAGTTCAAATAATGGACAACAAAACAATCGCCAGCAAGAACAACAAGATGCGAATGAAGAGTATAACTACTTTGACCAAGATACTAAAAATGAAGAAATTTTAAGTTCTCTAGAGATAGTAGTTCCAAGTTACGCATAAGAATATTTTTTCAAAAAATTAAGGAGTATATCATGGCAATCAATTCATTAGGTGAAAATTTAGCGACAGCAGGTGCAACAACAACTTCGAATGTTGTAGAAGATAAAACAGTACTTGGTAAAGATGATTTTATGAAGTTACTTCTTGTGGAACTTCAAAACCAAGATCCAACAGAACCGATGGACTCAGAAAAGATTTTAAGTCAAACTTCACAATTAGCAACTTTAGAATCTGCAGAAAATACAAATAACGCACTTGAAGATTTAGCTGCATCTCTGGGTAACTCTCAACAATTTTCTACTATATCTGCTATTGGAAAAACAGCAGACTTAGGGAGTAATGCTATTGCTTATGATGAAGGGGCTGTATCTACTTTTGAAGTATATTTTCCAGAGGAGATTACAGCCGGTACACTAGAGATACTAGATGCAAATGGTAATTCGGTTAGTACTATGAATGTTGAGCCAAATCCATCGGGAGTCTATCAGTTTGATTGGACTGGTCAATTGAGTAATGGCTCTCAAGCAGAGAGTGGCATTTACTATGTAACAGCAAGTTATTCAAATGCTGCTGGGGATCCACTAACAACAAGAATGGGTGCCTATCCTATAGAATCTGTAAGATTTGATAATGGTGAAACTCTGGTCAAAGTTGGTTCAGCCTATGTACCACTAGACCAAATTAAAGAAGTTTACTAAAAACTCAGCGTTAGTAAATTAAGGAGCATGTTATGATTCAGGCATTTTATACAGGGATATCGGGTTTACGAACGGGACAATCAGCTATAGATGTCAATGCAGATAATATTGCAAATGTATCTACGGTAGGTTTTCGTGGCTATAATGCTGAATTTTCTACTCTTTTTGAAGATTTAAAAGGGACTACTAGTACCTCTTTAAACCCTAGTTCCATAGGCGCTGGTGTGAAGATTCAAGCAACTACAATAGACTTGAGTGAAGGCTCCTTCGCCCTTTCAGATAGAAGTACTGATATGGCTATCGAAGGTGATGGCTGGTTTGGTGTTGTCAATGAGGGTCGTAGTGAATATACAAGAGCTGGTGCTTTTACCTTTGATCAAAATTCAGACTTAGTCACAGTTGAGGGACTATACGTTCTTGGAAGCATGGGTGGAAATATTGATTTTACTAATAACACTTTAACAGAAGCTCTCCAAGAAGTACCCTTAAAAGATGTAGGTGCTCAAGAAAAACTTAGTTTTCCAAATACTTTAACATATCCACCGGTCCCTACAACAAGTGCACAGTATGTGGGTAATTTAAACGTAGATGATACCATTGTAACGATGGGTGCAGATGTTGTAGATCCTCAAAGTAATAAAAATAATTTAAAACTTACTTTTACAAAATCAGTCCCTCAAGTTGCACCAGGAAGCCAGTGGGATGTAGTAGCTACAACACAATCTTTAGATGGTGCTACTATCTATGATACTAAAAATGGAAAAGCATCTTTTGATGCGCAAGGTGGACTTACTAGCTCAACATTGACCACTATAAACAACAATGGTGCCCAAGTAAATATTGACTTAGGGAGTGCATATAGTGGTGTTACAACAATAGCAAATATCCCTTCTTCTTCCTCCTCTATTACAGATGGAACTATAGGGGGTGACCTCGTTGGTTACGATATCAATCGATATGCAGAAGTAGTAGCTACATTTTCTAATGGACTCCAAAGTACAGTTGGTCAAGTTGCAGTGTATCACTTTTATAATGACAATGGACTCCAGCGTGCTAGTGGTGCTAGATTTGCAGAGTCTGTAAACAGTGGTAGACCGACAATCTTTCAAGATGCAGATGGTGTTAACACTATTGGTGCAAATGTAATGACGTATAGATTAGAAAATTCAAATGTAACACTTGATAAAGCCCTTACAGAACTCATAGTGCTTCAACGCTCTTATGATGCTAGTTCAAAGTCTATCACAACTGCTGATCAGATGATGCAAAAAGCCCTTCAGATGGATGCCTAAGGCATTTATAAAGTTGGCACACTTTGTGCTACCTATTTATACTAATGAAACTCTCTGGTAAATCGAAATAATAGATTCCAGGTCAAGCCTGGAATGACGATAAATTTGTCATTCTGAACTTGATTCAGAATCTAATTACTGATTGGTCAGAAACTTAATTAAATAAAGGACAAATTATGTTGAAATCTTTATTCTCCGGTGTATCCGGTTTACAATCTCATCAGGTTGCGATGGATGTAGAGTCAAATAATATTGCAAATGTTAATACAGTAGGTTTTAAATACTCTCGTGCAAACTTTTCAGACCTTTTAGCACAAACAAAGGCGATAGCAACAGCTCCTCAAGGGGAACTCGGTGGTAAAAATCCAGTTCAAGTTGGACTTGGTTCTACTGTTAGTTCTATGACACGTATATTCTCTCAAGGAAGTGTTCAAAACTCTGATAAAAATACTGATGTTGCCATTCAAGGTGATGGTTTTTATGTAGTATCTCCAGATGGTGGTAGTACATATAAATATACTCGTGCAGGGGACTTTAAGTTTGATGCAGGTGGAAACTTTGTAGATAATAATGGTTTTATTGTGCAGGGTTGGCTACGTGATCCAGCAACTGGTAAAGTTGACTCAACTGCACCAATTACAAACATCAATATCCCACCTGGACTTACAACTCCAGCACAGGCTAGTTCAGAAGTTGTTTTAAAAGCCAACTTAAATTCTGGCCCATTAGTGGAGAGTTTCTCCCCTGCTTTTGAGATAAAGAGTGGACCTCCACCAGCACTTCCAACACCCCCTGCCATAGATAAAAATGGTAATCCAATCGCATCAGGTGATATGGGTGTTATGTTTAATGAAACAGGCGAAGCATTTTCTTTACAAACTGGTCAAGGTGTTTGGATGGCATTTCAAACCTCTACCCATGCTGGTACTGCTGCTGTAGCCGCTGGTGCTGGTGAACTTGATGTAACATTTACCTTAGATGATGGTACTACACAAACGGTAGTAACAACTGGTGGTTTAGCTGGTAATACAGCTGCACAAAATGGTGCGAGATATGTTTCTGCTATCAATGCGCAAACAGCTACAACAGGTGTAACAGCGACATACAATACAGCTACAAATAGAATTGACTTACAAAACTCAAACTCTAGTGCCTCTGCCTCACATAATATACGTTTTGTAGATAACAATGGTAATACAGGTGTACCAAATACAACTGGTACACAAGGTCTTGACCAAACGGCTTATAGATATACTTATGACCCAACTGGTTCAAATCCAAATGTTGGTGCTGATAAAACTTTTACCACCATGTCAGATCTAAGATATGCAATGGAGCAACAACTTCAAGATCATGATGGTGATACATTATTAGGTAATGGTAGTGTAGTAGTAAATGATCAAGGTAAATTTGAAATTAACAATCCAGGTGGAGCTGGTGCTGAAGATATTGATATCAATCTTCAAATCACTTCAATGGTAGCTTCGGGTATTACTGAAAATCCTCGATTTACTACAAATATGGCTGCACTAAACTCTGTGCTTCCTATCGGCAGTGGTGGTAAAGCATTTTCACAAAGTTTTAATGCTGCGACACACTCAAGCAGTATAGATGTTTTTGATTCACTTGGTTCTAAGCATACGCTTAGAATGGAGTTTAGAAAAACAGCAGTAGATAACTCAACTGGTAGTACTTGGGATATGGTTCTTTCAGTTCCGCCTCCAGCGACTATAGACACTATTGCTCCACAGGATGAAAAAACAGGAAGTATAAGATTTAATAATGATGGTTCATTAGCAACATTTAACCCACCAAATATTTCTTTTACGGGTAACAATGGTTCAGCACCAGACCAACAGATAAACTTATCTTTTGGTACTGCAAATGCCTTTAATGGTATGACATCTTTTGATAATCCTTCTTCAACGTCTGGTATCTCTCAAGATGGTTTTACGGGTGGAGATTTAGTTGGGATTAGAATCGATCAAAGTGGAACTCTAGTTGGTTCATTTTCTAATGGTCGTTCATTTGGTCTTGCTCAAATTGGTATGGCGAAGTTTACAAATAATGAAGGACTTTCAACTGAGGGTGGGAACATCTTTGTTCAAACTGCCAACTCGGGTGACCCTATCATCGGTACAGCTGCAACTGCTGGGCGTGGTTTCATACAAGCCGCAGCACTTGAAGCTTCAAATGTTGACCTCTCACGTGCACTAACGCAACTGATAATCATTCAACGTGGTTTCCAAGCAAATGGTAAGACTATTACCACTTCTGATCAACTGCTTCAGACACTCATACAACTCAAAAACTAATTAGTTTTTCGCTATAATTCCTATACTAAAACATAGGAATTATATATGCAATTCTCAGCACCCCTTAAATCAAACTCTAAAAAAATAATGTTACTTGGCTCAGGCGAGTTAGGAAAAGAAGTTATCATCGAAGCACAACGCTTAGGTCTTGAGACTATAGCAGTTGACCGTTATGATAATGCTCCTGCACATCATGTTGCACATAGAAGCTATGTTATAAACATGCAAGATAAAGAGGCACTTTTAGAGGTTATTCGTAGAGAGAAACCAGATTATATACTCCCTGAAATAGAAGCTATCGCTATTGATGCTTTGTTTGAGGCTGAAAAAGAGGGCTTTAATGTTATCCCTAATGCTGATGCAGTTTCTAAAACAATGAACCGTAAAAACATAAGAACATTTGCTGCAGAAGAACTTGGATTGAAAACAGGTCCATATAAGTTTGTAGCTACTCAAAAGGGTATGCTCGAAGCTGCTACGTCTTTAGGCTTTCCAGTTGTTATAAAACCAGTAATGTCTTCATCTGGTCACGGTCAGTCAGTAGCTCGTAGTGCAGAAGATATCCCAGCATCATGGGAGGAAGCAAAAGAAGCTCGTGGTGATGCTAGTGAGCTCATCGTTGAAGCTTTTGTAGATTTTGATTATGAGATTACGATGCTAACAGCGCGTAATGGCAAAGAGACTGTGTATTGTGAGCCTATTGGGCATGAACAGCGTGATGGGGACTATGTATTTTCATGGCAACCAGCTCAGATGAGCGAGTTAGCAAAACAGCGTTCACAAGAGATGGCTAAGACTATAACTGATGGTCTAGGTGGTCGTGGTCTTTTTGGTGTTGAGCTTTTTATCAAAGGTGATGAGGTATATTTCTCAGAGGTTAGCCCTCGTCCTCACGATACTGGAATGGTTACTCTCATAACACAGTCACAAAGTGAGTTTGCCCTGCATCTTAGAGCTGTCCTTGGTCTTCCTCTTGGCTTTACATTTTATGGTGATGGAGCATCTGCTGCATTTAAGTCAGAGGTTCATAACTTTGTACCTGTTGTAGATGTAGATGATAGTCTTTTTTCAGATAACTCTTTTGTGCGAGTGTTTTCAAAACCAGAGGCGCATAAAGGTCGCCGTTTAGCTGTTGCTTTAGTTTTTGACAAAGTAGAAAAAGCATTAGAAAAAGCTCGTGAATTAATCAAAAAAATAAAAGATGCATAATGAAAATAGTACTATTAGATGCTTTAACTTTTGGAGAAACTTCACTCAAGGCTTTTGATAAACTTGGCGAAATTGTAGTTTTTCAAACTACATCAGTAGATGAAACACAAGAACGCATTTTAGATGCTGATGTCATAGTTACAAACAAGGTAGTGATAACAGATGCGCATATGTCAAAATGTACTAACTTAAAACTCATATGTGTAGCAGCTACTGGGATGAACAATGTTGATTTAAAAGCAGCAGATAAAAGAGATATCAAAGTGAAAAATGTCATCGCATACTCCACCGAGTCTGTGATACAGCATACTTTTTCTATGTTGTTTTATTTGATGGGGCATTCCCGTTATTATGATGATGTTGTAAAAAGTGGAGAGTACTCAAAAAGTCCTATTTTTACAGATGTATCACAACCCTTTCATGAGATTTTTGGTAAAAAATGGGGTGTAATAGGACTTGGCTCTATCGGTCAAGGGGTGGCAAAAGTAGCAGATGCTTTTGGTGCAAATGTAAATTACTACTCAACAAGTGGGAAAAATACATCCCAACCTTACCAACGCTTAAAGTTAGATACACTACTCAAAGAGTGTGACATCATCACTATCCATGCACCACTAAACGATGATACAAATAATCTGCTTGATTACAAAGAGCTCTCAATGCTTAAAGATGGAGCTGTTGTTCTAAATCTTGGTCGTGGTGGCATTATAAATGAAGATGCAGTAGCTAAGATTATAGATGAAAAAAATCTTTACTTTGGTTTAGATGTATTGACGCAAGAGCCAATGAAGCAAGACCATCCACTCCTTAGCATCACAAATAAAGACAAACTCTATATCACTCCACATATCGCTTGGACATCGGTTGAAGCAAGAGAGAAACTTATAGCGAGTGTTATTAAGAACATAAAATCGCTGAGATAGCCCTCTTTTTATCTGCTTTTATGGCAGCTACTATCCTTCCATTTTCTTCAGAACTTGCTTTTGTTGCAGCGATTAAAAATGATATGCCTATAATCACTGCCTTGTTTTTAGCATCATCTGGTAATGTTTTGGCGATTATAGTAAATTATTGGCTTGGGTATTTTTTATATGAAAAGATGCATCTCAAGCTTGAAGCCTCTAGGGTAGGAAAAAAATCTTTATATTATGGACATAAGTATGGGTATGGAGCTTTAATGCTTTCTTGGTTACCCGTAATTGGGGATCCTTTAACTATAGTAGCTGGGCTTGTTCGTCTTCATTTTACATATTTTTTAATAATAGCCGCCTCACTGAGGATTATTCGCTATATATTTATAGCATACTTGCTATAATACTTCATTACAAAAAATGGAGAATACAATGAGAACTATAATATTAATGTTGATGCTAACAGGTGCCCTTTTTGCATCAGGACAACGACAGATTATATTGGGAAGCTTTTCGATAGAATCAAATGCGCTTTTTTACTCAGTTACTGCACAAAAAACAATAGATGAAAATGTAGATTTCAAAAGAGTTATGGATAAGTATGCTTTAAAAGTGGAGTATAAAAAAATCGGTGATTATAATGTTGTAAGGATTTACCCTTTTGAGAACTATCCTAGTTTATTTGAGACTATTGCTGTTGTGAAGAGGTATTATCCTGAAGCATATTCTATTAAGTATCCAGCATTTGCTTCTAGCTTAAAAGTTGCCGATGAGGTTGTGAAAGAAAAACCTTTAGTAAAAGAAGAACCCTTGGTGGAAGAAGAGCCTTTAGTCGAGGAGGAACCAGAAGTAATCGAGCCACAACCAGTGACGCCTGTAGAAGATGAGATAAAGTATGAACCAACTCCAGAGAAAAAGCCTTTGCCTGTAGTAATACCTCAAGCACAAGAGAGTAACCCTTTGTCTATGGAGGATTTATATTTATTGATAGCACTTTTGCTAGTCGTTATCGGATTTGTAATATATAAAATTAAAACAAAGAAAAAAGTGATAGAGGTTTAAACTGTTGAAAAATGATGTCATAGTTGTTGGTGCTGGTGGCGCTGGTTTAGTAGCGGCTCTTCATGCTGCCCAAGCTGGAGCTAAAGTTAGAGTCCTTACAAAGGATTACCCTACTAGAAGTCAAACCTGTATGGCACAAGGGGGGATAAATGCAGTCCTCTCTCATTCAAAAGATGATAGTGTTGAGGCACACATTCAAAATACTCTTAAGTCGGCTCATGGCTTAGCATCACCAGAGGCTGTCAAACTTTTATGCGAGAATGCTCCTGAGGCAGTGGAGTGGTTAGACAGTATTGGTGTGCAGTTCTCACGTACGTTTGATGCTAAGATAGCCCAAAGACGTTTAGGTGGAGCGAGCGGAGATAGAGCCTGTTATGCACAAGACTATACAGGTCTGAAAATCCTTCATACTCTTTATGATAAAGTCTTAGCATCACCAAACATAGAGATAGATTCTGAGCGATACCTTCTTAGCATCATAAAAACAGATGATGGTAAAGCTGTAGCAGGTGTAGCGGTACTTAACAAAAGAACTGGTGAACAAGAGCATTATTTCGCATCATCGGTGATACTGGCAACAGGTGGTTATGCACGCATCTACAATACATACTCAACAAACTCTATAGGTTCAACTGGTGATGGATGTGCAGTAGCTATCCATGCAGGAGCAAGGTTGAGTGATATGGAGTTTGTACAGTTTCATCCTACTGCACTCAAAAACTCCTCTATCTTGATAAGTGAGAGTGCCCGTGGTGCTGGTGGACATCTGCTCAACTCAAAAGGTGAGCGTTTTGTGAATGAGCTTTTACCTCGTGATGAGGTTGCTCGGGCAATCAACGACGAGATGGCTAAAGGGGAAGATATCTATCTTGATATTCGCCATTTGGGTGAAAAGTTTATAGATGAAGAGTTGCCTCAAGAGAGAAAACTAGCACAACTTTATGAGGGGATTGACCCTGTTTTTGATTTGATACCTATCAAGCCTGTTGCGCATTATACTATGGGTGGTATAGAGGTAGATGAAAATTCGATGACAAACATACAAGGACTTTTTGCAGTGGGTGAGTGTGCTAATCATAGAGTCCATGGAGCAAATAGGCTCGGCGGTAACTCACTTTTAGAGCTGATAGTTTTTGGTCGAGAGGCTGCTGTTAATGCTGCTAAACTTGCTAAAAACAATACTTTAAAGACTCCATCTTTAGCAAAAAATGACCAATGGATACTCAAGAACTATAATGCAAATCCAGAGATAGATTTTTATAAAGTCAGAGAAGAACTTGGCGATATATTTTATGAAAATGTTGGAATTTCAAGAGAGAAACATAAGCTACAAATGAGTTTAGAGAGAGTCAAAGAGCATATCTCTAACTTAGATAAAATGGGTGTAGTTGATAGTTCAAAAATATACAATACAAACTTGATAGAGTTTTTAGAGTTTAAAAATATGCTAGAGCTTGCAAGACTTGTTCTCAATGGTGCGCTTGATAGAGATGAAAGTCGTGGGGCTCATTATCGTCAAGATTTCCCCCATGAAGATGAAAAATATGCTAAACATACGATAGTGGATTTTAATGGAGTTGTAGCATGAGAATAAAGATACAAAGAGAAAGCTTAGTTGAGTATGTAGTACCAGAGTTAGAGGGCGCTACTCTTTTAGAAGTCTTGAATCATATAAAAACGAAGATAGACCCAAGTTTTACATATAGTAGTGGATGTAGAAGTAGTGTCTGTGGGAGTTGTTCTGTTCGTGTGAATGAAAGGGAAGTTTTAGCTTGTGCGCATAAGGTGAATGATGGAGATGTCGTAACACCACTTAAAAATCTAGAGATTATTCGTGATTTGGTAGTCAATATGGATAAGGCACTCTCATTTAATGTTGCATCTCGTGCGTGGCTGAAACCACTGAGCGATACACCAAATCTCTCTCAAGAAGATGAAAAAATAAATGAGATACAAAGCGATTGTATACTTTGTGGAAGTTGTTATAGTGCTTGTCCTGTTTATGCTGTGAATGAAGAGTTTAAAGGTCCTTTTTCACTCACGAGAGTTTGGAAATATGTGAGTGATAAACGAGAGGGTGATGCTAAGGATAAAATAGATGTTATACAAACAGATGGAGTATGGGACTGCACCCTATGTAATGAGTGTACATTAGTCTGTCCGCAAGAGATTTCCTCTAAGGCAGATATAGAAAAACTAAGAATGAAATCAGCTGGGTATGGCTATAGTGATCCTAACTTTGCTAACATGAACTTTGATGGTGGTCTTAGTTTTTAAAACACTTATGTTATAATTATTGGATATTGTTATAAAAAGGATATGCATTGGCTTCTGAACATTCATTTGACATAAGTGCAAAAATCGATATACAAAACTTCAAAAATGCTATTAACCTCGTTGATCGTGAGGTTGCTAACCGTTACGACTTTAAGGGTACGAGCTATGAGGTTACCTTCAAAGAGAAAGAAAAAGTGTTAGTGCTCATAGCATCAAGTGATAACAAACTAGATGCTCTTAAAGATATAGTTGTTAGTAAGTTTTTAAAACAGGGACTTAACTCTAAGGTTTTAGATGAACTCCGTGTTGAAGATTCGAGTGGTGGCAATAGAAAAGCTACCTTTAAAGTGGTTGATTATATAGAGTCAAAAGAAGCAAAAAAGATAACAGCAGAGATCAAAAAAATGAAGTTAAAAGTAACTGCCATCATAGAGGGTGATAGTATACGAGTTAAGGGTAAAAAACTCGATGATTTACAAAAAGTTATGGCAGAGATAAAACAAGGTGAATGGGATGCCCCACTTGTCTTTGACAACATGAGATAAGGTTGATCTATGCAAAAGATGAGCGTAGCTGATGCAGCTGAATTTTTTTCAATCTCCAAAGAAGCGATTCATAATCGAGTAAGACGTGGCTCCTTAGAGAGTGAAATTATAGATGGGGAAAAATATGTTTTCATTGATGAAAACAAAACAAAAAAAACTTCAACAGTTCCAAAAAAAACTAGAACAAAAGCAACTTCACAGAGAATTAGCCAACCAAAGGTGGATGAGAGATATTACGACTTGCTTAAAGAACAAAATATTCAGCTTCAAGCAAAGGTAGAAAAGCTAGAGGATGAAACGAGGACTCTTCGTAATCAAAAAGAGCAAATGCTCATAGATGAACGAAAAAAGATAGAACAAATTTATAAAGATAAAGATGAACAGCTCAAAAATATCTTAAATGCAATCTCTTCAAAATTTATGCTTAATACGCCTGAGGAACATCTTGAGGCAGAGATAGAAGTCGCTGAGATAGATGAAACAGAGGAATTTGAAGAGATACTCCAAAATAAAGAGTATAAAAATATATATGCAGATGAATCAAGCATACTTACCGCACTCAACAAATACCTTAAAGCAAGAGACTTCTCTAAGAAAAAACGTCAAAAAATTAAAGCTAAGTTTGAAAAAAATGCTGATAAAGATAAACGCATCATAAAACTTAACAAAAAAATATATATAGATCTAGGGAAGTACAGTTATAGCGATTACTCGCTATAAGATTTCTTCTTCTCAAAGTTTTTTTTAGTTAATTAGTCTATGTTAAAGTACTGAGATTTAAGTATAGTGAATTTTGTAAGCTCTTTGTCGTTATGAAGGTTTAGTTTCTTAAGAACTTTAGGATTAACTACATAGTACCCTAGAACAACTTCTAGTTTATCTCCACTCTCAAGCTTAGCATCATAAGGTATAACTCTTTTTTCGTTTGCTTTTATCATAGTGTCTTTAACAACTTCAGTTGCTACCCATGGCATAGATGGTTTGCCATCTTTTCCTATAACTTTTACAAAAGTATGAGTTTTAAGATTAGTATATTTATTTCCTCTTATGTGAGTAATACGAAGTTGAATTACACGTAATGGGTGAGTCATTAAGTTATGCGGAGCTTCATTTTCTACTGCTATTTCAAAGCCACTAGAACCTTTTTTAAAGGATAAGTTTACATACTTAGCTAACATTTTAGGTTCAACTCTTGCACCAGCAAAACCATGATAAGCGTGTTGTTTACTTAGTCTAACAGTTGTAGCTGTTCCATCTACTTTTGGCATGTGACAAGTGATACAGTTTTGTTTTAGATTTTTAGCACCTTCGTCTTGGGTTGAACAAACTGAAAACTTATGAGCATTTTGTTTATGAGAGTGACAACCCATACACATTTTACCATCATAGAAATTCTTGTTAGTGTAGTCTATGTCATGGTAAGCTGAACCAATAGTAGTTTTATTTCCCCACCAAGATGTTGTTGTTTTATATACAACTTTTTCAGTCTCACGACCTTTTTCTGCACCATAAAAAGTTTTCTTTTCACCAGAATAGATGTTCTTATTTGCTTTAGCATGTTGCTCTACACTAGTAATAGTGTGACAAGATATACAAGTGATTCCATCATGTGCTTCTTCTTGGGTTTTAGCGTTTGGTGTATGGCATTTAGCACATTTGTAGTCACCCTTAGTTTTTCCTGGATGTTTGTCCCAAATAGCCTTATGAACTTTATCATCATAGATAGATGATTTTTTATGCATAGAAGATTCAAATTCTTTAGTGATTGTTGGGTGACATTTTTTACAAGATGCTGTATCTGCATCAACATGAACGTTAGCAAACAGCACACTTGATAGTGCCAATATGTAAAGAAGTGTTTTCATATAATCTAGCCTTTTAATTATTATAAGTTGAAATTTTATCTAAGAATTAAGATTTTAGCTTGACCTATATCAATATATGTAAGAGACCATAAATCACCTTAAAAGGAAGAAGAAAAATGTTGGAAACTAGTCAGTTGCAAGTTCCTAGATAAGGGGATTTTAGGCTTAACTTAATGCCGTTGTGGGGGGGGGTATTATAAGTCTTCAGTTTTAAGTCTAAGACCTTTGAGGTGTGTCACAGGATAGGCATAGGATATACCATCACCATCACCCACTATATCTAAGGCTTTGACAACTTTAGAGACTATAACGTCTACTTTTTTGCTTGGAACTACAAACATCAAGTTAACATCATCAGGCTCACTCTCTAGACGGTTATAAAAGTTATCCATCTCCGAGAGACCCATACCATGCGCATCCATAATTGTAACACCGCTAGCTCCTGCATCTTTGGCAGCAAGCAGCGCTTTTTCTTTGTTTTTTCTAGGTACTATAATGTGAACAGCTGAAAATGCCATTTTATAGGAGTGTCGTTTATCTGTTCCATGAACGCGTACAGTTGAGAGTCCCATGTTCTCTGCATCTTCAATAGCATGACGAAATTCTGAGAGTTGAAACTCTTCTTTCTCATGCTCACCCATTACACCCATTTTATCTGTTATGACACCGTAGAGCATCACTGTAAGCATAGGAAATAGTGAAGCGAAGGCGATGAGACCAAAGCCATCTATGAGTGGATCACGTCCAGGTATATTTGTGGCGAGACCAAGACCAAGGGCTGCTACAAGAGGGACGGTTACTGTTGATGTCGTAACCCCTCCACTATCGTAAGCGATAGGGATGATGTATTTTGGCGCTATAAATGTGAGGGCGATAACAAACATATATCCAACCATGATGTAGTAGACGATATCACCACCATTTACAATTCTAAAGGCACCAAGACTAATACCAATAGCTACTCCAAAGGCTACAAAGATACGAAGTATAAAGTCATTTATCTTGCCATCACTTATCTGCTTGGCTTTTTTTGCAATGGCTGTAAGGGATGGCTCAGCCATAGTTGTTGAAAAACCAATAGCAAAAGCAAATGAATAAATGGTGCTTTTTGAATCATTCTGAGTCAGTTGGAGTGCCATAGTCTCACCTAGAGAGAAAAGACCCATCTCGAGTCCAATGATGAAAGCATCAAGCCCTATGATAACAAGACCAAAACCTATGAGAACCTCTTTGAGGTTTTCTATCGGTTTTTTAAGAATGATGTACTGAAAAAATAAGATAACAGCTAGGATAGGGATAACATCTGTGGCAACGCTCAAGACACCTTTTAAAAGAGTGAGTAGGTTAAAGTCAAATGCAGCAGCTGTTTCAGCGGTGTGAATAATCTCAGGGACTACTACAGCAGAAGCATCTACAAACTCATAGACATAGATACCATAAAACTGAACAAATATCATAGGCGTTAGTGAGGCAAAGGCGATAAGCCCAAAACCATCTAAGACGGGATTGCGCCCTTTTATCGTCGTTGCCAACCCAATACCAAGAGCCGCAACAAGAGGGACAGTTACGGTTGAAGTTGTAACACCTCCAAGGTCAAAGGCAAGGCCCACTATCTCTTTTGGTGAAAAAAATGTTGCAGCAACTACTAAAATATAACCCGAGATGATATAGTAGTGAATAGGATGACCTTTTATAATCCTCCAAACACCTATAACGATGGCAAATCCAACTGAGGCCGCTACAACCATACGAAGCACAAATGCATCAATCCTACCTGCACTAATGCCTGCAGCCTTATCAGCGATAACAAGGAGAGCTGGTTCAGCTACAGTAGTACCAAAGCCAATCATAAAAGCAAAAAGAATAATCCATTCTGTTGAACCCTTGTGTGCAAAGTCACTAGCAAGTCCTTCACCAACTGGAAAGATACCAACTTCAAGACCGAGTAAAAAGACAGCAAGACCAACACCAACTATAGCTAGACCTATGGTTGTACTGAGCCAATTTTGGGGGACAACTTGTATAATGGCCAATTGAAAGAAAAGAATAACTAATATGATAGGAAGAAGGTCTCGAAAGGATTCAGCGAGTAGTTTAAAAAAAGATTTGAAATTTAACATAGAGTATCCAGTAATAATATGGTGTAATATTACACTATATTCCTTCAAAAATAGCTTTATTAAGATATTTTAGGTAAAATTCCGATATTAGTATGAAGATACTATTGGACAGCTGGCCGAGTGGTCGAAGGCGCTCGCCTGGAACGCGGGTGTAGGGTAACCTACCGTGGGTTCGAATAACTCGTGAAGTATCTTACAGAACCCCTATAATAGGGACTTTGAAGAGAAAATGTTGCTTGAAAAAGCCAAGTGCGTAGATAATGCGTAGATTCTGTATCAGCAAGATATAAGAAAAACGAATAATATGGTTGAGTGTCCGAGTGGTCTATGGTGTAACCTTGGAAAGGTTATGTAGTTTTTCTACCAGGGGTTCGAATCCCCTCTCAACCTCCATAAATAAGTGCTTTGAAGCACTATCCAAAAATACTTCTCCCTTTAAGATTATTACTTTTAACAACATTAGAAATGTATGTATTTTGTGTTACGATGCTATCATTATGTCCAAGCAATCCACTAACAACTGTTATACTTTCTATATCACCATGGATAAGGTTAGTCGCAAACGTGTGTCTCAAGTTATAGAGTCTTCCTTCGGGTAACCCAACATATTTTAGTAGTTTCTTATACATCCAATCTAATTGTCCAGCACTTGTGTATGAAGTATAATATCTGTTCGTAAAAACCCAAGAAATAATCATACAGTAGCAGACCAAAAAGGTAAGCCAACATCCACACCAACAGCTCGTTGGGTATTTCACTGTTTTATTGGGATACAAATGTTAATAATCAACGATACACAGCATCTTATGATGAATCTTAATGATATGCATAAATTGATTATTAGACTGCTTGGGCAGAGGTATTTAGATATTTATTTAATTAGGGAAGAGGTGTGAGGAAAGTGAGTTTATACAAATAGTTTAATAAAATAATGCTAACATCATGCCAATGAAAAAACGTGAACAGATAAAACCTGCCCCAATAAGAGAAAATGAGTATATAAAAAAAGAGTTTGTAAGTTATCAAGAGATGGCAGAACATGCTCCTGATTGGTCACTCTTTTGCAACTACCAACTAGAACCTAATGGAATGAATGGTCAGTATGATATTTTGAAACTACCAAATATGCAACTCGCATTTAGTGATATGCATGGTGGATTTATGTTTAGTTTTGAAGCACCTAAAAATAGTATCTGTTTTTCACTCATACTAGAAGTGGCTGGTTCTGCTTGTTTTGAGTCTATGAAACTCAAAGAGGGAATGATAGTAGTTTTTGATGATAGAGAAGTATATAACTTTATGTCGAGTGGTGCTATAAAAATCATAGATGTTAGTGTAGATAAAGATTTTGACTCTCCATTACTAAAAGTTCTACAAGATACACAGAAAATGTACTTTTTAGATGATAAGGGAAGCCTAAAGGAACTCTTACTGGAGACGCTTACTCTCACAGAAGAAAATAATGATAACAAAAAGCTTTTTGCAAACTATAAAGAGAAAATTATTTCTACTATGGAAGAACTTGTAAGTAGACAAAAACCACAAACTCCAAAATGTACAAAGGGTGAAGAGATAGCCTTACAAGTAAGAGATAAACTTTTTAAACATATGGATGTTGTGTTTGATACCGAGTATTTAGCTTCAGAGTATAAGGCGACAACACGAACACTTCAAAGCAGTTTTAAGTCTCTTTTTGGTTACACACCACAACACTTCATCCGTCTTCTCAAACTAAACCTTGTACATCATGAACTTCATGAGTCGACTCAGAAAGAGACTACTGTTTTAGCCATAGCCAAGAAGTGGGGTTTTATGCATATGGGGCGTTTCTCTAACTACTATAAAAAACTTTTCTCTGAGTTACCATCTCAAACACTCAAAAAGCTGGATATAGAAGATGATGGAATGCGTTTAGGATGTGTGGAAATAAAAGAGAGTATCTGATTTTTGTTTTAAGGATAGACAGCTTACATCTGTTTTAACTATAATAAATGAAATTATTTTAAGGAATACAAAAATGATGATAAAATCAGTAGTATTAAGTTTAGTAGCAACAACAGCACTTTTAACAACAGGGTGTGCAGTTAAAGATGCAAAAACAGCGACACAAACACAAGAGTGCAAAACAGAGTATTATGCTCCTGTGTGGGATGCCAAGGCTCCTCATGTAGATGCAAAGAACTTCGTTAGAGCAGAAACAGACCTTCAGATGATGAGCTACTCTAGTGCTCCTTTTAAATTTGCTCAGTTTACACATGGAAGAAAAGCTTATGATGTGAACAATCAAAAAACACTTAGTGGAAACAGAGATACTATCTACTCTTTTGGTGTGTTTGACCTCTCAAAGTCTGACTTAACTATCACTATGCCAGATGCTAAGGGTAAGTACATGACTCTAATGCCAATTTCTCAAAACCACGATATTTACCCAGGGCTTAACGCACCCGGAACCTACACATTTAAGCAGTCTGAAGTTGGGACTCGTTATGTGATGTTTGTAGTGAGAACACTTGCTGACCCTAATGATACTGCAGATATGGCTCGTGCACATAAACTTCAAGATGGTATTGTTGTAACTCAAGCAGACAAGGGTGACAGATCTGGACTCCAAGAGTGGAATGAAGATGAGATGTTAGCGATGAGAAAAGCTTACAATGCACTTGGAAGTACTGCAAGTAGTAGTTCTAGTTTTTTTGGTGTAAAGTGTGATCGTTCATACTTAGATGATGCTATGGGTGTAGCAGTTGGTTGGGGTGGAATGCAAGAGTCAGATGCTCTTTACATACCAACACAAGTAGAGAAAAATGATGCTAAAACTGCATATACTATAACAGTACCAAAAGAGGTTCCTGTTGATGGTTTTTGGTCTGTTACTATTTATAACGAAGAGAGATTTATGGTACCAAATAAGTACAACTCATACTCTTTAAACTCTCTAACATCAGAAAAAAATGCAGATGGAACAACTACGCTTCACCTCGGTGGCGATCCAAAAGCGAAGAACTTCCTTTACATTCCTAAAAACTGGTTATACATCGTAAGATTTTATCAACCACATACAGAGATTAGAGATGGTTCTTGGAGTTTTCCTAAGGCTGTTGAAGTAAAATAACTTTAGTTTCACCTTTTGGTGAAACTAAGACTACTCCTTATAAATACTCACCAAAATAGGAACTACACTTATGAAAAAATCTTTACTCGCTTGCTCTCTTTTACTCCTTAGTACACTCACTTTCGCTCAAAACACTCCAAAACTCATAGTGCAAATCACAGTAGATCAACTTCGTGGTGACCTCCCTGATAAATATATGAAAAATATGGGTGATGGAGGATTTCGTTACCTCAAAGAGAATGGAGTCTGGTTCAAAAATGCCAACTATAACTACTCAAACACTGAAACAGTTGTAGGACACACAACTCTAGCAACAGGAGCAAATCCTTCTGTTCATGGTATGGTCTCAAATGTCTGGTACGATAGAGAGAAGAAAAGACTTGTTTACAACATAGAAGATAAACGCTATCACATACTCAGTAAAAATGCTGACATTGATGACTCCACAGAAGTCGACACCTCTCAAGCACTTGCAGGAACAGATGGTCGTTCACCTGCAAATATTATGGTCTCTACTTTTAGTGATGAACTGGCACTTTTGACAAACGCAAAATCAAAAATCTTTGGCGTTTCTGTAAAAGATAGAGGTGCTGTAACGCTTGCAGGTCACGGTGGCAAGGCCTTTTGGTTTTCTAAAACAAGTGGCGAGTTTATCACAAGCTCTTACTACTATGACAAGTATCCAAGATGGGTAATAGAGTTTAATGCACAACAGCTAGGTAAACGCTACTCAGACAAGTCATGGGAACTTATGTACGATAAATCAAAATATATCTTTGGTAATTCTGATGATAATGCTTGGGAAGAGAACTACTCAACATGGGGACGAGTTTTTCCTCATAAGTATGGCTCAAAGAAGAGTAAGTACTTTAACCACTTCTTGACATTTAGCCCAGCTGGAGATGAGCTTACTCTTGACTTTGCGAAGGCTGTTATTAAAAATGAGAAGCTTGGAAAAGGCGAAGCAACGGATTATCTCGCTATTAGCTTCTCTTCTACGGACTATGTGGGGCATCTTTTTGGACCATCAAGTTTAGAAGCTGAAGATAATATGCTACGCTTAGACAAAACACTTACATCTCTCTTTAGTTATCTTGATGCAGAAGTTGGACTTGAAAATACACTCATAGTTCTTAGTGCTGATCATGGTGCTCCTGAAGCACCGGGTTATCTCGCTACACTAGGCATAGAAGCAAAATGGATAGCACCGATGAAGTGGAACAAAAAGCCATCACTCAAACGACTCCAGAAGCAGTTTGGTGTCTCTGGGGAGCTTATAGAGGCTTTTTTTCCTCCCTATATCTATCTTAACCACGAAGTAATCGCAAAAAATGGACTTAAGCTTGCAGAAGTACAAAAAGCTGTTGCAAAAGAGATAATGGACATAGATGCAATTGCCCTCACAGTAACAAGCAGTGAACTTAGCAATAACACTCTACCAGATACTTATCTCTATAATGCAGCTCTTAATAACTTCCATGCTAAACGATCAGGAGATATTCTCATCCTTTTTGAGCCACACTGTTTTGCAAATGATATGGATGGCGGGATGATCATGGCGAGTAACCATGGTGGACCTTGGAGATATGACACTTTTGTGCCTGTTATATTTGCAGGAGGAGCTCTTCAAGGAAAGCAAATTTATAGAGATATCCGTCCAAACGATATCGCTCCTACACTTTCAGCTATAGTTGATACAAAAGCTCCATCTGGGTCAAGTGGAGAGATTTTGAGTGAAATTTTAGAAGGATTTTCTCACTAGATTTTTCTGCTTTTGTTTGGTTTTTGTTTTTAGGATAGACAGGCTCTGTCTATTCATAGTAAAATGAGCCAAACAAATTTAACAGGGAATAAAATGAAAAAAATCTTAACAACAGTTGCTTTAGCAGCAGCACTTCTTCCAGCATCGCTAAGTGCTGAAATGTCAACAGAAGATATTGCAAAAGCATCTCAAAATCCACTGACAGCCATGTACTCTTTACCTATCCAGAATAATACATCTTTTGGAGACGACACAAAAAACTATGCAAATATTCAACCTGTACTTCCATTTGATATAGGTGATGACTGGACTTTAGTTACACGCACAATTGTACCAGTGGTTTATAATGGTGCAGCTTCAGCAGTGAATCATAATGAATGGGGTATTGCTGATACATCAATGACAGGGTTTTTTACACCTAAAAAAACTGGTGATAGCGGAATTGTATGGGGTGTTGGACCAACTGTACTCCTTCCAACTTCAACAAATGATTCGATGGGTCCTGGAGAGTGGGGAGCGGGTATCTCTGCTGTTGCACTTGCTATGCATGGAAAATGGGTTTATGGTGGACTTATCTCAAATGTATGGTCTTTTACGGGAGATAGCCAAGTAAATTCAATGACATTACAGCCTTTTGTAAACTATAACTTAGGAGATGGACTTTTTTTAGCTTCTGTACCTATCATCACAGCAAACTGGAAAGCTGATAGTGCTAATACATGGGTTGTTCCATTAGGTCTTGGTGTTGGTAAAGCGATGAAAATGGGTAAGGTTCCATTTACTGCACAGATTCATGGCTACTACAATGTTGTAAGACCTGACTTGAGAGATGATGAAAAATGGCAAATGCGAGTACAAGTACAGTGGTTGTTCCCACGTTAATATAAAAACTATAAATCTAAGCTCAAGGAAGTATATGAAGCTCTCATATTATCTTATTATCTCTACTGTAACCCTTTTGTTTAGTGCTTGTGGTGCTCCAGAACTTGCACCAGTTGCGGTAACTCCTTCAAATCATTCAGTGAATTATCTTAAAGATGTTAAACCCATCTTAGATAAACGCTGTGTTAGTTGTCATTCATGTTACAACTCTCCATGTCAAGCAAAGTTTAGTGCTTATGAGGGTGTAGATCGTGGTGGTAGCAAACTGCTTGTTTATGATGCACTTCGCTTAAGTGCTGCAGAACCTACTCGTCTTTTTATAGATGCTCAAACTACTCCAGAGTGGAGAAAAAAAGAGTTTTACTCTCTTACAAAAAGCGATGACTCTAACATGACTCACAATGATTCTATCATGATGCATATGCTCCATGATAAAAAGAAAAATCCACAAATCATTGGTAACTATGCACCAGAGGGTGATAAACTAGTATGTCCCCGAGACAAAGAGGAGATGAATGAGTATGTAGAAGATAAACCAAATCATGGTATGCCGTATGGACTTCCTCAAATACAAGAGAGTGAGTATACAACTCTAACACAGTGGTTGCAACAAGGAGCAAAGGGACCAACTACTCAAGAGCAAAAAATGCTCAAGCAGCCTTCTGCTATAGCACAAGTTGAGATACAAAAATGGGAAAAGTTCTTGAACCAGCAGGATGCAAAACATAAGATGACTGCACGTTACCTATATGAGCATCTCTACCTTGCACACTGGAACTTCAAAGCCTCTCCAAGTGAGTACTTTGAGATAGTTCGCTCTAAGACACCAGCACCAGAACCTGTTGACTTAGTTGTGACTCTTCGTGCTTATGATGATCCTAAAGTAGATACTTTTTACTACCGTTTAGTGAAAATGCATGCAACTCCCGTCCATAAAACTCATATGGTAGTAGAGTTTGATGATGCGAAACTTGCTCGAATTAAAGAGCAGTTTATCGACACAAAATGGATGCAAGAACCTCATGTCATGAGCTATGACTCTAAAGTATCTTCACAGCCTTTTATTGCGTTTGAACAGATTCCTGCTGCATCTCGCTACCAGTTTTTACTTGACAATTCGCATTACATCATAATGACATTTATTCGTGGTCCAGTTTGTCGTGGACAGATGGCTCTTAATGTTATTCATGATCACTTTTGGATACTTTTTCAAGATCCCAAACATGACTTAACAGTCCTTAAACCAGAGTTTTTACAAGCTCAAGAGAAAAACTTAGTGATGCCTATTGAGACAAATAATTTAAGTGTTTGGAACACCTTTAGTGATGACTATAAAGATGCTTTTGAGCGTTACTTTGCTGCCAAAGAGAAGCTGTATGAAAAAGAGATGCCAAATGGTGTTGCTTTAGAGAACATTTGGAAGGGTGAGAAGCCAAGTGATGCTCCAATGCTAACTATTTACAGACATTACGATAGTGCTTCTGTTCACAAAGGTGCAGTTGGTGAACTTCCAAAAACAATGTGGGTTATTGACTTCTCTCAACTCGAACGAATTTACTATCTTTTAGTTGCTGGGTATGATGTGTATGGAAATATCTCTCATCAGACAAATATCCGCCGTTACTTTGACTATATTCGTATGGAAGGTGAGGAAAATTACTTAACATTTCTTCCAAAAGAGCATCGTATGGAGTATTTTAAATCATGGTATATAGGAATTGATGATGTTCAAGAGCTTAACTCTTTAGAAATTTCTAACATTGAAACTAAGGTTAAATACAAAACTAACCATCCACGTGGTGAGTTTATAGAGCAAGTTGTGAATAATCACCTCTTAAAATCTACGGGCATAGAATTTGATGATATTAACTACTACAGTGAAGGGCAAACACCACCTCTTATGCCAAAAAGTTTCACTATTAGAGAAGAGTTGAAAACTGGTTTTAGAGCACTTACAAAACCAGGTACAGGTTTCATTAAACATGTCACAGACAATGGTGTAAATGTTATGCATATTCGTATTAAGATGGAAGATGGAAGTGATATAGTGGGGTCAATAGTAGTAAACCGTTGGCATGACAATGTAAACTCAATGTTCAATGGTGAGCAAGCAGCTCCACAAAAAGACACTATTGATTTTGTTAAGTACTCTGTTGGTTCATACCCAAATATGTTTGTAGTAGTAGACTATAAAGACCTTCCTGATTTTTTTGATTTAGTACAAAATTATGATAGAAGTGAAAAGTATAACAACAAAATTAGAAAGTATTTTATAAGTCGTTCTAACAAAGATTTTTGGAAAACATTTGATTGGTTCCAAAATAACTTTAATGAATCTGATCCTCTCAATGCAGGTCTTTATGATTTAAATCGTTACTTTAGTAAACCTTTTTAATCAACTTTCTTTTTCCTAACCATCACAAATTTTGTGGTGGTAAACTATTTTCACAATATCTGATATATCAGATTAATATACTATATTTTAGCTATAATATCTGATATATTAAATATTTAGGATATAAAATGATAGAGTTAAGTACAAGTAATGAAATCATACAACTGCTGATACAGAAGATAGAAACAAAGCGAAAAAAAGCTAAAATTACTCAAAAGAACCTAGCAAAAAAAGCTGGAGTTTCGTATGGCTCATACCGAGAATTTATTGATAACAATTCGATCTCTCTATATAGTTTTATATCTCTACTTCATGTCTTAGGTCTTTTTGATGAGCTTAAAGTTTTAGTTGATAATGCTCAAGTTAAAACCATAGCACAAATGAAAGCAGAAGATAAGTTAAGTGGGAGAGTATAGTGGAAGTAATTGTTTATCTATATGGGATGATGGTTGGAAGACTCTACGAAAGAGATGGTGTAATTAGTTTTGAGTATGAACAAGAATTTATAGAGACAGACTTAAATATTTCGCCAATTATGCTACCTTTTAACACCCAAACTTATGTCAATAAAGATGATAGATATTTTCATACCTTAGCTGGAGTTTTTTTTGATTCTCTACCTGATAAGTTTGGAACTAAAGTAATTGAGAGATACTATGAGGGTAAGGGGATAATTGCTAAAGAACTTAGTGTTTTACAGAAGCTAATTTTTATTGGTAGTCATGGTATGGGAGCTTTAGAGTACAAGCCAAGTGAAAATATTTTAAATACGATAGATATCGTAGAGCCATTAGCCATAAGAGATATGTACGAAGCATCAAGAAAAGTAGTCGAGGGAGATTTAGAGCAGTCTGTCGAGGAGCTTATCAAATTCGCTGGAAGTGGTGCTAGTGCAGGTGGGGCAAGAGCAAAAGCAGTCATAGGCTGGAATAAAATGACCAATCAAATCATAAGTGGTGTTTCTAATATTGGTGTGGGGTTTGAGCACTGGTTAGTAAAGTTTGATGAGTATGATGACTTTAAAAGAAGTTTAGATTTCAGTAAACTTGAGTACTTGTATATGAGTATGGCAAAAGAGTGTGCAATTGATGTTCCTGAGTTACATTTGCTCAAAGATGATAACCTTACTCATTTTATGATTAAAAGGTTTGATAGAGAAGCAAATGAGAAAACACATATGCACTCTTTAGCTTCTATGATGCATATCGACTTTAATCTACCCTTGCATTTTAGTTACGATAAGGCACTTCGTGTAGTTTGGTTAGTGACAAGAGATAGACGAGATGTTTTAGAGTTCTATAGAAGGTCTGTCTTTAATGTCATTGCGAGAAATCAAGATGACCATGCAAAAAATACATCTTTTATGATGCATAAAAATGGAGAGTGGCGTTTATCCCCTGCTTATGATATTACTTATGCAAACGGAGCTCACTATACAAAAAATCATCAGATGAGCATAGTGGGAAAAGTGAATGATTTTAAGTACGAGGACATGTTACAACTTGCCAAAGTAAGTGATGTTAAAGAGAGTGAAGCAGTAAAAATTATAAAAACTGTTATTGGTGTGGTATCAAAATTTCGAGAAAAAGCGGAGGGCTTAGGAATTAGAGAGGATTTAATAGCTTTGGTTGAGAATGACTTGAGAGTCAAACTTTAAAGTTTGACATCTTGAGTGATGGTGAAATCAAGAAGTGTTCCAGCGGGGACACCCGTTGCTTCTCCTCTAGTTAAAATTGCAGCTCAGACCTAAGATAAGAGAGAGTACACTTCCTTGCTCGTAAGTTGCAAAAGAGTCGCTAGAGAGTGCTGGCGCACCAAAGAGGTTGAATGTACCCTGGAGATAAAGATCTCCATATCCACGTGCAGAACTCGTAGCACCAAGTGCTTCACCTGCAATATTTCCAGCTGTTATTATAGCCGTTAGTATCACTGACTGACCTGCTACATTTACAATACGGTTGTAGCTGATTACCATGGATAGACCAAGCTTGTGTTTGGACGATAGTTAAATCTACTGGAGCATTCCAGTACATTCTAGGGCCATCATCGATTGCAATAAGTAGACTTGGCATAAAGCCAAGGAGTACAACTGGTAGTAGTTTTTTTAGTTTTTGTCTCATTTTATAAGTTCTATCTCACCTGGTTGCCATGTCTTGTCATAAAAAGACTTAAGTGGACCATAAAAACGTAGAGCTGTAAACCATGACTTCCCTGGAACTGTTTGAATCCAGTTTGCCTCATACCCTTTAGGAGCAGTAGGCCCGAAGTAGATATCAACAGAGCCATCATCGTTATACTTTAACTTCGCTATCTTAGAGTTAATACTTGGAAATGGTTGGTCGTCAGTTTGAAGCTCTGAACGTGTCTGTGTATCGTATGCTACAAGTGACCAGAAATCTTTAGCCGGTACATCTTTTGGAAGTCTTAACTTGTAAGTTTTTGCACCATATAAAATATCTCCGTTTGAGTCTGTAACAGCACCTGCATAGTTAGAACCAATACCTGGAAGTTTAAGTGCCATAGCCGGTGTGTTTACTGTTGCTTGGTAAAAGAAGTGAATACGTGCATCAAGGTTACGTCCTGCTTCACCTGTAAGGTCTAACCATCTGTAATCTCCACCGATAAAGAAAGTTTTCCAAGCACTATTTGGATAGAGATATGCTCTCTCATCACGAGGGTTAAACATAATAGTACGCGCAGTTGCATTTCCAACTGTTACGGCATCAGTTAAAATCTTTTTCATTCTAGCATCTGGGTTGAACTTTTTACCCTTAATGATACCAATAGCTGCTGCTTGACCACGAAGCTCAGGGGAGATGAAACTAATTGGCTCGCGTTGGATAACATCATCTAACTCTTCAAAGTATGAGTACTGATTTGAGTGAATTGTGTTAAAGTATTTTGATGAACCTGAAACAAATTTCATAGGTTTAGGATTGGCTGCATCTTTGAGTGGGTAGATTTTAAGTCCATCTCTCCACATTTTTGCTGCTGCATCTGGCTTACCATCTACGAGGAAACCTCTTAAAATCATCCAGTTACTATATGAACGAGACTGAGCAATCCATACATCTCTCTCCTCTCCTCCAACCATAGCTTTTGTAGAGCTATTATCTGTAAATGAGTTTGGTGTTACTTTTAACTCACCTTTGTACTCTGGTGGCAAAATGATGTAAGTTCCACCTTGCTTACGGTCTGGTCCTGGTGCACCCATATCTACTACAAAACGGAAAAATGCATCGTTTACAGTTCCCGGTCCAGCACCCTTTGGCATCTCAACAACTAATGGACCAGTTTTACTTAGGTCGAAGAAAGAAGAGGCATAGACTGTATCTGTATTTCCTGTAAGAAAAAGAGACTGTGAGTCCATCAAAGTATCCATAAGCATTACTTCATTGTACTTTGAAACGCCAAGAGTCTCTGTTCCTGCACGCATCCCCTCTATGTTACAAGCAGGGATAAAGTTCAAAAATGTGTCTATACCACGAAGATAATCGAGGTTGTCATAAACTTTAGCTACAGTGTCATCCGTTGGTACACCATCATAAAAAGTAAGCTTACCTATACGAGAATCTACTTCATTTGGTGTCATTATCTCTTGTGGTATCTTGACATTAAAGCCTTGTGTTGCATCTGCATTTGCATGCTTGAGGGGTTTGGGTTGTGCATCGTTACATCCACTAAGTAAAAGTAGTGTAGCTATTGCTGAGAGAAGTATAGTTGTTTTCATTTTTGTCCTTTTTAGTTTTATTTTATTATCTTAACTTTATATATTATTTTTGTCTATCCGATAAACAAAACTTTATAGGAGGTCTTCAAGTGATGAGAACCATAAGCTCATATTTTTTTTCATATGTAGCCATGTTCCAGCATTACCATCATCATAAAATTTCTTTTGTTCGCCATTAATAACAGCTTCCCAAACTATCTTAGAACTGTTGTCATCTTTATACTCAAGAGAGAGTTGATAAGCATTCTTTGGAGCTGTTAATTTTTTAAAAAGTTCTGCTTCATGAGTATTGAGTTCACTGTTTTTGATTATAGAGACAAGTTCAGTGTTGAGTTGACGAGAACGGGGGTCCATATTTACAGAACCTATTACAAAGAAATCATCATCTATGACAATAGTTTTTGCATGAAGCACCGCTGTTGGCATCTCTTTAAGTGTATTATAGTCCTGCTTTAGTACTGCATCAGCAAAAGCATTAGGGTGAATTTCATAGAGTCTTACACCCATCTTAAGTAACTTCTTTTGGCTCTTTGAGTAAAAAGCATACACAGCAGCAGAGTCAGAACTCTCTAGTGAGTTTGTAAGTACTGCAACATCGATACCTTTGTCTAACATCTTTTGGATACGTGCTAACATCTTTTCGGTAGGGATGAAGTAAGGTGAGACCATGTAAAAACGCTTTGTTGCACGAATATCTTGAGGAATTTTACCCTCTATATGAGTGCTTGTATCTTCAACATCTGTTGTGATTTTCTCTGGCATATCATAAAGTAAAACGGCATCTCCAAAGTAAAGAGGAATAGTTTGAGAAAGAAACTGCTTTGTAATTTCACGATTTTTTATTGCACTTCGTAGTGCTTCAGCTCCCTCATCACGTTTTAGTACCTCTATTTTCTCTTTGAGTGCAGTGTCAAGATCTTTTTTTGTTGCTTTAGCTATGTACTCAAAGTCCACACTATAGGCATTGCTAAAGTAGATGTCAAACTCATTTGTGATTTTATTTACTAGTGGACCTACGGCAAGCATATCGTTATCTACAAAAAATTTCTCTTCATTGAGTCCAAAGTACATATCACCAATATTTCGTCCACCATAAACAGCCATAGAGTTATCGGCGGTAAATGATTTGTTATGCATTCTACGTCCAACTGTATGAGCATTCAGCCCCATCTCTGCATAGTGAGCATTTCCTCGAGAGTTTGTTGGGTTAAATACTCGTAGAGTGATGTTTGAATGGGCATTTACCATGGCTGCTAAATCATCTGTTTCTGAAAGTTCTATATCATCAAATAAAATATCAACTTGCACACCACGATCTGCTGCATCTATGAGTGCCTTCATAAGGATAGCACCAACATCATCATCATAAAAAGTGAAGTACTGCACTGTAATACGTTTTTTTGCAAACTTAGCTAGGGCTAAACGAGCAGCAAGTGAATCAAGATGATGCTCTAGTGGATAAAAACCACTCTTTGGTGCTTGTGCAGCTACATCTTCAAGTGCATATTTGTAGAGTGCATCTGAACTTTTCAGGCTCTTATGAAGAGGACGATTCTCTTGAATCCCTATATGCTTTCCAGCACAACCACTTAATGCACTTAGAAAAACAACGGCTATAAAGCTTACAATTACATTTGTGAATTTTTTTGAAATCATTTATTTTCCTCTTTTAATGTTTTTCTAAAATTAGCTAGTTCATCAAGTAACCACTGGGCACTTGGAACTTTTGCTTCTCCTGGGCATTTTATCTGATAAATATCTCCAGACATAGTACTTTTTGTAGCACTCAGACGAATAAAATCTTCAGTAAACTCAATATCATCTACATAGTAGTCATACTTTCTCTGTATATGACTCTGTGCCTCTGGACCTTTATGTTTATCACCATTACGGATATAAACACAGTGAGTTGTTTTGACATATTCCAAGAGGTGGTTTATCTCTTTTTTTGTGTTGGGGTTTGCATGAAGTGAAAGTGTGAAAAGCAGTAAAATAAAAGATGTAAAAAATAGTCTAGTCAAAGTAATCTCCTAAATAAGTAATACTCTTATAGTAGCAGATTAATATTTTTTAGTCTGTCCGATAAACAAAAAAAAGAAAAAGTAGTACATGAAAGCACTACTTAATTAAAGTGCTTATAAAAGTACTCTTGTACCCTCATCAAGGAAGTATCATAGTGGAGATGCATCAGAAGTACCACTAGCACTTAAACCATCAGCAGCAATAACAGCAGAGCCACCATCACCGATAATATTTTCTTTTATGATTGTTCCTAGTTGTTACTGAACTATCACAGTTGCAGTTCCTGTCATTCCACCATAAGTAGCAGTAACATTTACATCACCTACGGCTACGTCCGTAACATTCAATTCCACATTTTGGGTTTATGTCATAGGTTTAGAAATAGGTATTTTTCTTGTGGTCGGTTGAAAAAAATTTATTTGTAGAGTTCAGGACGGTCGACGACGGTTTATAGAAACACACACATTATTTTGTGTGTGGCTAACGCATTTGGTATGTAAGTAATAACGTTACTATCACGACTCATACAATGTGTTATAGCAAAGAGTAGGGCTCCATACTTATTTTACATTCTTTTTCAGATTTTCAGAGCATATTGAAGAAATATCGCTATAATTAGAGTAATTTAGTGGTCAGAAGCAGTGACTTACGCAGCGGGTGTCTCTCGACATACGCAGTGTATTTCTAAGGAGTATTTAACACCCTTTAAATGCCGTTGAGTAGGGCAATAGATAGGTTTTGAGCCTCCTTAATGAGAATTGGTGTTGGTGTAGATTTACCCCTCTAAAACCTCGTAATATAGGGCTTTAGTGGGTGAATGCTGCAGTTCGAATCCCACGCTGTCCACCAGAAAATTAGGAACAATGGTAATAATAAAATGGAAATAACACTACTCGTAAAAGCAATTATCGGATTAGTTGTCATTCTTGGAATATTAGTTTTTATTTTAGTATTACCAAAGCAAACAAACAAAAAACAAAAAACAAAACTAGCAGTTAGAGATCCTAAAGCGCCTAAGACAGATTTAGATTCATTGAGACATATTATTAGAAATAGAATGGCTTCAAAAAAAGAACTTAAAGAAGCGCTTGACTTGGTGATAAAGCATCATGGGAAAATTCCTCAACGCTTAGGTTCAAAAATAAACCCTCAGTTTGATGATTATATGGAAATCCTTATCATGATATGTCGCCACCCTAATACAGATAAAAATATCATATTGGACTTTGACAAGCAATTACGTAGTTTAAACCCTGAATATAAAGATGAGATTAATGACTCCATTACGAGAGGGCTTGACTCAAGAAGCATTTAGTGAAACTTGATAGTGATTTTAGTCCCTACATGCTCTTTTGAGATTATATCTATCGTATAGTTATAGTTTTTAGAAATCTCTTCTACGATGCTAAGACCTACTCCAAAACCGCCAGCATAAGAGTTTGCTCTACTAAAGCGTTTAAAAATACTTTGAAGTTTGTCTTGTGCAATCCCGATGCCCTCGTCCTCTATCTCAAATAAATTTTGATTAAGCGTGATGTTTATCTTAGAGTCAGGATGTGAATATTTTATCGCATTGCTCAGTAGGTTGCTTATAAGCATTTTGGCTTTTGTTGGTGTAATGTTAAGGGTACATTCTTCATGAGAGTAAGTAAGAATTATGTTCTTTTTATCAAGGAGTTCATTAAAATACTCTATAGAGTTTTGAACAACATCATCAAATCTTAAACTCACGTCCTCCTCTTGTGATTCAAAGCTTATATAGCTAAGTGATTCATAGATATCATAAAGCTGTTTTGTGCTTATAGATATGTTTTGAATAATCTTAGTATCATAGCTTTGTTTTGATTTAGCTCTTGATGTGCTCATCATAAGGGCAGTGATGGGCGTGTTAAGCTCATGTGCTGTGTCTTTTACAAACTCTTCTATCTCTTGCATCTTATCACGTATGGGACGTAAAAATATTTTCCCAAGCACAACAGCTATGATAATGATAAACATAAAGATAAGTGTAGTTACTAAAAATATCTCCTCTTTGATATTTTTTAAAGAGGATGCGCATGAGGTACTTTGCACAACTATATGTGTAACACCAAGATGCCCAGCTGTGCCCATGGAGATAACTGTAAAAATTTTATCTTTCATGTAATAATCTTTAGAAAAGTCTACATGCTGAGCTTTGCTACCATAGAGAAGTTTTTTGTTTTTGTCATATAATCCTACACTTGCGTTGTCATACATCTTTAATTTTAAGGGTCTTTTCATCATATGTGCTTTGATTACTTCTGTAGCTATCTCATCTGCAATGTGTTTAAGTTTGTAGTAGTCATAACTCTTTTGCATGCTTGTTTGCGCAGAATAAAACCAGTAGCTTGAGGTGAACAAAAGTATGGAAGAAGAAACAAGATAAAGAGTTAAAAAAAGTCGAAAAGATTTTTGTGTTAGTTTATTCATAAATATAGCCTTCCCCACGTATAGTTTTTATCTTATCTTTACCGATAAGTTCTCTGAGTGTCCTTATATGTGAACGGATAGTAGCATCACTTGGGATATTGTCAAAATCCCAAATATTTTGTGTTAGCTCTTCATTGCTTATCACTCTTGAGCTATTTTTGATAAGATATTCTAACATTTGAGAATCTTTTGAACTTAGAGTAATGAGTTCTTCGTTGTTGTTGAGTTGACGTTTATTAGGACAAAAAGAGATTTGAGAATCTATCTCTATATTTACCTCATTTTTAATATTAAATATCTTTTGAGTATTTTTAATGCGGGCAGCCAACTCTTCAAGCTCAAAAGGTTTTTTTACATAATCACAGGCGCCAAGTTCAAAGGCAAGTTTGAGGTACTTGGTATCTGTATATGCAGTTATGATAATAGTTGGAGTAGTATTATTGTAGTCTCTGAGTTCTTTTAAAAGCGCTAAACCATTTTGTCCAGGGACATTAATATCAAAGATAAAAAGGTCATATCTGTTTGTTTCGAGTTTATCATAAACTTCTTTAGAAGAGTAGGCATAATCGACACTCCAGGATTCTTGTAAAAAATCTAAAATAATATCGCTTAAAATAGCATCATCTTCCATCAGTAGTATATTCATCATTAACCTTTATGTAAACTAAGGGACAGATTTTAACATATTTCACTACACAAACATTACACACAAGATAGATATAATTTTTTTGATATAACAAAAACACAAGGATATTCAATGGGTAAGTTAAAACTATCTGCACTTCTTTTAGGAGCTGTATTATTTTTAGGATTTGGTGCTACAAGTTTAAGTGCTGAAATGAAATGTGGCGCTGGTAAATGTGGTTCTTCAATGAGTAAAGATTCTAAGAAGTCAAAAAGTAAATGTGGCGCTGGTAAATGTGGTGATGCAAAAGCTACTAAAAAAGCGGCTAAATGTGGCGCTGGTAAATGTGGTGATGCTAAACCTGCTAAAAAAGCGGCTAAATGTGGCGCTAGAAAGTGCGGAAGTAAATAATTACTTTAAGAGTAGAGTTTTATAGAGAGTGTAAAATAAACTGTGTAAACCTTAAAAACTAGATTCATTTGATAAACTAATCAAGTGAATTATTTTAAAGGATTTACACATGAGCTTAATAA
>Ga0256840_1000675_pt1 | contig 34278 bp, 33 predicted proteins | sample 355202metaG_FD_185969 | JGI IMG/M metagenome (GOLD analysis project Ga0256840, IMG submission 185969) | Hydrothermal vent microbial communities from Mid Atlantic Ridge, Atlantic Ocean - 355-202 | ecosystem: Environmental > Aquatic > Marine > Hydrothermal vents | place: Atlantic Ocean: Mid...
GTTGTCCACTAGTCAGTTGAGTATAGTGCATTAGGTTTCTCATCTTTGGTCGGATTAAAAACCTATACTGTATCTCAGCTGGCTTTTTTCCGATAAAATGAATTGCACTTATTAGTTGAATCCAAGATTATATTTATCTGATCGACCTTTTACTTTTTCTACTGGGTATTTAATTGCATTTTTCTTTATCTTAGCTTCAACAGCTTTATTAATATCAATATCTAAATCATGGCAAAGATACGTTAGATAAGCGACCACATCCGCGACTTCATCTTCTAATGCTTCACGTTTATCTGAGTTTAATTTTTGCACAATTTGTTCATCATTTTGCCACTGAAACCATTCTAATAATTCAGAAGCTTCTATTGATAATGAAATAGCGAGATCTTTTGGCGTATGAAATTGTTCCCAGTCACGTTGATGACGAAAATCGATAAGATTTTTCACAATATTAGGTTTAATCATAATATAAAAACTCTACAACTTTAGCTAAAAATTGCTGTGGTGCTTCAGCATGTACCCAATGCCCAGCTTGTTCAATAGTATAAACTTCTGAGTTGTGGAATTGGCGAGCAATAAGCTGTTCATCTTCAATTTGAATAAACTGAGCCAGCCCTCCCCGAGTAAAGCAACATTCAACATCAATAGTTTGTTGTTCACATACTGGTGCCAATAAATGATGGTAGTTTTCATTTAGTGCGGCTAAATTTATTCGCCACTTCAATTTACCTTCTTTTGATATGAGATTCATTAGCAAAAATTGCCTTACAGCTCTATCAGGTAATTGTTCCATGAGCGCCTCATCAACATCTCTACGTCTTGAATAGTGTGACAAATCAAGATTTATTAATAAATTAAAAATCTTCTTTTGTGTATCAATATAACGTCGAGGCGATATATCGACCACAATTAATTTAACTAATCGTTCGGGATATGACGCCGCAAATTCCATGGCCACTTTGCCACCCACCGAGTGCCCAATAATATTGGCTCTTTCTATACCTAAGTCATCAAATAATTCGATTAAATCAGCGACCATAAGAGGATAATCTTGCTGTGCACTATGTGGTGATAAACCATGGTTACGCAAGTCTATGGTAATGACCTTTGCATAGGCTGATAACTGCTTGGCCATTGCACGCCAATTATCTGATGAGCCGAAAAGGCCATGTATGATGACTAAAGCTTGACCCTCCCCTGTGATTTGATAATGTAATTTCATTTAATACGCTTGCTTACTTTATAATTAAAGTAATTTTATGTTATTTGGAGTCATTTGTGGAAGATGAAACAGTTTTAATTATGCTTGTGCAGCAATATGCTGGCAAATTCGGTATTACTTTTAGTTCAAAATATCTTGATGATAGTGATAAAAAAGCCAAACTTATCACTTTAATCCAAGAAGCACTTGCAGGTAAACGCGGCCCTGTGACCGACGATGATTTAGTTTAAAAAGCTCAAATAAAAAGACCGCCTTTGGGCGGTCTTTCAAATTAAAAACAGTATCGCTATGAGTTAATATTCTAATTTCTCAAAGATTAATGTGGCATTTGTTCCACCAAAACCAAAGCTATTCGACATAATCGTTTTTAAACCTGCATTATCCTTGCGTTCACGGATAATCGGCACACCTTCTGCCTCCGGATCTAAATTATCAATATTTGCTGATGCAGCAATAAAGTCATTTTCCATCATCAACAGACAATAAATAGCTTCTTGTACCCCTGCGCCACCTAATGAGTGTCCTGACAATGATTTTGTCGAGCCTACAACCGGAATCGGATTGTCACCAAATGCTTGTTTCACCGCACCTAATTCAGCCAAATCGCCTACTGGTGTACTGGTACCGTGAGCATTAATGTAATCGATAGGAGCATCAACTGTCGACATGGCTAATTGCATGCAACGAATAGCGCCTTCACCTGATGGAGCCACCATGTCATAACCATCAGATGTCGCACCATAACCTGTTAATTCAGCATATATTTTGGCGCCGCGTGCTTTGGCATGTTCATATTCTTCTAATACCAATACACCACCACCACCCGCGATAACAAACCCATCACGATCTGCATCATAAGCGCGAGAGGCCTTTTCTGGAGTGTCATTATATTTAGTCGATAATGCGCCCATGGCATCAAATAATGAACTCATCGTCCAATGTTCTTCTTCACCACCGCCAGCAAAAACAATATCTTGTTTACCAAGCTGTATTTGCTCCATCGCATTACCGATACAATGCGCACTGGTTGCACAGGCGGATGACATTGAATAATTGACACCCTTAATCTTGAACGGTGTTGCTAAACACGCTGATGTTGTACTGCCCATTACTTGTGTTACACGATAGGGACCAACACGTCGAATACCCTTATTGCGTAAAATATCAGCCGCTTCAACTTGATTAGCAGAAGACGCACCACCAGACCCCATAACAAGACCTGTTCGTGGATTAGAAACCTGCTCGTCAGTTAAGCCAGCATCAACAATGGCCTGTTTCATTGAAATATAGGCATAAGCAGCCGCATCGCCCATAAATCGTAATACTTTACGATCAATATGTTCTTTAAAATCAATTTCAACACTACCAGCAACATGACTGCGAAAGCCCATGTCGGCGTATTCTTGTTTAAATTTTATACCTGAGCGACCAAGTCTTAACGACTCTGTAACTGTTTCAGCATCCAATCCTAAACATGATGTAATACCTAATCCTGTGACAACAACCCGTTTCATTACTATTTCCTAAAAATTATCAGTAGATGTAAATAAGCCCACTCTTAGATCTTTCGCTGTATAAATTTCACGGCCATCAACAGATACACTACCATCAGCAATAGCTAACACTAATTTACGTGCGATAACGCGTTTCAAATCAATTTTATAGCTTACTTTTTTAGCAGTGGGTAAAACTTGACCTGAAAATTTCACTTCACCAGATCCTAATGCGCGGCCATGGCCTGGGTTTCCCAACCAAGCAAGATGAAAACCAACCAACTGCCACATTGCATCTAAACCTAGACAGCCCGGCATAACGGGATCCCCTGGGAAATGACAATCAAAAAACCATAAATCAGGTGTAATATCTAATTCCGCAATAATTTCGCCCTTGCCATATTTACCACCCTCATTTGAGATATGAGTAATGCGATCCATCATCAACATGTTCGGCGTCGGTAATTGAGCATTGCCTGGGCCAAACATTTCGCCACGACCACATTGCAAAAGTTCTTCGTATGTAAAGGATGATTGATTACTCATGTATTATTCGAGCCAATTATTATAGGAGGCGTAATAATATCATGACAAGCAATAGAATGAGAAAGAAACCTCACACGACTATGACATTTGAGCACAAAAAAGCCACGCTATTCAACAATTCTGGCGTGGCTTCTTAAACTGCTTAATACGTCTATTTACTGACTATTGCGCTCGCTTCTGGCAACACTATATTAAGACTTGGTAATAAAGCCCCCATACTATTTAGGATCCTATACAAAGCAACAAGCTCATCATATTGCGAATTTACATAATCTTGGCTCGCAACAAATACCTCGTTTTCAGAATCTAATAAATCTAACAAGGTTCTTTGGCCAAGATTAAATTGTTGCTGATAGGCATCTCGTGAACGCTTACTCGACTCTACATGTATCTCAAAATACTCTCTTTGCATATCAACTGTTTTTAATGCATTCCATGATAAACGCATACTTTGCTCAATTTGACGATGCGTATTATTCCGAATTTCTGTTGCCTCATTTATCAAATAGGCTGTTTCTTCGCGTCGGGCTGAATCCCGGCCACCATTTAGCAAGTTATAACGCAATCTAAACATTGCTGTAATATCTTTATTGGTTCCGTTAATGCCATCGACATCATTATTTGTCGTTGTTCCCAACTCAAAATCTACCCGCGGATAGAAGGGTGATTTTGCAGTATCGTATTGCGCATTACTTGACTCAACATCAGCCATTGCTGACTTCAAAATAGGATGGTTATCAATGGCCTGAGCAATAGCCTCATCCAAAGTTTCTGGTATCAATTTCCGAGGTGACTCTGGATCTGTTAATTCCTTAGCGACAATACCTACAACCCTTAAATAGGTTGTTTCAGCATCAATTAAGTTGCTTCGCTCTGCTATTAAATTGGCTTTTGCCAAAGCAAGCCGACCATTACTTTGGTCTTTATCTGCTTTTCGGCCAACACCATATTCACTTCGTAATTTAATTTGGTCATGTGTTCGCTCATGCGCTTCAAGATTAGTAACCGCTAAATCGACTAACTTTTGTCTGCGCAACACATTAAGATAAGCTTGCGTAGCTTCTAATGCTTTATCTTCAGATGTACCTACTATATTGTATGCGCGAGAATCAGTACGAGCAGTTTGTCGACGTACTTCATTTTTTGTTTCCATTCCGTCAAATAGCATTTGACGGAGTTGTAGGCTGGCTTCGTCACGGTTGAGATGAACTTCACCCTGCGTTGCTGGGCTATCTGTCATTTCCCAGCCCGTGCCAACAGCTAGATCAAGGGTAGGTAAATATCCTGCTTTCGCTTGCTTTATTTCTTCAGCGACAGCTTGGCGCTCATTAATACTAGCCAGCACATTTGGGTTAGTGCTAATCACTGTCTCTACCGCTTCGACTAATGTTTCAGCTTGTAACAACAAAGGTAGCATAAAGAATAAGCCACCGACTATTCCGTGTGTTTTCAATTTCATCTTAAAAGTACTTTCCCAAAATAGTTATAAAGAGTTAGCTAAACAAGCAAAATTAATACCACTTTTGCTTAATCTCATTATAGAAGGAATAAAAACAACATATTGCTTACATTAAATTTAAATTCAATATATGTGTTATCTCACCCAATTTTGTCATAATGTGACGCGTTTGGCAGTTTAATACAATTTAATGTACTTTACAAAGTAATATGGGGCTTGAAGGGTTTATTTATCGTAAATCGCGAAATAATATTGCAAGTGATAGCCTATCTGGGACATCTAATTTCTGAAAAATTGCTGTTAAATGGGCCTTTACGGTTCGCTCAGTAATATCCATTTCTTTTGCTATCATTTTATTAGTTGCGCCATGACTCACTTGCTCTGCAGTATCTATTTCTTTTGGTGTTAGTTGTGCTAAGCGTGTACGTTGTTCTGTAGAAACCTCAGATCCTTTGGTAAAACCATCTACTAATTCAGAAATAACATCTCGCTTTACCCATACTTCCCCGTGCAAAACACTATGAAGGGCATCATATAGTTTTTCTATTGATGAAGAACTATCAAAATATCCTCTTGCTCCTTGCTTAAGTACCGCAATTTGCTCATCTATTGTTTGCTCAGATCCCATTAATAAAATACGTGCTGAAGTGAGTATCTTAATTGACGACAGCGTGATGTCATTTTCGTTTAACACATCGTTATGGCACAAAATTATTGCTGGTTGCTCGTCAGATATAGCTTTAACTAGACCATGCACTGTCTCAAAACAGCTACTATTATATTCGTTAGGCAAGCCCGTTAGAATCGTTTCACGCAATTCATTATCGGCTAGTACCAAATAGATAACTATTCCAGCTGGGTTAATGTCAGTTGCTGCTATATTCAATGTTATTCAACGCTCTCGTAATGCTTCATTCCTAGCTTTTAATATCGGTTTCAATAAATAATCTAATACAGACTTTTTGCCTGTTAAAATATCAACGCTGGTTGTCATTCCAGGGATGATATCTAAATTACCTTTACTGCTCTCAATATAGTTTTTATCTGTTCTTAGATAAATCAAATAAAAGCTCTCATCTTTATCGTCTTCTATTGTATCGGCGCTGATCCGTTCAAGTTTAGCGGGTAAACCGCCATAAATTGAAAAATCATAAGCAGTTAGCTTAATCATTGCCTCTTGACCGGGTCGTAAAAATGCAATATCCGCAGGTCTAATCTTTGCTTCAATTAACAAATTATCCTCTACAGGTACAATCTCTACAAGATCCATGCCAGGCTGAATAATTCCCCCCACAGTATTGATTTTTAGTTGTTTGATTGTTCCTTTAACCGGCGACCTCACCTGAGTCCGTGTCACTCTATCTTTTTGTGAAAAAATAGCTTCTTTAGTTCGCGCAAATTCAGCACTTACTTCGGAAAGTTGTACTGCGGCCTCTGTTTTGAACTGTGCTTTTTGATCAGCAATTTTTTGCCTTACTTCATTCAAAGAAGATTGCACCCGAGGAACAGCAAGACGATTTGCTTCCATCTCACCATATAATTCATTTGTTGTACGCTTAATGCGTAGTAGCTCTACCTCTGACATCACTCCAGCATTCACCAAAGGCTCCGACATTTTTAATTCTTGGTTGCTTAATTCATAGCCTTTTTGTAGTTGTTTCTGTTTAGATCGTCGCTCCACCAACTCCTGTCGACGCTGTGCCTCTTGTTGTTTTAAAACGCTAATTGCAGACTTTAACGCAAACTGTCTTGATTGGTACAAAGCCAACTCTTGTTCGGCAAGATGTGGGTGCTTTTCAATGATGTTTTTCGGCAAAATTAATGGCGTGCCTTGACTTTCTGCTTTCAACCTTGCGTTTCGAGCAAGTAATTCATAATGCTTTAATTCAGTCTCCCTGAATGACGATGCAAAGCGTGTATCGTCAATTTTGAGCAGAATCTGACCTTTTTCGACCATTTCTCCCTCAGCAACCAAAACTTCAGACAAAATCCCCCCTTCTAAATTCTGAATAATTTGGATTTTACTAGAAGGCACAACCTTTCCTTCACCGCGAGTCACTTCGTCTAACGTTGTTTCATATGCCCACCAGCCTGCAACAATGAAAAAAGCTAAACTTAAAAGCAATAATGAATGGCCAGCACGATGTACTGATTCTAATGTGGCAGCGCTCACTTCTGACATAAATTCAGCATCATCAGGATGAGTCCGTTTAAACCAAGCCATGATAGGAGCCTCTAATTAAGTCTGGACGAAACGAAGTAACCGTCAGGATCAATAGATTGTGATTCTGAATATTCAGAAACAAGGCATAAATCGCATGTGATAGTGAACTATCACAAAGGTTTATAACGCTGGATCTGGATATTCTGGGTGCAAGATATGAGTTCATGGCTTGATTAGAGTCTCCTTATTATCCTTTAGACACTTTAATATGACCTTTTCTTAAGGCCTCTAATATTTGTTCACGTGGGCCATCAGCAATAAGTTGCCCCTGATCCATGACAATAATCCTATCAACCAAGCTTAATAATGATGACTTGTGTGTCACCAATAACAAGGTTTTGTCTGCTAGCGTTGCAGATAATTTTGCTTTAAATTGTTCTTCCGTGCTGTTATCCATCGCATTTGTAGGTTCATCTAAAATTAAGATCGGCGGTTCTAGTAACAAAGCCCTAGCGATGGTAACGCTTTGCCTTTGTCCACCAGACAAGCCTTCTCCTCTTTCTCCTACCGGCATGTCGTAGCCTGCTGGATGACGATTAACAAACTCAGTTACGCCTGCAGTTTCAGCCGCCTTAAGTACAGAAGAATCAGTTGCAAAAGGAGAGCCCATTACAATATTGTCTCGAATACTACCAAAGAACAACACCACATCTTGGGGCGCATAACCCACATTGCGGCGTAAATCAACAGGATCAACCTGACGAATATCAGTCCCATCTAATAAAATTGCGCCTTCACTCGGCTCATAGAGACCTAATATTAATTTCTCAATCGAACTTTTTCCTGAACCAATCCGCCCAATAAAGGCGACTTTCTCTTTTGGTTTTATACTAAATGATACTTCAGAGAGCGCATCAATAGGCTGTTCCGGATAACGAAACGTTACATTTTTAAATTCTATTTCACCTTTAAAGTCAGGCCGATGTAAAAATTCGCGGCCTGAAGGTCTTTCAACAGGTAAACTCATTAAATGGTTCAATGAACTTAATGCTGCTTTTGACTGATGATAACGCGTTAATATGCCAGCAATTTGCCCAAGCGGTGCTAAAGCGCGGCCTGTTAAAATGGTGCAGGCAATCAATGCCCCCATCGTAATATCACCTTCAGATATTTTATATACCCCAAATACAACAACACTCACTGAGGCCATCTGCTGTATAAATGAAGTGAAATTAACCGCAACAGATGACAAAATACGCGTTCGATGGCTATATTTTGCAATAAAACCTATTGTTTGCTCCCATTTACGTTGAATAAGTGACTCAGCGCCAATACTTTTAATTGTTTCAAGCCCGGTGAGTGTTTCAATTAAAGTGGCACTTTTCTGACCTGAATGCTGAAAAAGCTGTTTAACCGAACGGCTCAGCGGGAGCTGAACAATAAGACTAACCAAAAGGGCAAGTGGAATAGCCGCTAAAGGTACGTAGGCTAATTCGCCGCCTAAAGTCCAGATCACAAAAATAAATAAGAATGTAAACGGTACATCAATTAGTGCTGTTAACGTAGTCGATGTGAAGAAATCGCGAAAAGATTCAAACTCTTGCATACTATTAGCAAAAGAGCCAACTGAATTGGAGCGGGCTTCCATTTTGATATTCATCACTTTTTCAAAAATGGTTGAAGACAAAATTACATCCGCTTTTTTACCTGCCATATCAATAAAATAACCACGGAGTGTTCGTAATAAAAGGTCAAATACAAATACCGTTGCAACACCAATAGCTAACACCCACAGGGTTTCAAGCGCATGATTAGGCACAACACGGTCATAAACATTCATCACAAATAAAGGTGATGCTAAGGCAAATGAATTCACCAAAATCGAGGCAATAAAAACTTCGCCATAAATTGGCCAAAACCGTAATATCGTTCCCCAAAACCAATGCTTGGTTCGTGGTATTTCACTATGCTGCGTTCGTTTATCAAAATTATGTACAGCTTTAATAAAAATAGCATAACCTGTGTAAAATTTTTGCAATTCATCAAGCGCTACCTCCGCTTCACCCTCACCTGTTTCAGGAAAGATAACGCGAGCGGTGTCCTTTTTAAACTCAAGCACAACACAGGCAGTACTGTTCTCTAGCAATAGCACAGCGGGTAACACTAAATTAGAAATCTTACGAAGCGACCGTTTAACAACCTTTGATGAAAGTCCTGCTCGTTGTGCTGCCCGTGAAAATAATTTTGGTGTTAACTTATTATCAACAAGTGGCAAGCCTGCACTCAGCGAATCAGCACTATGCGGTTTGTTGAGTAGCTTTGTCAGTACGGTCAAACAAGATAGTAACGGATCATCAAGTGTATGCTGACCATTTTCCGCATCCCATGGGGGGATCGTTGATTCTTGCTGTGTAATATCATTATCCATCGTTATCAGACTATCCAAAATTGTAGCAACGCTTCATCATACCTTACTCTCCAGTGAAGCTCTATCACCTTAATTAAAAAAGAATAGAGAGCTTGATCTCAGTTTCAACTCTCTAATTTATATATGCTTATACCCAAATTACTTGAAGATGCAGATTTCAGAGCTTAGCACGAAGGTCAGAACAAGGCGCAATGTGAAGGCAATGACTAGTCCTTGTCGAGCATTGTAACGCAGTGCTGGCATTCGTGCTAAGCTCCCGCAGGGCAAGAGGATAAACCATTATCTTCGTCGTTATAAAACTTAGAATTAGAACGACTAATTCCTGCGTTTTATGCCTAGAATATAATGGCTTCTTCTCTTGCTGAAATCTGCATCTTCAAGTATTTTGGGTATATATAAGTTCGAATATATCACTGCAAATTCTAGGCCTATTGGTCATGGCCTTTTCAGATGATACAATCACTTTTAAGATTAAACACTATAAACATGGATAACTATTATGGCTTATATTCAACGAGATAATGTGGGGGATATTGTTGCAATCTTTGATGAAAAGCAAAGTAATGCTCAAGAATATCTAGCCTTAGATAACCCTGAGCTAATCGATTATTTGACGCATTCAACGAAAGGTTCTGATGCCAAAACTATATTAGCCGAATCTGATCTAAACTTAGTTCGTGTAATTGAAGATCTTGTCTATACACTCATTGATAAAAAAGTAATTTTATTTACTGACTTACCTATAGCAGCACGAGAAAAACTGGTGAATAGAGAAACCATTCGGGGACATCTCACTAATCTTGATAATCTCGTGGATGATAATGAAGGTCTGCTTTAGCGTTTTTCTAGTAGCTTACTTATCACTCTTATTTCTATATTTAACAATCGGCTGCCGTTTAGCCATCATATTCTTATCCGTTGATTTTTTCTTTTTGCCTTTAAAAGGATTATCACCTTTCTTAAACTCAATCACTATCGGCGTACCGTGTAATTTCAACACATCCCGAAATGTATTTTCCAAATAACGTTTATAACTATTCGGGGTTGAATCCGTCTGATTACCATGGATAATAATACGTGGTGGATTTTTACCGCCTAAATGCGCATAGCGGAACTTAATGCGACGTCCATGAACTAAAGGTGGTTGATGATCTGATACCGCATCTTCCAGCACCCGTGTGAGTCGTGGTGTTGGGATCTGCGACATCGCTGAACTATAAGCTTGCTTTACCGATTTAAATAATAAACCTACGCCGCTACCATGTAGTGCCGAAATAAAATGGGTATTGGCAAAATGTAAAAAAGGCAGGCGGCGTTCCACATTAGATGTCACCCATTCACGCTCTTCTTTATCTAAACCATCCCATTTGTTCACTGCAATCACAACTGCACGTCCACTTTGGATAATTAAACCAGCCAAATGAAGATCTTGCTCTACAATTCCTTCATGTGCATCCAATACCAACAGCACAACATTGGCATCTTCAAGCGCTTGCAATGTTTTTACAATGCTAAATTTTTCTAACATTTCTGATACTTTTGAGCGCCTTCGTACACCGGCAGTATCAATTAACGTATATTCCGTGCCATCTTTCTCAAAGGGAATATGAATGCTGTCGCGTGTTGTGCCAGGTTCATCAAAAGCGACAACGCGTTCTTCACCCATAATACGATTAATCAATGTAGATTTGCCGACATTTGGCCGACCTAATACCGCTAAGCGAATACCTTTATCTTGTACATCATTTTCGTGTTCAACGTCAGCATCTTCTTTTAGCACGCTAGGCACGCGGTGCTTAAGTTCATCCATCAATGGCGTAATACCACGACCTTGGGATGCTGAAATGACTTGTGGCTCACCTAAACCAATCGCATAAAATTCTGCCGCAATAATTTCTTTTTGTTCGCCTTCTGCTTTATTAATGATCAGGATAGTGGGTTTATTAATGCTGCGTAATTGTTGGGCTATAACTTCATCATCACCCAATAACCCCGCACGTCCGTCCACTAAAAAGAAAACTAAATCCGCTTCTTCTATCGCTAAATCTGCCTGCTTACGCATCAAATCAGAGATATCATCTGCTTGATCTGTTAAACCACCGGTATCAATTAAAATAAAGTCACAGTCGTCATTCTTGACCGTGCCATAAATTCTATCCCGTGTTAAACCAGATATATCGGCAACGAGGGCATCTCGGCGATGGGTTAAACGATTAAATAAAGTGGATTTCCCAACATTTGGCCTACCTACTAAAGCTATAACAGCCTTCATCTATTGAACCTTAAAGGCGGTTAATTCGCCATCGTTAGCAAGAACATAAACAATGCCATCCTTCACAACGGGTTTACTTCGAATAGCCGATTTAGAAATATTAGTACGTGCAACAAAGCGTCCATCATCCCGTGAAATCCAATGAACATAACCTTCAAAATCACCTACGACAACTTGGTTCCCTGCCACAACTGGAGCAGACAATTTACGACGTAATAGACGCGTCTGCCGCCAAAGTGCATCTCTACCTTGTAATGCCCAAACATAATCTGCATCGTCACTAATATAAATAGTACCACTCTCCGCAACATCTAAACCTGAGCGGGAGGACATATCGCGCGACCATAATTTTTGGCCACTTTCTAGATCAAACGCTGCAACTTGGCCATGATAAGCTACGGCATACACAATACCGTCTTTAATCACCGGTTCAGAGTCAATATCAACTAATCTTTCAAGCTCTGAACGTCCTCTTGGTACCGCAACACTTTTTTCCCAGATAACTTGACCACTTTGAATCGCCAACGCTACAAGTTTACCGTTAGCATAACCTGCGATAACCTTATCATCTGCCACGACAGCGGCACTTGCACCCCGTAAACTTAACAAAGGTACTTTACGCTGATAATTCCACAATACAGTACCATCTGAAGCAGATAAGCCTCGCATTCTGCCATCTGCCGTTCGGGCAACCACCACACCTTTTGCTGCTTTAGGTGGTGCAAGCACCTCACTTGTGAGTTGCTGCTGCCACAATAAATCACCATTAGTCTCATCTAAGGCAAAAATTTCACCTTCTTGTGTACCAATGAGAATTAAGCCTTCACCACCACCTGCTCCCGTGATAACAGGTACATCAAGTGATGCTTGCCATAATCTTTTGCCCGTCGCAGCATTATAGGCGCTTACATCACCTTCATAACCTACCACTACAGCCATCTCACTTTGTAACCAGACAGCAATATCACTGTAATCACTGTCACTACCGCCGCCAGTATCCGTCGACCATAATTTTACCGGGGTAAATTCTGTCGTAAATTCAACTAATTCCGTAGGCGGTAATTCATGTGACTCTTCTGCTAACCAGCCTTTTACCGTTCCACACCCGCTTAGCCCCATCAGCATGAATACTAATAAGGATATTAAAGTTATTTTTCTCATTTTACCCATCATTTGCAACGGCCAAATCATCCAGTTTGATCTGTAATATAGCTAAGCGAGGCTCTCCTGTTTCCAAATCTACCATCGCCGTTTGATAAGCCGTGCGTGCCTCTGGTTTTTTCTCCATAGCAAGAAAGATATCACCACGTAACTCTGCAAATAGTGAAGAAAAACTGGCAGATTTAGATTGCATTGTTAATTCGAGCGCTTGCTCATATTTTGCTTCATCAACCAATATTTTTGCTTGTCTCAATCGCGCTATTTCAAGATGACCGCTGAGTGACGCATGATCAGTTACCCATTTCAAATATAATTTAGCGGCTTCCTTATCATCATTTTTCACTGCCTGTGATGCCATATCTAATGCGGCAAAAATGGCATAAGGCGTATTAGAAAAATCACTAAATAACTTTTGAGTGAGCTTGTCTGCCGCGGCGCCTTGTTGCTGTTGTATAGCTTGTGTAACTTGTTGATATGTCAGCGATGCATTTTCCGTCAGTGTCTGTTTATAGCTGACCCAGTAACGCCCTCCAAATATTACTGCTCCGCCTAATACGCAACCTAGAATGACTGAACGTCCATTTTCGCGCCACCAACGTTTTATATCTTCGCCTTTTTCCTCATCCGATGCGTAAATATCCACATCCACTCTCCTCAAATATTCTGTTTAGGCACAGCTTATTGCTGTGATAAAAGCATGGAATTATACGTTAAACCACTAAGATACCCAAATTACTAGAAAATATAATTTAGCGTAATAATAAAAATTAACACTATTGATTAAAAGCCCATCTTGACCTAATATGGTGCACCGGTGTCAAAATAGTAATATAGATGATATTTATCATCTATATTAGCTCCGTTTTGGTGCATTTTCATTTTCTTAAAATTTGAAGGACCTACTGTGCAATCATCAACTGATGTTCTATTTATTCTTCTTGGCGCCATTATGGTTCTAGCCATGCATGCAGGGTTTGCCTTCCTTGAAGTGGGTACGGTTCGCAAAAAGAATCAAGTCAATGCCTTGGTTAAAATCATTATGGATTTTGCTATTTCAAGTATCGCCTACTTCTTTATAGGCTATACCATTGCTTACGGCCTTAATTTTATGCAAGCCGCACCCGCTTTAGTAGAAAGCAATGGTTATGCCTTAGTAAAATTCTTCTTTTTATTAACCTTTGCTGCCGCTATTCCAGCCATCGTTTCGGGCGGTATCGCTGAACGCGCAAAATTTAACCCTCAATTAATCGCCACCTTCTTTTTAGCTGGTTTTATCTATCCTTTATTTGAAGGGATTAGCTGGAATGGATTGTTTGGCTTCCAAGCATGGTTAGAAACTAGTTTTGGGGCAAGTTTTCATGATTTTGCTGGCTCTATTGTTGTGCATGCGGTTGGAGGTTGGATTGCGCTTGCTGCAGTACTGCATTTAGGGCCTCGCCATGGACGTTATGGTAAAAATGGTGAAATCTATGCGCACCCGCCATCAAATATTCCTTTTCTCGCTCTGGGTGCTTGGATCTTAACTGTCGGTTGGTTTGGTTTTAACGTGATGTCTGCGCAAGAAATTGATGGCATCAGTGGCTTGGTTGCCATTAACTCATTGATGGCCATGGTCAGCGGAACATTAGTTGCCTGTCTAGTGAGTCGTAATGACCCAGGCTTCGTCCACAATGGACCGCTTGCCGGGCTAGTAGCAGTATGTGCTGGTTCTGACGTAATGCATCCTCTTGGCGCACTCATTACAGGTGGTGTTGCCGGTGGCTTATTTGTTTATATGTTCACCCTAACGCAAAATAAATGGAAAATTGATGACGTGTTAGGTGTGTGGCCATTACATGGACTTTGTGGTGTTTGGGGTGGTATTGCTGCAGGCATCTTTGGAAGCATAGCTCTTGGCGGGCGTGGCGGTGTTAGCTTAGTGTCCCAACTACTTGGCACGTTATTAGGTGTCACGATTGCTTTTGTCGGCGGCTACATTGTTTACGGTGTGCTCAAAAAAGTAATGGGGCTACGCCTAACACAAGAAGAGGAATACGATGGTGCAGATCTGACTATTCATAGAATTAGTTCTACTGCAGAGTAATCAGCCCAAGCCAGTTATTCTTATTCACCTGCAAGCAAAATGCGGCGTTGTTAGCGAATAATTCCGCCTTCTTGTTTATCCAAGAATTGAACTATTACAGATAATTCTGTTTCCTCTTGCTCTATACTCTCAATCTGAGTTTGTGCAGTTTCTATACCTAAACCAGTACGGTAGATCAGTTTATATGCCTTACGAACATTCTTTATTTGTAGATCCGAAAACTGGCGTCGACGTAAGCCTTCAACATTAATACCTATTGGTTTTGCCATATGACCTGAAACTAATACATAAGGCGGTACATTGCGCGATATTACACTGCCCATTGCACTGAAAGAATACGAACCCATTGTATTAAATTGGCTGATCAGAGTAAAACCACCCAGAATAACAAAATCATCAATGATTACATGACCCGCTAGAGATGCATTGTTAGCTAATATGTTTTCATTGCCCACAATGCAATCGTGAGCGATATGAACATAAGCCATGATCCAATTGTCATTACCAATCTTTGTTAGGCCGCCACCTTGAGCTGTGCCTCGATTAATCGTAACATTCTCACGAATAAGGTTATTATCACCAATTTCTAATCGTGTAATCTCATCAGTAAACTTTTTATCCTGCGGCTCTTCACCCACAGATGAAAATTGATAAATCTTATTATTTTTACCAATTTTTGTTGGGCCTTTAATCACTACATGTGATTCGATTGTGCTACCCGCCCCGATTTCAACATCCGCGCCGATAATCGAATAAGGACCAATCGTGACATCATTAGCAATGATTGCTGAAGGATCGACAATAGCTGTCGGGTGGATCATTTTGGCATATCTTGATCAACACACATAATATCAGCACTCACTGCCACTTCACCGTCGACTGTGGCAACACAACTAAACCGCCAGAAATTACGTTTATTTTTTACTAATGTTACTTCTAACTGTAATTGGTCACCAGGTTCAACTGGACGCTTAAATTTTGCATTATCAATTGATGCTAAATAATATAAAGCATCATCTGAGCGTAGGCCCTCAAACGATTTAAACGCTAATATTCCCGTCGCTTGTGCCAATGCTTCAAGAATTAATACCCCCGGCATGATGACTCGATTAGGAAAGTGCCCCGTGAAATGTGGTTCATTGTAAGTAACATTTTTAATACCTACAAGATGCTTACCTGGTGTAAATTCAATTACCTTATCAATTAGCAACATAGGATATCTATGTGGAAGAAGTCGCTGAATTTCATGTATATCAATTATATTCAATTTTTTGTATCCTCTATTTTTTACTGAAACTATCTCTTCCAATAAATCACCGTATGACTTTAGCTATTTTTTAGTTGTTCTTCTAATTGTTTAACACGATCAGCTAACGTATCCATTTGACGATAACGTATCACATTTCGATGCCACTGTTTAGTGGTTTCAGCTGGGATACCAGAGGAATATGAACCGGCCTTGGTAATCGATTTTGTAACCATAGTATTACCTGTAATCATTACACCATCAGCAATTGCAATATGACCAGTAATCCCAACCCCACCGCCAATAATACAATTGTGTCCTATCTTTGTACTTCCTGCGATACCTACGCAACCAGCTATAACCGTATTGTCGCCAATTACTACATTATGAGCAACTTGAATTTGATTATCTAACTTAACACCGTTACCAATTTTGGTATTTTCTATTGCACCGCGATCAATTGTTGTATTTGCACCAATCTCAACATTATCACCAATTATGACACTACCGACTTGAGGTACTTTAATCCATTTTCCATTATCATTTGCAATACCAAAACCATCTGCTCCAATCACTACGCCTGGATGGAAAAGGCAGTTGTTACCAATTTGGACATCTTCGCATATCGTAATATTGGCTGAGAGTCGTGTATTTCTACCAATTGTGACATTTTTCTTCACGACACAAGCCGGCCCAATAACAGCGCCAGCCTCTATTTTCACACCTGATTCTATTACAGTCTGAGCACCAATGTAAGCTAACGAGTGAAGCTGACTGTTTTCATCAACAACAGCTGAAGAGTGAACTCCACCACTAATTTCTTCTTGGGGATTAAGTAGTGTGGCAGCTTTCGCATAAGCGACATAGCTATCCTTCACAATAATAGCATTCGATAAAACTTCAGACGCCAATTGTTGCTCAATAATAACGGCACCCGCTTGGGTAATCGCTAAATATTTTTTATATTTGCTACTGGATAAAAAACTAATCTGATTACTTGTTGCACTTTGTAAGTCAGCAAAGCTATCAACCTTGAAACTGGCATCACCTACAAGCTCACCCTGAACATGTTTGGCTATCTGAGCTAGTGTCCATGCCACGATCTAAGCGACTATTTTGACTTCAAAATCTCTAGCACTTTGTCGGTGATATTTATGCTCTTGCTTGCATGAATTACACCTTGATAAAGAACCAAATCATACGATTCTTTTTTTGCTACTTCTATAATTGTTTTAGCAATATCTTTTTCTAATTTGCGTAACTCTTCATTTCTACGAATAGATAAATCTTCACTGTACTCATCACCCAAACGTTTCAATTCGCGTTGTTCACTTAAAATACTGCGTTCTTTAGCCTTACGTTCATCTGCACTTAAGATAGCAGCATCTTTAGCTAATTTAGCTTGTCGTGCTCGAAGATCTTTAACTTTTCTTTCTAAAGATTTGCTACGTGCTGAAAATTCTTTTTCAAGTCGAGCTAACGCTCTTTCTTTTTGTGGTGATTTGTCTAACACCATTGCCGCATTAACCACGCCAATTTTTAACTCTGCAGCATTAACCATCAATGATGGTAACAATAGTGTTATCGCTAAAAGTGCACCAATAATTTTAATTTTTCTCACGTTCATATTCTCCAAAACTGTTTTATCTAAAATGTTGACCCTAGTGAGAACTGAAAGTTCTCGACTTCGTCCCCACTCTCATCATTAAGTGGTTTTGCAATACTTACTGTCATTGCCCCAAAAGGTGATATCCAAACTGCAGACAGACCTGCCGAATAGCGTAATTCTCCCGCATCGAAGTTAAAGCCTTGCTCTTCAGAAAAAACGTTACCCATATCCACAAAAGTACTTAAACGAAAAGATCTTAACTGTTTTTTCATAAAGGGTACAGGGAAAATTAGCTCTGCACCTCCAGTAACCAAAAGGTTACCACCAAGCGCTTGCCCATCTTCTTGCGCACCCAAAGTATTTGATTGGAAGCCACGCAAGCTGCGAATTCCCCCAGCATAAAAGTTTTGGAAAAATGGATATATGTCAGTACTGCCATAACTATTTCCATAACCAAGATTGCCACCTAAAGATAATGTAAGCGAATCGGTCACAGGATGAAACCATTTATGCCTATATCTTACCTTGTAATATTGCAATGAGCCAACAGGAATGGCCACTTCAGCCGATATGCTCTGAGAAGTACCACGCGTTGGTAAAATAGAGTTGTCTCGTGTATCGCTAGACCAAGATAATGTCATCGTCCACGTGTCAAAACTATCCCCTTCATCTGCAACAAATTTCTTGTAAGAGCTGATCGTGCTATTTGAAGGGAGATTAAGTTGTGTATTTTCATAACCAAATGCTAATCTAATCCGGTTAATCTCACTGATTGGAATACCAAAACTAATATCGCCACCCCAGACATCAGTGCTGAAACTAGCCAGGTTAGCTTTATTTGCATCAGTCTCACGAAAGAACGCATTAAAACCCTGACTTATGCCATCCACCGTTACAAACGGGTTCGTATAACCAAAACTATATACGGTATTGACACTGCTATTGTTAAAGCCAAAATTGATGTGCTTTCCACTACCCAAAAAGTTCTTTTGGACAATATTCGCATTGAATATAAGGCCGTCTGATTGTGAAAACCCCAATCCTGCTGACAAACTACCTGATGGTGTTTCTGACACATTAAAATCAAGATCAACTTGATCTACACTACCTGGTACAGGAATAGTTTCAACATTCACATCCTCAAAGTAACCCAATCGACTAATTCGAGCCCGTGATTGATCAACTTTAGACGTAGAAATCCATGCTGATTCTTGTTGACGCATTTCACGGCGTAATACTTCATCGCGTGTTTTGCTATTACCTGCAATATTTATCCGTCTTACATAAGCCCTGCGGCCTGGATCAATAAAAAAAGTTAATGTTACTTCTCGACTTTCTCGATCAATATCCGGTACTGCATTAATATTAGCAAAGGCATACCCCTCATTCCCCAGTCTATCTGTTAAATATTCTGTACTTTGAGTAATCGCTTTACGTGAAAACACGGCATCTTTTTTAATCGTAACCAATTCAAACAATTCATTCTCAGGGACAATTAAATCACCCGCAAGCCGGACTTCTTTAACTTTATAACGCTTGCCTTCTTGTATATTGATTGTAATATACATTTGCTTTTTATCATCTGTAATTGAAACTTGCGTAGATTCAACTGAAAAATCAACATAACCTCGATCCAGATAATACGATCGCAGTGTTTCTAAATCGGCCGATAATTTCTGCCGTGAATATTGATTATCCTTGGTGAATGAAGATAAAAGACCGCCAGTAGTTGATTCAAAATCTGCCATCAAATCATCTTCATCAAATGAAGTATTACCCACTATATTAATACTTGCAATAGTGGCCACTATACCTTCAGCCAAGTTAATCCGTATTGCAACACGGTTTCGCTCTAAAGGTGTGACATCTGAGTTAATAACAACACCATATTTTCCACGACTAAAATATTGGCGTTCCAACTCAAGCTCAACTCGTTCTAAGATGGCTTTTTGGAATACTTGGCCTTCCGCAAAGCCCATTCGGCTTAATGACTTTAACAACTCCTTGCTATCAAGATCCTTATTTCCAACAAATTCAATACTAGAAATTGCAGGGCGTTCACTCACAGTAATCACGAGTACATCATCTTGCTCGTCAACAGCAACATCATTGAAATATTTAGACTTGAAAAGAGCTCGAATAATACTTTTTGCATCTTTATCTGTCATTTCATCGCCCACTTTAACAGGCAAAAAGTTAAACACAGTACCCGCGGAGATCCGTTGTAAACCTTCTACTCGAATATCTTTAATCGTGAAAGTGTCGGCTATTACTACTGTACTAGTCAGTAAGAAGAATGCGATTGATAAAAGTAATTTATTCATTATTTTGCTTAAATTATGCATATTTGAATTGTGTAGTGTACCTGTAAATTAGCGAAGGGTACATCTATAATCCAAACAGTCTTGATAAGTCATTGAAAAAAGCTAAAAGCATCAATGATAAAAGCAAAAATATGCCGACCTTCTGACCTTGTAACTGTGCATTTTCCGATAATGGCTTGCCTTTTACCCATTCAATTAAATTCATCACTAAATGGCCGCCATCTAAGATAGGGATGGGTAGCAAATTTAATATTCCTAAACTCACGCTAATCATCGCCAGAAAATAGATAAAAGAAGTTAATCCTTGTTTTGCAGATGCTCCTGCTATTTGAGCAATTGTAATTGGCCCGCCAATATTTTTGCTTGAAACAGTACCCATGAGCATACCCACCAGCCCCTTAACCGTAGAACTTGAAAAGTCCCATGTTTCTTTCACCGCGTACCCTAGTGCAGAAATAGGCCCATAACGAAGTTCTGCTTGTAAGTATTCAGGCACTTTAGTTTTACTCGCATCTAATCCAGCGCCTATTTTCCCTACATCATCTGCCGTTCTATTTGGTGTCATTAAAAGTGCTAGCGTTTCTTTGCCACGCATTATTTCAATCGCCATTAATGCGTCAGAGTGTGCTTGAATAAGTGCTACCCATTCAGCCCAGTCATTAACAAGTCTACCTTCAAAAGAAAGTAATTCATCCCCCTTTTGTAGCCCCGCTTTCTCTGCAGCTCCACCTCGGACTATAGATCCTATAATGGGTTTGTATTTTAGTTGAATAGGTATTAAGCCAAGTTCATTTAAAAGTGGCGTTACCCCACTGGGATCTTGAGCTATCTTAGCTATTTCAAGCTGTCGCTGAATTTCAACCCCGCCTAAATCGACTGTTATCTCAGCAGTACCACCGGATTGAGATATCTTGAACAATGTTTGTCGTACACTTGACCATGTCGGGGTATCATGGCCATTAACCTGCTTTATTTCATCACCAGATCTAAATTGGGCATAGCTCGCTGGTGAATTTTTGGCAATGTCATCGATAATGGGCCGCATGCCAGGAATACCCATTATAAAAATTAGCCAATAAGCAAAAACAGCAAAAAGTAAATTTGCGAGAGGGCCTGCAGCAACAATCGCCGTACGAGATGCTAATGATTTTTTATTAAAGGCTTGGTCTAATTGCTCGGGAGGAACATCACCTTCTCGTTCATCTAACATCTTGACATAACCACCAAGAGGGATAGCGGCTAAAATATATTCAGTGCCATCACGCCCTAGTTTTTTCCATAATGGTCGGCCAAATCCCACTGAAAACTTCAGCACCTTTACGCCGCATCGACGCGCGACCCAGAAGTGACCAAATTCATGAACAACAACTAATATCGACAACGCGACTATAAAAAAGAAGAGTGATTGCATTGTTTTAAGAAATAAGCTCTCTAGCCACTTTCCGGGCAACTAAATCATCAGCTAACACTTGTTCTAGCGTGTCTCCTGTGTTTGCAGGCACTTTAGCTAATACTTGCTCTATTATCGTTGCTATCTGGGTAAATTTTATTTGTTTCTTTAAAAATGCTTCAACTGCAATTTCATTAGCCGCATTCAAAATTGCGGTGCTTGTGCCGCCCGCTTCTAGTGCTTGATAAGCTAACGCTAAACATGGAAAGTGTTTGTGATCAGCCACCGAAAAATCTAAACGACCAACGGTAGCCAAATCTAATGGTGCCACACCTGAATCAATCCTATTTGGCCATGCTAAAGCATTAGCAATGGGTGTTCGCATATCAGGGTTACCCATTTGTGCTAGCACCGAGCCGTCAACATAATCAACCATTGAATGAATGATGCTTTGGCGATGTAATAGCACGTCAATTTGCTCTGTTGCTAAGCCAAATAACCAATGTGCTTCGATAACTTCCAAGCCTTTATTCATCATGGTCGCGGAATCGACAGAAATCTTTTGCCCCATCGACCAGTTTGGGTGAGCAACAGCCTGTTCTGGTGTAACACCTTCAAGATCAGCTAACTCATAATCTCTAAATGGGCCACCTGATGCCGTTAAGATTATTCGGCGAACACCCTTACCTTCAAAATGATGCTGTTGTTGATTCCATACCGGCAGACATTGCCAAATTGCATTGTGTTCACTATCAACAGGTAATAGCGTCGCACCATTTTCTTCGACTTCTTTCATAAACAAGCCACCGCTCATGACCAAGGCTTCTTTATTTGCAAGTAAGATATGCTTGCCTGCTCGTGCTGCAGCTAACGTTGGCAACAAGCCTGCCGCACCAACAATGGCAGCCATCACATAATCTGTTTTATTGCTTTCAGCCACGCCAACTAGAGCTTGTTCACCTGAAAGCACCTCAGTCTCACTACCCGATTCTTTTAATTTTTTAGCTAATTTCTCAGCTGATGCCTCATGCAACATCACAGCAATAGCAGGTTTAAACTGCTGACACTGATCAAACAAACTCTCCACTGAGCGATTTGCAGTCAGGGCATAAACATAATATTTTTCTGGGTGTTGTGCCAATACATTGAGTGTGCTTACACCAATTGAACCTGTTGAACCTAAGAGTGTGACCGCTTGCATTTAGTTAACTCCCAACCAAGATATCCCAGCGGTAAACACAGGTACCGCGGCAAGTAAACTATCAATCCGATCCAATATACCACCATGCCCTGGCAGCAGATTGCCACTATCTTTTACATTGTGAGCACGTTTAAATAGGCTTTCAAATAAATCACCTACAATTGAAATTAACAGTGCAACAAGTGATAGTAATAACCAGCTCATTAAGCTTAAAGAACCAGACAGGTTGATTGCATAGCCAATAAACGCCCAAATTAATCCTAACACTACCGCTCCAGCCACGCCTTCCCATGTTTTATTAGGGCTAATTGATTGTGCCAGTTTAGTTTTTCCCCAACGTTTACCCGCAAAATAGCCACCTGTATCTGCTAACCAGACCAAAACCATAACGTAAAGAAGCTGTTGAGCACCTAAAGGAGTTGAATGTAATAACACCGCTGAATGCCAAAATAGCGCTAATACTAATGATGACAAAATAATGGCTGAGACTGGCTGCATAATTATTTTTTCAATTTTTGCAGGCAATGCAGTATGTGCGTAGCGAACAACCAACACTAAAATAACGCTCCACAAAATTATTGAAAGTTGGAGGAAAGAGATGAACATCAAGGTTAAAATTGAAATAAGTGCCAATGAAGCAAATGCGAATAAGCGTTGTGGGCGTTTTTTATAGCCAATAATAGCAAACCATTCCCACGCAGCTAACACGACTACGCCAGCTAATAACCATTGCACAATAGAGCTTGGCAAATAAAGAAGGCTGAAAACAACTAGCGGAATTAATATTGCAGCCGTTAATAATCGTTGTTTAAGCATAAAGTCTCGTATTATCTTATTTTAAAGTTTAGCTATCTTGCTGAATTTGTTCTGATGTTTTGCCAAAACGTCGTTCACGATCATTAAATGATGAAATAGCATTATCTAACTGCTGTGAATCAAAATCTGGCCATAATGTTTCTGAAAAATAAAATTCAGTGTACGCCATTTGCCATAGCAAAAAGTTACTCACACGCTCTTCCCCCCCTGTTCTGATAAACAAATCAGGTTCAGGAATAGAAGCCGTAGTCAATTCGGCACCAATCATATCTTCGGTTATATCTTCTGCTTGTAACTCACCTGCTGTCACTTTCTCAGCTACTTTTTGAACGGCTTGTGTGATATCCCAACGTCCGCCGTAATTAGCTGCAATATTAATTATCAGTCCGGTATTATCCGCAGTTAATTGCTCAGCTTGTTTGATTTGTTTTTGTAGACTATCTGAGAATTTACTTAGATCACCGATAATCTGCAAACGAATATTATTTTTATGTAATCGTTTGGCTTGTTGTTTTAGTGAAAGTGCAAACAACTCCATAAGCAAACTCACCTCTTTGCTAGGCCGGCGCCAATTTTCACTACTAAATGCAAAAAGGCTTAAAACGCCGACCCCTAGCTCTGCGCAATGTTTAACAATATTCTCAACCGCTTTAACACCTGCTCTGTGACCCATAAATCGAGGTTGGTGGCGCTTTTTTGCCCATCGACCATTACCATCCATAATGATGGCGATATGTTGTGGAACATTAGCAGATTCCTTTGTCATAGAGTGCTTTTTACACTTCCATTAAATCTGATTCTTTTTCATTCAGTACGTCTTCGATCTGTTTAATACCGGCATCAGTTAACTTCTGAATGGCTTCTTCTGCACCACGCTCTTCATCTTCTGAAATGTCTTTTTCTTTCAATAATTCTTTCAACGTACTATTTGCATCACGGCGAATATTTCGCACGGCAACGCGTGCTCCTTCTGCTTCATTACGCGCTACTTTCACCAAATCACGACGACGTTCTTCAGTAAGCGGCGGAATAGGAATACGGATTGTCATACCTGCGCTGCTAGGATTTACCCCTAAATCAGATGTCATAATTGCTTTTTCAACAACTGTCAACATCGGCTTTTCCCATGGCGTAACGGTGAGTGTTCGTGAATCTTCAACACCAACGTTTGCAACTTGGCTCAGCGCCACGTCAGAACCATAATAAGGAACGACAATCTGATCTAACAAACTGGTATGAGCACGTCCTGCACGGATTTTAGCCATAGCCATTTCAAGTGAAACAACACTTTTTTGCATGCGATCTGCCGCATCTTTTTTAATATCTTCAATCATATTCTTATCCTACGGTTACTCTTATTTAACAAGTGTTCCAATATCTTCGCCATAAATTATTTTTGCCAGGTTACCTTCTTTATGAACATCGAATATCCGTAATGGCATTTTCTGTTCCTGACACATCACTACAGCCGTTGTATCCATTACACCTAAACGTTTATTAATTGCTTCATCATAGCTTAAATCAGTATAACGTACCGCCTTCGGATTTTTTTTAGGATCAGCATCATAAACGCCATCGACCTGCGTCCCCTTCATCAATAACTCTGCGCCGATTTCAACCGCGCGTAAACTTGCAGCTGAATCCGTTGTGAAAAATGGGTTGCCGGTACCTGCAGCGAAAATAACTACACGGCCTTTTTCAAGATGGCGAATAGCACGACGGCGTAAATAGTCTTCACAGACTTCATTGATTTGAATAGCGGACATCACACGACAAAATGCACCTTGTTGTTCTAATGCATCTTGTAAAGCTAGCGCATTCATTACTGTGGCTAGCATGCCCATATGATCCGCACTAACACGCTCCATTCCACCTGAAGCTAAACCTGCACCGCGGAAAATGTTGCCACCGCCAATAACGACACCGAGCTCAACACCTTGGGCGCTGAGCTCGGCAATTTCTTTAGCAAAACGAAATATTACTTCAGGATCAATACCAAAATCAGCCTTTCCCATTAACGCTTCACCACTTAATTTCAGTAGCACACGTTTATAAACTGGTTTTTTTGCTGTTTCAGTCATGCTGATTCTCCGTTTTAATTGATTAGCCTAAAGTATCGTCATTCCGGTAGGCTTTTAGCCGGAATATGGGCATAAGCAAGACTCCCGCTAAGCTTGTACTCAGCTTGACTGGGTAAACATGCGGGAGTGAAAATCTACATATTGAAACATGTCGTCTTCCCCTAGCTTACTTTTACAGCTTAGCTTGCGCCATCACTTCTTCTGCAAAGTTATCTTCTGCTTTTTCGATGCCTTCACCTACTTCGAAGAATGCAAAGGCATTAACCGTTGCATCTGCTTTTTTAACTAATTGTTCAACTGTCACATCAGGGTCTTTAACAAATGCTTGGCCCATTAAGCTGATTTCATTTACAAATTTCTTCATGCGTCCTTCAACCATTTTTTCAATGATTGCTTCTGGCTTGCCACTGTCTTTTGCTTGAGTCGCTACGATATCACGCTCTTTCTCTAACAGTTCAGCGGGTAGGTCCGCTGCAGAAACAGCTTGAGGACGACTCGCAGCAACATGCATAGCAATGTCTTTAGCTACAGTCTCATCACCACCTGTTAAGTTCACCATAGTACCAATACGATCACCATGTCGGTAAGAACCAATCACGCCATCAGCACTCGACATTAACTCAAAGCGACGGACTTTAATATTTTCACCGATTTTTGCAACTAACGCTTGGCGAACAACTTCAACACTGTCGCCTGCATCGTTAAACGACAATGCCATCAATGCTTCAAGATCGACAGGTTGCGCTGATAATACAACAGGTGCTAACGCATTAACGAACCCCATAAAATCTTCAGATTTAGTAACAAAATCTGTTTCTGAATTGACTTCAATCATAACTGCATTCTTACCATCAGCACTTGTTTCGATAACAATAATGCCTTCAGCAGCGATACGATCTGATTTTTTATCTGCTTTTGCTAAGCCAGACTTGCGCATTTCTTCTACAGCGGCTTCAATATCACCGTTAGATGCGACCAATGCTTTTTTACATTCCATCATGCCTGAGCCTGTACGCTCACGTAGTTCTTTTACTAATGCAGCAGTAATTGCCATTTTTATTACCCTTTTTTCAAATTCTTAATACAACACAGGCCCGCTAATCTAGCGAGCCTGTCCATAGTACATTGTGTAGCGTTTATTCTGCAGCAGCTTCGCTTTCTGCAGCAACCTCTACCATTTCTTCTTCTGCATCACCTGTTGAAACAGATGCTTTACCTTCTAAAATTGCATCAGCAATACTTGTTGTATAAAGCTTGATAGCACGCATAGAGTCATCGTTACCAGGGATGATGTAATCAACACCATCAGGGTTACTATTAGAATCAACGATCGCGATAACAGGAAGACCTAATTTGTTTGCTTCTTGAATTGCAATACGTTCATGATCAACATCAATAACAAATAATGCATCAGGAAGACCACCCATTTTACGGATACCACCGATGCTTTTTTCTAGTTTTTCTTGCTCACGCGTTAGGTTTAAAACTTCTTTCTTTTTCAAACCTTCTAATTTTCCAGCCGCCATCATTTCATCAATCGCATCTAAACGTTTGATTGATTGACGCACTGTTTGATAGTTAGTCAACATACCACCTAACCAACGACGGTTCACGTAAGGCATGCCTGCACGTTCTGCATCTTCACGGATAGGATCTTGTGCAGCACGTTTTGTGCCCACAAATAAAATACGACCTTTTTTTGAAGCTAATTTACCTACAAAGTTTAACGCATCGTTAAACTTTGGTAAGCTGTGCTCAAGGTTGATGATATGAATATTATTACGTTTACCAAAAATATACGGGCCCATTTTAGGGTTCCAATAACGTGTTTGGTGACCGAAGTGAACGCCTGCTTCTAACATTTGGCGCATAGTTATTTTAGCCATTTTAAGTATTACCTTTATAATAAGTTGGGGTTAAACCTCCACACACCCCATGTTTCGACTAGCCTGCCTAAGCAGTTAGCACCCCGAAACCTGTGTCGGTGCATGTGTGATTTTGCCTTTATCGGCGCGCATTTTATACCATAAAAGACTAATAAAAACAATGTAAACATGATTTTTATTACTTTTACTTTATACGTAAATTACGGCACACTGTAAGCATCAAATTAGCAAATATATGTTTAGGAATAATCAATATTATGGCCGTCAGTATAAAATCAGCAGAAGAAATTAGCAAAATGCGTATTGCAGGCAAGCTTGCCGCTGACGTGTTAACCATGATCGAACCTCATGTTAAAGCAGGGGTAACCACCGATGAATTAGACAAAATTTGTCATGATTATATCGTCAATGAACAACAAGCCATTCCCGCACCTTTAAATTATCATGGTTTCCCAAAGTCGATTTGTACCTCGGTTAACCATGTTATTTGCCATGGTATTCCAAGCGATAAAAAACTAAAAGACGGTGATATTATCAATATTGATATCACGGTGATTAAAGATGAATATCACGGTGACACCAGCAAAATGTTTCATATTGGTAATACATCTATTCTAGCTAAACGCCTTTGTGACAATGCACGTGAAGCTATGCTGCTTGGTATCGATCTAGTCAAACCTGGGATCCAATTAGGCGATATTGGTGCCATCATTCAAAAACATGCTGAAGCGCAAAACTTTTCTATCGTGCAAGAATATTGCGGCCATGGCATTGGCAAAGTATTTCATGAAGAACCTCAAGTACTTCATTACGGCAAGCCAGGAACAGGATTAACGCTTGAAGCAGGCATGACTTTTACTATTGAGCCAATGGTGAATGCTGGCAAGCGGCAGATCAGACATCATAAAAGTGATGGCTGGACGGTATACACCAAAGATCGCTCACTTTCTGCACAATGGGAGCACACTATTCTCGTCACCGAAACGGGCCATGAAATTTTAACTTTACGCGAAGGTGAAGTCATTTAATGTCTGAATTATTATCGCTGTGGGATATCGCCAACAATAAAGTACCCGACTCAACATCTGATAGTGCTTTTTTTCGCGAAGCGCTCAAACAAGGTCAATCTTACTTAACACAACAATTTAGCGATCAAATCGATGTCGTTCATTTAGTGCACCAACGTACCGCCTTTGTTGACCAGGTGCTACAACAGCTTTGGTCACAACATATAACCGCTAATATACCTATCAGTTTATTAGCCGTTGGAGGATATGGCCGGGCTGAACTTCACCCCTATTCTGATATTGATCTATTAGTCTTACTTGATGAATCTGTATCAGAGCAACCGCCTGAAAACCTATCTGATTTCCTTACCCAGTTATGGGATATTGGACTCGAAATAGGTCATAGTGTTCGTACGATTTCTGAATGTAGAGAGCAAGCTGAAACTGATGTCACCATCGCCACTAATTTATTAGAAACTCGTCTACTTTGTGGTAAGCCAAACCTATTCTCAGCACTACAGGAGTTAACGGGCAATAATAAAACATGGGATACCCGAAATTTCTATCAAATTAAAAAACTAGAGCAACAACAACGCCACCTAAAATATAATGATACCGCTAATAATCTCGAACCTAATATTAAAGAAGCGCCAGGTGGTTTACGAGACTTGCAAGTAATCAGTTGGGTGGCTCAACAACATTTCAATGTAAGTGATGTACAAGGCCTAAAACAAAAAGGATTTTTATCCGACAGTGAATACGAAACATTAAATAAAGCACAGCATTTTTTATGGAAAATTCGCTTTGCATTACACCTTCAGGCAGGGCGAAAAGAAGAAAAATTACAGATCGATTACCAACGAGAATTAGCGGATCAGTTTGGCTACCAAGATGATGGAAAACGTCTTCCTGTCGAACAATTTATGAAGGATTATTATTTGTGTGCCCGCAGTGTGCAACAAATGAATACCTTATTACTTCAATTATTTGAAGAACAAATAATCCTTGCTGACGAGCCGAGAAAAATCGACCCAATCAATAATCGCTTTCATGTGCATAATGGTTACTTAGCAACGACTGAAGCTACAATATTTTCAGCTTATCCCTATGCCATGCTGGAATTATTTTTAATTCTAGAACAGCACCCAGAAATAAAAGGCGTTCGTGCCGAAACAATTCGGCAACTTCATGCCCACATTTACCTTATTGATGATCGTTTTCGAAATGATACTGCATGCCAAAGCCTCTTTATGGAAATTATTAGGCAATCCAAAGGCGTAACACATGAATTCCGCCGAATGAACAAACTGGGTGTTTTGGGCGCCTATTTGCCGAAGTTTGGTGCAATTGTCGGCCAAATGCAGCATGATCTCTTCCATATTTATACAGTGGACGAACATACTCTATTTTTAGTACGAAATTTGCGCCGATTTTCATGTCCGGAATACAGTTCTGAATTCCCACTTTGCTCGCAGATTTTTTATCAAATCCCTAAGCCAGAATTATTATATATTGCCGGTCTTTTTCATGATATAGCCAAGGGTCGTGGCGGTGATCATAGCTTGCTTGGCGTACCTGATGCTGCCGAGTTTTGCAAACAACATCAGTTAAGTGAAGATGATACTGAAATCGTCACATTTTTAGTGCGCCAACACCTCACCATGTCCTCCACCGCTCAAAAAAGTGATGTCAATGATCCTGATACTATTAAAGTTTTTGCAGCTAAAGTAAAAACAGTGGATCGACTTAATTACCTTTATTTACTAACGGTAGCTGATATTCGAGCCACCAATAATAATTTATGGAATGGCTGGCGAGACTCTTTACTCAGACAGCTTTATAATGCCACTAGACAATGGTTAGAACATCGACACGATATTGCCAGAAACAGGGCCGAAAAAAGTAAACAACGCCGACAACAAGCACTGCAACAGCTTACTCATCAGGCTTGGACTGAGCAACAAGTTACAACACTGTGGCAACATTATGATGCAGATTATTTTTTGCACCACACGACAGATGAAATTGTTTGGCAAACAACTTCTCGATTACAAGATCCTAGTGTGGAAACCTTAATAAACACCCGTAATCTTGATCAAAAAAACACCTTAGAATTGTTTATTTTCACTGATGATAAACTAGGAATTTTTGCCGCCATTACTGCCTGTTTGGAATCGTTACAACTAGATATTTTAGATGCCAAAATAGATACTACTACTGATGAAAAATCACTAAATTCATATATATTGACCGGTAATGTACGTGATCAAAACGAACTTATCTATTTAATAGAACAGCAACTCAGTGAATTAGAAAATGCCAAGGAATTTAATTCAAATATCACACCCAGAACAATGAAATTATTTGAAACAAAACCTTCACTCAATTTCTCAACAGATACCAAACAAAAATATACCACACTAGAACTTGAAACACATGACAGGCTAGGCTTAGTCTCCATGTTAGCTCATATATTTTTGCAGAGCAAGATCCATGTTATTAGTGCAAAACTGACCACTTTAGGTGACCAAGTAGATGATATTTTCTTACTATCTACGTCTGATCATAAACCGCTAAATACTGAACAAATAAAACACTTAGAAACGCTTATTATTGAAAAACTTAGCCTAGACTAAATTAAAATGGTGACTACCCGAAGATAGCCACCACATCCAAATCAACTAAATTATTTGGCTTCTTTTTTAGGATCCGCAATAGTGATTTGTTCTGCAAACTGAGATAGTTTTTTATCGCCGATTCCTTTAACATTTATTAATTCATCAACCGTTTTAAAGTTACCAACTTGCTCACGATATTCAATGATCGCAGTAGCAGTCGATGGCCCGACCCCTTTCAGCATTTCTAACTGCGCTTGCGTCGCAGTATTTATATTAATGGCATCAGCAGCAAAAACACTTGCTGATAAAAGAGACAAACCTAGAATTAGAGACAAACATAATTTTCTTAACATCTTTCCATACTCCTTGTTAATACCGTCCACCATGGACAGCTGAAAATAAACTACTGTAGTTCCATCTATTCTGTCAAATAAATTTTATGGCTGGTGATACATCCAGATAATTTCTCTCCTTCAAAATAAACACTATTGCAACTCATCAAGACTTGGTAAACCAAAGCTATTTTTAGGTTTAATTGCAATTTCGTAGCCCAAAGCATCTAGAATAATATCCAGTGTTTTCAAACCAATAGCACCTAACTGCCCACGCTCTAACTTACCCATTGTCACCCTGCTTATTCCAGCAATATCTGCCAGTTGTTCTTGCGTTTGACGCTTCGCCTTTCTCAATACTTTTATCTCATCGCCAATTTCGTCTAATTTCAAGCGGTAGCTCCTTGTGAGTTTTATTTTCAAGTGATACATTCCACGTATCAATCATCTTTTGCCCCATTGTTTCAAAGGCAGGTATTTTTGCGTTATATTCTTGCAGTTCAGTAATTGTGTCTTTTAAAGCCTTCATACAATCATCATAAGATTTGCTGGCGAGCTTCTCCGACATATAGCAGCTTTCAACACCGAACTTAATGAGTTCCTTTCGTCCAAACCATACTTTTTTACCGAACATACTTAATGCTGGTCTATCTGCAAAAAAGTAAACAACGGTATTAACAACATCATAAGCTGGTGAAAACCTGATATTTGTCATATCAGCATCATAGAGTACGCCAAAATTCTTCAAGTGAGCATCGCCATTTTTAAGCAAATAACTCATCACCACCGTTTTATAAAAAGATTGCATATCCATACGCTTATTAGTAACAACACGATAAAGTGTTTTGGCTACTTGCTCATAGCTACCCTCATATTTTTGTTCTTTATTTTTCCCCAGCAGCCCTGAGACTTCTTCGAAGCCTAGATATTCCTTACTTTCTTTATCATAATTAAACCGTTCAACCAGCAAAAATTTCTTATTTTCTGATAACAAAATATTGGGGATCTTAACTCCTGATTTTTCAACTGCCTTTAGGCAGAAATACTCATTTTCTGCTAAACGTGGATATTCCGCCCCCCACGCTTTAATAATATATTCTTTCGTTGTTAATGACTCTTTATCTCGTAGTAATGCCAACGTTTTAGGTTGCACCCCAGAAATAGCATTTTTGTCTAGAAACGTTTTAACCAATGCCACAAACGTATCTTCGCTATCATTTTGTAAGACATCATTTAAATCAATGCTGTTAAAAGGTGTATCAGAAAATTCACTTCGAAATGAAAGTCGGCTTTGAATATTAGGGCACAAATAAGAGAACAATAAAAAATCATTAATATACTCATGCTGTTTATTTAGATAATTCTTTAAAATTTCAAACAAATAACCTTCTGGCATATTCATATCAAAAATGGGATGCAAATGACCCCGCCATAAACATGTCGATGCTTTATAGGGCATAATTAGTGAAACTAGTTCGTCATTAGACCGATAATTAAAACCATAGGTATTACTACTTTCTTCATAAAAAAGCTCACCTATTGGTTTATTTTTAATTTCAACTATTATTTTCTTCATTTAATAAATCAACATGAATGATAAATATAATTATCATTATGTGCCAGAATTTAATAAATGTAAACTACTATTATCTTTCTGACAGGGCAAGAGTATTATAAAAAACAACAAGCTAGTTTATCCTCAAATAACTTTGAAAGTCATTAACTCTTAGCTCTATACTAAATAAGCTGTCATTCCGGCATATTTTTAGCCGGAATCTAGGTCAATTGGAGTAGATCCCGGCTAAAAAGCCCACCGGGATGACCAAGATATTGGATAATTATCTATATTTTCTTTTAATAACTGAAAATTATTTAATATGCTCTTGCCCTGATCTTTCTAATGTATTACTTGAAAATACTAATGAGACACACCATCCCGCTTTAACACCTTTAATAATGTTAACAAAATAATTTTCAGGTCAAATAAGAATGATTTCCGCTTCAGATATTCAACATCTAGCTCCACTTTCTCAGGGATAGGTAATTCATCACGGCCATTAACCTGTGCCCAGCCCGTTAAACCAGGCAATAATTTATGTACGCCATGTTCTGTACGTAATTGAATCAAATCATCCTGATTAAATAATGCAGGCCTCGGCCCAACAAAACTCATCTCACCTTTTAAAATGCACCATAACTGCGGTAATTCATCCAAACTCGATTGTCGAAGAAAGTCACCTATTGGCGTGAGCAGGCTTTTAGGATCTTTTAATAAATGGGTAGCAACCGCTGGTGTATTAACCTTCATACTGCGAAATTTTGGCATCTTAAAAATCTTATTATCTTGACCAATCCTATCTGACCAATATAAGGCAGGGCCTTTGGATGTCAGCTTAACTAAAATAGCCACAACAATGATTGGAATCAATAAGGTAAGCGACGCGCTTATAGCTAAAAACATATCAATAAAACGTTTCATCTATTTCCTTTTCCAGAGTTTATATACCCGTGATACTTGAAGATTCAGAACTTACAACCGCGTCATTCCCGCATGCTGTTAGCTGGAATCTAAAGTATTAAGTAGATCCCAGCTAACAGCATACTGGGATGACGGGTAAATAAAAATATGCAGTATCAATGATTACGTGTATAAAGCTTACATTAACTGCAAGAATATTGACAAACTCATCACTTCAACACCATCAGACAGCGGAAAACTATCGTCACCAGGATAAATAACAAATCGACGTGTTGCTTTTATATCAACACAGGCATAATAAAAACCTTTTGATAGCGTAGGCGCTAATGAGCGCTTGGTAATCCCCCCATTTTTAATGGAGATCAGTAGTAGATATTTTTCTCTGTGTTAATTTTAATTTCTGAATTGGTGTAATACCACCAATTCCCATATTAGGTCGTTCGTTATTATAAGTCCACAAC
>Ga0256840_1000676_pt1 | contig 34253 bp, 29 predicted proteins | sample 355202metaG_FD_185969 | JGI IMG/M metagenome (GOLD analysis project Ga0256840, IMG submission 185969) | Hydrothermal vent microbial communities from Mid Atlantic Ridge, Atlantic Ocean - 355-202 | ecosystem: Environmental > Aquatic > Marine > Hydrothermal vents | place: Atlantic Ocean: Mid...
AGCGATTAGAGATGGAAGGAGCTACCCACGAAGACTTAAAAATATTAAGAATGATATTCACTTTCCTGCTTATAAAAGTTCTTTGTAATTAGTGGTTTAGAGCTTAACTTACTGGCATTGGGGTCAGACTCTATTGATTTAATCCTCAAATACATCTAATCCCATCTCTATAAACGAAGAAACTAGAAACTTGGCTAAGCCCTCTAAGGCTGGCTTACAAGGTAGCAGAATCTTGTTGGACTTGATCAGCTTCTCCTTAATCAGAACTTGGCTCAAAAGAACCTACTGATTCTTGCCACTGATTAATAATACTACAATACAATTCTGCTGTTTTTACAGTGTCATACACTGCCGAATGTGCTTCGTTGGCATCAAAATCAAAACCTGCTGCTTTTACTGCACGTGCTAAAACTGTTTGCCTGTATGCCATTGCTGCCAGCGTCACCGTATCAAAAGTGCTAAAAGGATGGAAAGGATTACGTTTCTTTTTGATACGATCAACCGCTGCATTTAAGAAATTCAAATCAAATGCCGCATTGTGACCCACCAAGATGGCACGCTTACATTTGTTCAACTTCATTTCTTTTCGCACGATACTAAAAAGTTCATCTAAACACTTTTTCTCATCTACTGCTATTGCTTGGCGAAAGGGCAAATCTGGGTCGATACCATTCACCTCTAAGGATGCAGGCTCAAGATTAGAGCCTTCAAAAGGCGCAACGTGCCAGCCATATGTTTTATGTGGATGAATGAAACCGTGTTCATCAAAACGGAGTGTCACTGCCGCTACTTCTAATAAGGCATCGGTATTATGATTGAAACCACCAGTTTCCATATCAATCACAACGGGTAAAAAACCACGAAAACGTCCACCCATAGGTGCAACAATATTATCTTCTAAACAATCTGTAGAAGTACCTTTGTTTTCAGTGGGTGATGTATTTAATAAAGGATTATTTAATTCTAGTGTCATGGCGTAGAGCTTACAGGATATAGAAAAATATTACACAAACTTACACAGAATTAAAACACCCAATATCCTCATCAATTGTGATTTACATTGTAAAAAATACAACTTAAAACCTTGGCTTTTCTCTATTAAATTTATACCAACCCTGTATGTTATTGATATTATTATTGATTATTTTTAATGGTTCATTTTCTTTAGTTTTGACAAGCAAACTGCTAAACTATTCAACTACCTTACAAAATAGTGAAATAGATCATGAGTGACAATAATTACAGCAGTGTTGATACCGATGTCGATCCGCAAGAAACATTGGATTGGACAGAATCTTTAGAAGCCATTATCGAAGCCGAAGGCGTAGAACGCGCTCATTACATAATTGAGCAACTTATTGATACCGCACGTCACAACGGCGCTAACCTTCCCTATTCTGCTAATACCGCTTATATCAACACAATCCCTACCCATTTAGAAAAAGCAAATCCGGGCAATTTAGCAATTGAAAGTCGTATCCGTTCTTATATTCGCTGGAATGCGGCGGCTATGGTAGTTCGTGCTAACCGTAAAAGCTCAGAGCTTGGTGGTCATATTGCATCGTTTGCATCATCTGCAACCCTTTATGATGTGGGCTTTAATCACTTTTGGCATGCGCCTTCACCTCAAAATGGAGGTGACTTGATCTATTTCCAAGGCCATATTACCCCTGGTATTTACGCACGTTCATTTATGGAAGGTCGCTTTGATGAAGAAACGATGGATACTTTCCGCCAAGAAGCGGATGGCCCAGGGCTATCGTCTTATCCACATCCTTGGTTAATGCCTGATTATTGGCAATTCCCTACGGTTTCGATGGGTCTTGGCCCAATCAAGTCGATCTATCAAGCGCGTTTTATGAAGTATTTACAGCATCGTAAACTGGCTGAAACCAGTGAACGTCGTGTTTGGTCATTTGTGGGTGATGGTGAGGTGGATGAACCTGAAACTTTAGGCGCAATCTCACTAGCAGGTCGTGAAAATTTGGATAATCTCACATGGGTTGTTAACTGTAACTTACAGCGTTTAGATGGCCCAGTACGTGGCAATGGAAAAATTGTTCAAGAATTAGAAGCTATGTTCCGCGGGGCTGGCTGGAATGTTATTAAAGTGCTTTGGGGTTCTTATTGGGATCCTCTGTTAGCCAAAGATAAAGACGGCATCCTTAAAAAACGTATGCTCGAAGTGGTTGATGGTGAATTTCAAAACTATAAAGCGAAAGATGGCGCGTATGTTCGTAAGCACTTCTTTGGTAAATACCCTGAGCTTGCAGCGATGGTTGAAAAAATGTCGGATGATGATATCTGGCGTTTAAACCGTGGTGGACATGACCCACACAAAGTGTATACCGCTTATGATGCAGCCGTTAATCATAAAGATCAGCCAACTGTCATTTTAGCACACACGGTAAAAGGCTATGGCATGGGCTCTGCGGGCGAAGGTCAAAACCGTACTCACTCACAAAAGAAATTGAGTGAAGATGAAATGATTGAGTTTAAGAATCGTTTTAACATTCCTTTAAGTGATGAAGATGCGGCAGCGGCAAAATACTATCGCCCTGAAGAAGGATCAGAAGAACGCAACTACATGCTTGAGCATCGTAAAGCATTAGGTGGTTCATTACCTATTCGTAACAGCAGTGCGGCACCGCTTGAAGTTCCACCATTAGAAGTCTTCCAATCTATTTTAGATGGCTCTGGTGAGCGTGAAATGTCAACCACTATGGCATATGTGCGCTTATTAACATTACTGACACGCGACAAGAAAATGGGTAAATACGTTGTACCCATTGTGCCTGATGAGGCTCGTACTTTTGGTATGGAAGGTATGTTCCGCCAATTGGGCATCTTCTCTTCTGTGGGTCAGTTATATGAACCACAAGATAAAGAACAGGTGATGTTCTACAAAGAAGATAAAACTGGTCAGATTTTAGAAGAAGGCATTAACGAAGCAGGCGCTTTCTCATCTTGGATTGCGGCGGCGACCGCATACAGCACGCATGGCGTGAACATGGTGCCTTTCTATATTTATTACTCGATGTTTGGTTTCCAACGTATTGGGGACTTGGCTTGGGCGGCGGGCGATTGTCGTTCTCGCGGCTTCTTAATCGGTGCAACAGCTGGGCGCACCACGCTGGCTGGCGAAGGCTTGCAACATCAAGATGGTCACGGCATGGTGCAGGCTGGGTTGATTCCAAACTGTATTAGTTATGACCCTACCTTTGCTTATGAAATGGCCGTACTGATTCATGATGGCATGAAGCGTATGTATGAAAAACAAGAAGATGTTTACTACTACATCACCGCCATGAACGAAGCATATGTACAACCTGCTCTACCAAAAGGTGCGGGTATTAAGAGTGGCATCATTAAAGGTATGTATTTACTTAAAAATGGTGGCAAGAAAAAGAACAAAGTTCAGCTTCTAGGTTCTGGCACTATTTTGCTCGAAGTTATCGCTGCAGCTGATTTGCTAATGGATGATTGGGGCGTTGATGCTGACATCTGGAGTTGTACCAGCTTTAATGAATTAGCACGCGAAGCACAAGATGTTGAGCGCTGGAATCGTCTACATCCCTTAAAAGATCCAAAAGTACCGTATGTAGTACAGCAACTTAAAGGTCATCGTGGCCCTGCCGTTGCGGCGACAGATTATATTCGTCAGTATCCTGAGCAAATACGCCAGTGGATGCCAAATACCTACTCTGTATTAGGTACTGACGGATTCGGACGTAGTGATACTCGCGTAGAGCTTCGCAAACACTTTGAGGTTGATCGTTTCCAAATCACCGTTGCTGCACTAAAAGCATTGGTTGATGAAGGCACTCTACCTGCCGCGAAGGTCGCTGATGCAATCAAAAAGTACGGCATCAAGACTAATAAAATCAACCCATTAAAAGCTTAGGAGGCTACGAAAATGTCTATTAAAGAAATCGTAGTACCCGATATTGGTGATTTTGATTCGGTTGAAGTTATTGAACTATTGGTCGCTGAAGGTGATGTCGTTCAAGCTGAAGATTCACTGATTACTGTTGAGTCTGACAAAGCATCTATGGAAATCCCTAGTAGTGAATCAGGAAAAATTCTAAAACTCAAAGTAGCACTGGGCGATAATATTGCCAAAGGCAGTGTGCTTTTGATGATGGAGGTTGATGAATCAGCCCAAACTAAGCTTGAAGAAGCCCCACCAAAAACAGCAGAAAAACCTGCCAAAGAAAGTATCAAACGTGAAAAAATGGCACCCGCCAAATCGACACCTTCAAAAGCTTCTGCAGGTAAAGTGCAAGGTCACAAACCCTCACCTACCGCTAAAATTGATGAAGTTCGCTTTAGTAAGGCTTATGCCAGCCCATCTGTTCGCAGGTTTGCACGTGAGCTAGGCGTAGACCTAGGTCAAGTGGAAGGTACTAGCCGTAAAGGTCGAATTAATAGAGATGATGTAAAGGGATTTGTTAAAAAGGCGCTGACAACAGGTGGCAGTGGAACAGCGCTAGGTGTTAAGCCTATGCCTGAAATCGACTTTAGCCAATTTGGTGATATTGAAAGCCAGTCACTATCTAAAATCAATAAACTCACGGGTGAATTCTTACATCGCAGTTGGGTAACCGTACCCCACGTCACACAGTTTGATGAAGCTGATATCACCGAGATGGAAGCCTTCCGCAAACAAATGGGCAAAGAAATGGAAAAGGATGGCATTAAGATTACGCCACTGGCTTTTATTGTTTGGGCAGTTGTTGCATCGCTTAAAGCCTTCCCTCGTTTTAATAGCTCATTAGATGCCAGCGGTGAAAACCTGATCTTAAAGAAGTATTTTAATATTGGTGTAGCGGTTGATACGCCAAATGGATTGGTTGTGCCTGTAATTAAAGAAGCTGATCAAAAATCATTAGTAGAAATATCTCAAGAAATTCGTGAACTCGCGATTAAGGCCCGCGAGAAAAAACTTAAGCCTTCTGAAATGCAAGGTGGCTGTTTTTCTATCTCTAGCTTAGGCGGAATTGGTGGTACAAAATTCACGCCAATTGTGAATGCACCCGAAGTTGCAGTGCTTGGTGTATCACGCTCTAAAATGGAACCTGTGTGGAATGGAACGGAGTTTGAACCTCGTTTAATTCTCCCACTTTCACTCTCTTATGATCATCGTGTGATCGATGGTGCTGATGGCGCAAGATTTACTTCACATTTAAGTAAAATGTTATCTGACATTCGGAGAATGATGGTCTAACATCCAATAATAATCTATCCATAAAGAGAATTACGAAGTGAGTAAAACAATAGACATTAACATTCCAGATATTGGCGACTTTGATGAAGTTGAAATTATCGAAGTATTAGTTAAAAAAGGTGATGAAGTTCAAGCACAAGATTCATTAATTACCGTTGAATCTGATAAAGCATCTATGGAAATTCCTGCACCATCGGCGGGTACCATTGCGGAGATGAAAGTAGCCGTTGGTGATAAAGTAAAGCAAGGTAGTTTAATTGCGTCGCTTATTCCTTCTGACAACGCTTCAACTAGCACATCAGAGAGCTCTAATGACACGGCTTCTACTGATACATCAACAGAAGAAAAACCTGCCCCTGTTGCCGCAACCAACAATGGTGAAATAGATCAACACGCACAACTAGTTGTACTTGGCTCAGGGCCTGGTGGCTATACTGCTGCTTTTCGTGCTGCTGATTTGGGTGTAGATGTTATCTTAATCGAAAAATTCGACAACATTGGTGGCGTTTGTTTAAACGTCGGTTGCATCCCATCAAAAGCCCTACTCCACACGGCTCAAGTGATTAACGAAGCAGAAGAAGCAGATCATTTAGGTGTGAGCTTCAATAAGCCTGCGATAGACATCGATAAAGTACGTGATTACAAATCAGGCATCGTGAGCAAACTCACAGGTGGCTTAATGCAACTCGCGAAACAACGCAACGTCACCATCGTTCACGGCTATGGAAAATTCACTTCTGCTAATAGCATTGAAGTTGAAGCAGCAGATGGTACTAAAAGCTCAATAGGATTTGATAACTGTATTATCGCCGCAGGCTCGCGCGTGACTAAACTCCCCTTCATTCCTTGGGAAGACCCTCGTGTAATGGATTCGACAGATGCGCTAGAGCTTGAAGAAGTACCCAAACGCATGTTAGTTGTCGGTGGTGGTATTATCGGGCTAGAAATGGCAACGGTTTACGATGCATTAGGTGCAGACATCACGGTTGTAGAACTGGGTTCCGGCCTTATGCCAGGTGCTGACCGCGATATCGTTCGACCGCTTGAGCGCCGTATCAAAAAGAAATACGAAAATATCTTCTTAGACACCAAAGTCACTGAAATCAAACCTACCAAAGACGGTTTAGTGTGTACGTTTGAAGGCGGCTCTGGATCGACAAAGGTAGGCAGTAAAAAAGGTGCACCTGAAACAGACACCTTTGACCGCGTACTAGTTTCTATCGGTCGTAGCCCTAATGGTAAGCTGATTGATGCTGAAAAAGCAGGCGTTGCTGTTAACGATTGGGGCTTCATTGAAGTCGATAAACAACAACGTACCAATGTAGATCACATTTATGCGATCGGTGATGTGGTCGGTCAACCCATGTTGGCACACAAAGCCACACACGAAGGTAAAATAGCCGCGGAGAATGTAGCAGGTCACAAAGCATTCTTTGATGCACGCGCGATTCCATCAGTCGCTTACACCGACCCTGAAATCGCTTGGATGGGTAAAACGGAAGATGAATGTAAAGCCGAAGGCATAGAAGTCACCAAAGGCGCATTCCCGTGGGCAGCAAGTGGTCGTTCATTAAGTATTGGGCGAAACGAAGGCATGACCAAAGTACTTTTTGATAAGGAGTCTGGTCAATTAGTTGGTGCGGGCATCGTTGGTACTAATGCTGGCGAGTTAATTGCAGAAGCAGTTCTAGCCTTAGAAATGGGCGCAGATGCTGAGGATATTGGCTTAACGGTTCACCCACACCCTACTCTTTCTGAAACGCTAAACTTTGCCGCAGAAGTTGCCGAAGGTACTTGTACGGACATCTACGTACCTAAGAAGAAGTAAGTAGATTTTTTAAGCTTTTAAAAATACAAAAGTGCAAAAAACACGGGGGGTGACAAATATGTCTATAAATTTGTCACCCCCCTTCTTTTTTACTGTTTTATACGTTAAACCTAGTAATTAATGCTCTAGTAATCAATATTCTAGTATTCAATAGTCGTGTAATTAATAGTGAAGAAAGACCTGTAAGCAATTATTCTGGCAAGCTTCATAACATCAGAAATGACCTCACAAACAGCGTCACAAATATTTACCAATCAATCAAAAAGGCTACTAAGTGCCTATTCACATGAATCCTTCTAGAAGATGACTAGTAATATATCCAGTAGCTCCATTCATTAAGATATCCACTTTGATATAGTCCACTCTCTAATTAGCCCGCCCTTGTACCAAACAGCCAAAAAGATGGGGGGTGACAAATTTAGTTATATTTATCACAAAATAATTAGTCTATTGATTCACAAGCGTTTAAAATTGTTTTTTTGATTCTTATAAATAATCGCACTATGAAAGTATCCCAGTTCCCTATCTCTACCCTTCGTGAAACCCCAGCCGATGCTGAAATCATCAGCCATCAGCTTATGCTTAAGTCTGGCATGATCAGGCGCTTAGCGTCTGGCCTCTATACTTGGGCACCTTTTGGCTTAAAGGTATTACGCAAGGTTGAAGCGATTGTGCGCGAAGAGATGAATCGCGCAGGATGTGTTGAGCTATTGATGCCAACCATACAACCAAGCGAGTTATGGCAAGAGTCTGGTAGATGGGAGCAATATGGCCCTGAATTACTGCGCATGAAAGATCGTAAAGGCACTGAGTTTTGCTACGGCCCTACACACGAAGAAATCATCACCGATTATGCTCGTAAGGAGTTGAAATCGTATAAAGATTTGCCTATTGCTTATTATCAAGTTCAGACTAAGTTTCGTGATGAGGTTCGCCCTCGTTTTGGTGTAATGCGCTCGCGTGAATTTATTATGAAAGATGCATACTCTTTTCATGCTTCACAAGAATCTTTGCAACAAACCTATGATGTTATGTTTGATGCTTACAACCGCATCTTTGAGCGCTTGGGGTTAACATTTCGCCCAGTACTGGCTGATACGGGGTCGATTGGTGGCAGTGCATCGCATGAGTTTCATGTGCTTGCAGATTCTGGCGAGGATGCGATTGCATTCTCCAATGAGAGTGATTATGCCGCGAATGTTGAATTAGCTGAAGCGCTTGCTCCAGCAGGTGAGCGCCCTGCTCCTTCGCAAGAGATGAAGACGATTGATACACCGAGTCAACACACCATTGATGAACTATCAGAATTTTTAAATCTTGATCCTAATCAGTCAATGAAAACTTTGCTTGTAACAGGTGAAGAAGACGAGAATGGTAACAGCACAGTCGTCGCAATTCTTATGCGTGGTAATGATCAACTCAATGAACTTAAAGCAGAAAAACTCGCTGGTATCGCATCACCACTTTGTCACGCAACGGAAGATGATCTTCTTAAATTTACAGGTGCTAACGCTGGTTCTATTGGACCTGTAGGCTTGCAAGAAAAAGGAATTAAAATCTACGCCGACCGTGCTACAAAAAACATGGCAGACTTTGTTTGTGGAGCAAATCAAGATGAAAAACACTTCACCGGCGTAAATTGGGAGCGAGACCTACCCGAAGCTGAATTTGTGGATGTGCGCAATGTCGTTGAAGGCGACCCAAGCCCTGATGGAAAAGGCACATTGAGTATTTTACGTGGAATCGAAGTCGGTCATATTTTCCAGCTTGGAAAAAAATATTCAGAGGCAATGAATGCCACTGTACTAGGCGAAAATGGCAAACCAGAGGTTATGACCATGGGTTGTTACGGCATTGGTGTTACCCGCGTCGTTGCCGCCAGCATCGAACAAAATCATGATGAAAACGGTATCGTTTGGCCAGAAGCATTGGCACCATTCCAACTAAGTATCGTGCCTATCAACTACCAGAAATCGGATGATGTCCACGCTGCTGCTGATGCGCTTTATCAGTCGCTCATTGAAGCAGGCTACGATGTATTGTTAGATGATAGAAAGATGCGTGCAGGCGCAATGTTTGCTGATCATGAGTTGATTGGCATTCCTCATCGTATTGTTATTTCTGACCGTGGCTTAAGAGAAAATCAGTTTGAGTTTAAATCACGTACTGATGAAGAGGCTACTAATATCGCTAAGGATGCTGTTATTGAATTTTTGTCAAAGCAGATACCACACTAAATACCTAATCTCATTATGGATTTTCTATTTGAATATAACACCGATGATAAAAGCTAAGTTGAGACTAACTATGAACTCTAGACTCTTCTGGCTTTAGTTTTAACCATAATACGCTCATTATAATTATCATTATAAAAGGTAGTGCACCATAGTTAACCTTCTCCCAGCCTAGCTTATGTTGTAAAACGCCTGCTGATAATGATGCAATGGTCACTAAAGTAAATACTGCAAAATCATTAAAGCCCTGTGCTTTTGCTTTTTCTTTAGGTCGGTAGGTTTGCGTGAGTAATGCCGTTGCTCCAATAAATAAGAAGTTCCAGCTTATACCCAATGCTACTAACGCAGCCCAGAAATGCCAAACTGTTACACCTGTTAAATTTATCACCACACAAACAATTGCCAATACAGCACCCACTAAGATAGCGTTTAATACACCGAAGCGCTGAATAATATTACCCGTAAAAAAAGAAGGGGCGAACATCGCAAATACGTGCCACTGAATCACAAAGGCAGAGTCACTAAAGACATGCGAGTGATGTTTCATTGCCAAAGGTGTCGCCGTCATTAAATATGACATTATGGCGTAGCCTAACATCCCACAAACTACTGCTACGATAAACATTGGCTGGGATGCAATAGTCTTTAGTGGTCGAGGCTCGATTACATCGTCTGTCTGACCTGACAGAGCATCAGGAAATTTGATAAAACTAATCACAATAAAAACCAGAACATAGATTATTGTTGCGTAAACAAAACCACCTGCAAAAGGCTCTTCAGGAAACATGCTACGACCAAAATTTGCTAAATTAGGCCCAACAAATGCTGCCACTACACCACCAAGCATAACGTATGAGATCGCTTTAGGTCGATGTGCTTCGCTCACCATATCAACTGCCGCAAAGCGATAATAAATCCCAAATCCATTAAAAATACCAATCAAAAATGAGCCAACAGCAAATAACCAGAAGAGACTATTAAAGACTGAAAAAACTAACAATGAAGCACCTACAATGCCAAACAATGAACCTATTAAAAAGCCTTGTTTGCGCCCTAGTCTACCCATTAACATTGATGCAGGCATACTAGTAAGCATTAAACCAAAAAACTGTAATGAGAGTGGTAATGTCACCAGAGATTTATCGGGTGTTAGTGTTAAACAAACCAGTGATGACGCTGTAATAAGCAAACTGGTACTACTCATCATTAGGGCTTGGCACAACGCTAAGAGGTAAACAGAGAAAGGAATTGATCTAAATGACATTATTTTGAGAATTATTCGTTGATTCAAGTTCAAGAACAATAGTTCCTATGCGATACTACGTCCACCCAAATTTTTAGTATATTTACCCAATCTTCTAAAGGAATAGCCCATGCCCGTTCAACGTGCTTTATTAAGCGTCTCTGATAAAACAGGTTTACTCGACTTCGCTAAACAACTTCATGCTCGTGGAATTGAGCTACTTTCAACTGGTGGCACAGCCAAACTATTAAGTGATAATAATATCCCCGTAACGGAAGTTTCTGATTACACGGGTTTTCCTGAAATGATGGATGGGCGTGTTAAGACTTTACACCCTAAAATTCATGGTGGAATTTTAGCGCGTCGTGGCAAAGATGATGAGGTAATAAAAAAGCATAATATACCTAGTATTGATCTTGTTATCGTCAACCTCTACCCCTTTGCAGAAACTATCGCCAAGGATAATTGCACCTTAGAAGATGCAATTGAAAATATAGATATTGGTGGCCCAACCATGGTACGTGCCGCGGCAAAAAATTATGCACATGTAACCATTGTTGTTAACCCATCTGATTATAGTTTGGTTGAAGAAGAGTTAGAAAATAATAATAGTAACATCTCAAAAGATCTACGATTTAAGCTAGCAACACGTGCCTTTGAACACACTGCACAATATGATGGCATGATTGCAAACTATTTAGGCGCTATTGTTGAAAATGGTAATAAACCACTTACCACTGGCCAAAATGTATTCCCCACTACTTTTAATGCACAGTTTAAACTACAACAAACAACTCGATATGGTGAAAATTCACATCAAAAAGGTGCCTTTTATGTGTCTGGCAACCAAACAGGAGCAAACATTGCCACTGCCCAACAATTACAAGGCAAAGAACTCTCATACAACAATATTGCAGATACAGACGCTGCACTAGAATGCGTAAAACAATTTTCCAATCACCCAGCTTGTGTCATCGTAAAGCACGCAAACCCCTGTGGTGTTGCAATTGGTAATGATCTTCTTGATGCTTATGACCGTGCATTTAAAACTGACCCAGAATCAGCTTTTGGGGGCATTATCGCTTTCAATCAAAAATTAAATGGAAAAACAGCAAGAGCAATTGTTAAAAATCAATTTGTAGAAGTAATTATTGCACCAAAAGTGACTAAAAAGGCCATAAAAGCTGTCAGTGCAAAACAGAATGTACGATTACTAGAATGTGGAAAATTTGAACATCCTCAACCACGTTTGGATTACAAGCGTGTTAATGGTGGACTATTAGTGCAAGATGCTGATTTAGGTTTGTACGAAGAACTAGAAGTAGTTACCAAACGTAAACCTACAGACCAAGAAATGGAAGATTTATTGTTTGCTTGGAAAATTGCTAAATTTGTAAAATCCAATGCTATTGTTTACTGTAAAAATAATATGACGATTGGTGTAGGCGCAGGTCAAATGAGCCGCATCAACTCTGCACGTATTGCTGGAATAAAAGCTGAACATGCTGGCCTCAAAGTACAAGGCTCGGTCATGGCATCTGATGCCTTCTTCCCATTCCGTGATGGTATTGATGCCGCTGCAGAAGCTGGAATTGTTGCCGTTATTCAACCGGGTGGATCAATGCGTGATGACGAGGTTATAGAAGCAGCAGATGAAGCTGGAATGGCGATGGTGATGACAGGTATGCGACACTTTAGACATTAATATAAATACTTCGCCAATCAATTAGGCAATAAAAAAGGCAGAGCTTTCGCTCTGCCTTTTTTATTGCTTGGAAACTAAATTCCAAGTATCTAAAACACATATTACTTCTTATGTATTGCTTCTACAGCAGCCTTCATTTCTGCCTCCACAGCATCATCAATATCTAATGCCTCATCTGTATCCAGCATTCCAGCATCGGGGTCATTGTAGACAGATATATCCATCTTTCCTTCGCTTTTAGCGACAATTGAAGAGACCGTTGCATCACCTGATACGTTAACAGCTGTTCTAATCATATCCATCAAACGATCAACACCAAGAATAAGACCAATACCTTCTACAGGTAGACCTACTTGTGTAAATACCATCGAAAGCATGATTAAGCCAACACCTGGAACACCAGCAGTACCAATGGACGCTAGTACAGACATTAAGATAACCGTTAAGTAACCAGAAATACCAAGATCTACATTATAAACATTAGCGATAAATACTGTTGCTACACCTTGCATAATCGCCGTACCATCCATATTGATGGTTGCTCCAAAAGGTACGGTAAATGATGCTACAGAATTATTTACACCAAAGCGTTCTGTTACTGTTCTCATGGTTACAGGGATTGTTGCGTTAGAACTAGCTGTACTAAATGCAAATACCTGAACGTTTCTAATCTTCTTTAGGAACATTGCTGGGCTTAATCCTGAGAACACTTTTAGTACTATCATCAGCGTTATAAACAGATGGAACATTAATGCGGCAACTAAGACCCCGACATAACCAGCAAGTGAGGCTAATAAGTCAATACCTAACGTAGCTATTGCCTTAGCAATTAGTGCAAATACTGCATAAGGTGCAACAGACATAACAATATTGACCATTTTCATCATGATTTCATTTGCAATTTCAGCACCTTCAATGAAACTTTTCGCTTTACGACCTAGCATAAGCATACTAACGCCTAGTAAAATCGAGAAAAATATCAATGGAAGCATGTCACCATTAGCCATAGAATGAATTGGATTCTTTGGGATAATATCGATGATGACCTGAGTTAAAGGTGGAGATTCTTTACCCGTAAATTCAGCCGCTGTTTCAACATTCATGCCTTTACCAATACCGAAAGTAACTGCAATCAAGATAGCTGTAGCAATCGCAATTGCCGTCGTCATCATGTAAAGTGCGAAGGATTTACCACCAACTCGACCCAGCATTCTAATATCACCAATACCACAAACACCACAGATAAGTGAAAAGAACACGAGTGGAACTACTAACATTTTCAATGCGTTAACAAACATTTTTCCGACAACATGAAATAAACCGTTAACAATGTACTCATTAATAAACGTACCAGGGGCATTCATACCGGTGAGATTTATTACCAACCCCACGATAATCCCCAGTGCCATACCCAACAGTACCTTGACTGTCAGACTCATTTTTTTTGTTTCACTCATAAACTATCTCCTTGTTTGAAAAAAATAACAAAAGATGTGCTACATTTATCGTACAGCATTGATAAATAACAAGTGTTGTATACAAATGTGGCAGATCTTTGATCTAAGCGTAGACCATAATAATTGATATTTCTCAATAATTTATACTTTATATTAACTTTTTAATAACTGTGTGAAATGACACCATGAAAAAATTATCAAATAGACTCTATATAAAGACCTTATCTCTCTTTTTGATTCTTTTCTGTTTAATACCTAGTTATTCACAACCTTTTGCTTTTGATAAAGAATTAATAATCGGCACAAAAGTAGCCGAACCTTTTGCAATGAAAGATAAAGATGGAAAATGGTACGGCATCAGCATCGAGCTCTGGGAAAAAATTGCAAGAGAACTCGATATTAAATATCAATGGAAAGAATTAGGTTTAAAACCATTACTCGATGGCGTTACAAATTCATCACTAGATGTATGCATCGCTGCCATTACCATTACTGCAGAGAGAGAATCAAAATTTGATTTTAGCCATTCCTATTATTCGACAGGTCTAAGCATTGTCACACCTAAGAATTTGAACGATGGTTGGGGTAGTGTTTTAAGAGGGATATTCTCTAGCCAAATGTTTTTTATACTTTTAACGCTCGTCGTGATTTTATTTATTATTGGTACTCTCACTTGGCTGGCAGAGAGAAAAAGAAACCCTGAAAACTTCAACCCAAACCCAATTAAGGGGATTCCTGCAGGTATGTGGTGGGCAGCGGTTACTATGACTACAGTAGGTTATGGCGACATGACACCCCAAACCATAAGTGGAAGAGTTATCGCCCTATTTTGGATGTTTGCATCACTGCTCATGGTCTCTGCCGTGATTGCAGGAGTTGCATCAACCTTAACCTTGGCACAAAGCAAACCGCTAATTTCTGGCCCTAATGATTTAAACAAAGCACGCATCGCCAGCATAAAAAATTCAAGCAGTGATGCTTACTTAGAACATCGACAATTAAAACGCGACTATTACCCGACCGTTTTAGATGCCTTAAACGCTATTAAGGAAGAAAAGTCAGATGCGATGGTTTACGATGACCCACTATTAAAATATTTAACTGAACACCATTTTAAAAATAAGTTAATTGTTATTGATAAAATATTTGAGCAGCAACAATATGGTATTGCCTTCCCCGAAGGAAGCCCGTTACGCGAGCCCATAAATCGGGCCATGCTTAAAATAATTCATAAAGAAGAATGGCAACGAGTGCTCAAAAGCTATTTAGGACAATGATCTTACACAAATGTAATCACAGAAAAATAATGGCAACTTGTTTATTAATAAGATCTTTGTAAAATGCGCTACTAATTAAACCCTATAAATCCTAATCTAAATCTGAGTTATTTTATGAATATCATGTCTATTGCTATCGCGCTTCACGTTCTTGCCATTGTTGTTTGGGTGGGTGGAATGTTCTTCGCCCATCAAGTGATGCGCCCTGCCGCAGTTACAACACTTGAACCACCACTGCGATTACAACTTTGGGTCGCTGGCTTTAAGCGCTTCTTTCCTTGGGTTTGGCTTTGTATAGCCGTTGTTCTCATAACAGGTTTTTGGATGTTTTTTCAGTTCCCTAAACCACCATTATTTATGCATATTATGCTGGGGCTTGGTATTATAATGATGCTTATCTTTTTTCATGTGTTTTTTGCTCCCTATAATAAATTGAAGCAAGCAGTAGCTCAAGAAAACTGGAAAGTAGGTGGTGCAGCATTGAACCAGATTCGTATGCTTGTTGGGATTAATACGGTGATTGGAATCATCACTATTTTGGTTGCTACTGTTGGGAAATTTTACCTAATCTAAGCTTACTTTTATTGGTAGTACATTATTATCTACAGATACCAGAAGTTTTTAACAATCTGATGTATCTGTAGATAATAGGCTTACTTGTTATTACTCCTTGGGTTTTTACCTTTATAACCGCTACCCTGTCTAGGCTTGCCTTTATATCCTCCCTTATTATTGTTGTTTGGACGATGTGGAACCCGGTCACGTGTTACACGCTTTCGTGGCTTTACATCATCTAATAATAAATCAGAAGTAACACTCGCCATCGGCACCTGCATTCCGATGTAAGTTTCAATCTCTGGTAGGTAAAATGCGGTGTCTTCACAAGCAAAACTATGCGCTTCACCCGATGCACCTGCGCGTGCTGTTCGCCCTATTCTATGTACATAATCTTCTGCAACTTGTGGTAAATCATAGTTAAATACATGTGTAACATCATCAATATGTAAACCACGTGCAGCTACATCTGTTGCGATCAATACTTGGTGTTTTCCACTAGCAAATTCTTTTAATAAACTTTGGCGTTTATTTTGACGTACATCACCTGAAATCATCACGGCTTTTATGTCGTTGCCTCGCATAAAATCTTCTATTATTTCTGCATTCCGTTTTGTATTGACAAAAACAATTGATCTTGCGGGTTTTAGCTTGTCGATTAAGCCAAGCAAAAGTGGGATTTTTTCATCATTTGCAGGGTAGTAAACAGATTGTTCTATCTTCTTGGTATTAACTGCTTCTGCTTTTATTTCAACCTTCTCTGGCTGATTCATATGTTCATACGAAAGCTCCATCACGCGGTGTGACAATGTAGCAGAGAACATCATACTCAAACGTTTTTCTGGCTTAGGTAAACGTCGTAATAAAAAGCGTATATCTTGTATAAAACCTAGATCAAGCATTCTATCAGCTTCATCTAAAACCAATCCCTGACACTCATGTAAGTTAAAGATTTTTTTCTTCCAAAAATCTATAATACGCCCAGGTGTTCCTATAAGAATATCAGCGCCCTGCTCTATGGCTTTTTGCTGCTGGTCATAGCCAGTTCCCCCATAAGCAAGTGCTACTTTTAAGCCTGTATTTTTTCCTAATAATTCTGCATCCTTTGCAATCTGGATTGCTAGTTCACGTGTGGGTGCAAGCATGATAAAACGGACTTGAGCTTGGTTACGACTATTCTTATTTGGTTTTGGGTTTTTCATTAAATGCTGAAAAGCCGCTAATAGAAAAGCGATTGTTTTACCCGTGCCTGTTTGTGCTTGCCCAGCAATATCCTTGCCTTGTAAGCTTAATTTTAAACTTTCAGCTTGTATTGGTGTGCAATATTCAAAACCTGCTTCTGCAACAGCAGATTGTATTTCAGGTAAAAGTGCTAGATCAGAAAATTTCGTTTTGCTTAGATGAGTTATATCCATTAATTTTATTTCTTTTTTTGTTATGCAAGCCAGCTTAATTGAAGAGCTTCTAGCACAGGTTTCGTTGCGGGCATTTTACCGCGCCATATTGAGAAGGACTCTGCGGCTTGTTCAACCAACATCCCCAGTCCATTCATTACTTTGGCAGCTCCGTTATCTTCACACCAAAATTCAAATGCTGTAGGCCTGCCTCCATACATCATATCATAACAATGTACGCCTTCGGCTAAACAGCTCTGTGGTATTGGTGGCATGATGCCTTGTAGGCTTGCCGCTGTTCCGTTGATGATTAGATCGTACTCACCTTCTATATCCTTAAAGCCACCACCTGATAATTCGCAATTTTCTCTTAAATCTTGCATATCACTAGCCAGCTCTGTTGCACGCTCTGGCGTGCGGTTGGCAATAAAGATCTTAGCAGGCATTTGCATTAGTAGCGGTTGCAATACACCACGAACTGCACCGCCTGCACCAAGGATTAAAATACGTTTATCCTGTAATAAGCTTTGATGGTTTTCAACCAAGTCACGCACCAATCCAATGCCATCAGTATTTGTACCGTAAATCGTACCATCTTGATGAAACACGAGTGTATTCACCGCACCTGCACGTTTGGCGTAATCACTTAGCTCATCAGCTAATTCCCATGCTCTTTGTTTGAAGGGTACGGTCACGTTTAAGCCCATCCCCCCACCATTGCGAAAAGCTTCGACTGTTTCTTCAAACTCGTCGATAGGTGAAAGTAAAGCTTCATACATAATTTCATCTTCTGCCTGTTGTGCAAACATATGATGAATTTCTGGTGACTTGCTGTGATTGATTGGGTTTCCGATTACGGCGTATTTATCCATTATTACTTATTTTTCCTACTCAAATTCTATGTATTGTTATTATTTGTCACCCCCCCCCCCTATTTTTAGGCATTTTGTAATATTGACTCTATAGAAATTACATAATGACCAAAAATAAGGGGGTGACAAATTTAATGTTGATTTAAGGAACCTCTGATTAAGTCCAATAAAATTCTGTCTCTTATTCTGTGTTGTTAGCTATTATTCTGATAACCATTTTGCTACAGTTTTAGCATAGTAAGTCAAAATTCCATCTGCACCAGCACGCTTCATGCCAACTAAGGCTTCCATTACCACTGCTTTTTCATCCAACCAACCATTTTGTGATGCAGCCTTGATCATGGCGTATTCACCACTCACTTGATAAACATAGGTAGGTGCTTTAAATTCATCTTTTATGCGCCTAACAATATCTAAATACGGCATACCTGGCTTTATCATCACCATGTCTGCACCTTCTTGTAGATCTTGTGCAACTTCATAAAGTGCTTCATCGCTATTTGCTGGGTCTTGCTGATAACTGTATTTGTTGCCACTACCGATATTACCGGCAGAGCCGACAGCATCTCTAAAAGGCCCATAAAAGCTTGAAGCATACTTGGCTGAATATGCGAGTATGCGTGTATTGCTATGACCTGCATCTTCAAGTGCTGCGCGTATTGCGCCGATACGTCCATCCATCATATCTGACGGTGCTACTACGTCCGCTCCAGCATCAGCATGGGAGACGGCTTGCTTGACTAATACGTCTACCGTTTCATCATTGATGATATAGCCTTCGTCGTTCATCAAGCCATCTTGACCATGAGAGGTAAAAGGATCGAGGGCAACATCAGTGATCACACCTAATTCTGGTACAGCTTGCTTAATGGCACGAATAGCTCGTTGCGCTAAACCTTCTGGATTATAGGCTTCTTCAGCTAGATCTGATTTTTTAGCCTCACCTACCACAGGAAACAAGGCCATTGCTGGTACGCCCAAATCTGCTATTTCAATTGCTTCTTGCACCAAAAGATCAATCGTCAAGCGTTCAACACCTGGCATCGATGCAATTTTTTCCCGCTTATTTGACCCTTCAATTACAAAAACCGGATAAATTAAATCATTCACTGTTAAAACGTTTTCACGCATTAAACGACGCGAAAAATCATTACGACGCATTCGGCGCATTCGGATATTTGGAAAGAAACCAGTAGTTATTGGCATAGGTGCTCTCTATTCTTTTAAACGACTAAGGATTAAGCCATACCTTAGGTTCATTGTCATTATCATCTTTCATTTGAGCGCTATTATTCAATAATTATAAAATCAATAAAAACAGGGGGGGTGACAAATTAAAAAACCTGTATAATCGCCTTTTTTAAATTATTACAAATGTTTATGTTACTTTTTTCTGCCGCTATTCTTGTCGGCTTAGCTTTATTAATCTGGAGTGCCGATCTTTTTGTTGATGGCGCTTCTAGTATTGCCCAAAACATGGGGATATCCCCTTTAATTGTCGGAATCGTTATCATTGGCTTAGGAACGTCAGCGCCTGAAATGTTAGTCTCTGGTGTTGCAGCCTTTCAAGGCAATCCAGGGCTAGGTATTGGTAATGCGCTTGGGTCAAATATCACCAATATCACCTTAGTGCTTGGTTTTACGGCTATTCTTTATGTACTCCCAGTGCATTCCAGTTTATTAAAAAAAGAACTACCATTAGTTTTAGCAACAGCTTTGTTAGCTTGGGGATTAATGGCTGATGGTTATTTTTCACGTATTGATGGTGTTATCTTAATTATTGCCCTTATCATCGTATTTGGCTGGATGATAATCTCAGCCAAAAATAACACTTCAAATCATGACCCATTAATTGATGATACTATCGAAGAATTACCTGAAAAAATGAGTAGAAACAAAGCGATGATTTGGACTATTGGCGGCTTAATCCTCTTACTTATTAGCTCTAAAATGCTCGTATGGGGAGCCTCTAACATTGCTCACGATATGGGCATCAGCGATCTTGTTATTGGATTAACCATTGTTGCAATCGGCACGAGCTTACCAGAACTTGCCGCTACTATTAGTAGCGCTCGCAAAGGGGAAACTGATTTAGCCGTGGGGAACATTGTTGGTTCTAATCTTTTCAATACACTTGCTGTATTAGCTATTCCTGGCTTAATTCAGCCACTTGATGTGCCCGCAGGCGTATTAGACCGTGACATGCCTATCATGATTGTATTAACAATACTTTTACTCATATTTAGTTTTGGATGTTTTAAAAACTCTCGTTTTAAAATTAATCGTGGTAAAGGAATTATTCTTCTTATGGCATTTATTGCTTATGAAGGACTTATTTTTTATCAAAGCACTTATCAAAGCACTCTGTAGGGTTAACAAATACTATGACAGAACAACACGATTTTATCGGCCTAGCTAATGCGGTGATTGATGCTGAAGTTGATGCTATTAAGGCAATGAAAGCTAACCTTGATTCTTCTTTTGAAGGTGCATGCAAAGCTATTTTAGCGTGTAAAGGTCGCGTGATAATTTCAGGTATGGGAAAATCTGGACATATCAGTAATAAAATTGCTGCAACCTTTGCCAGTACAGGTACACCCGCCTTTTTTGTACATCCTAGCGAGGCCTTACATGGTGATTTAGGTATGATTACGGGCGATGATGTCGTCATTGCAATATCAAACTCTGGCACTACAGAAGAAGTCATCACATTAAGTTCTTTGGTTAAACGCCTTGGTACAAAAATTATTGGCATGTCAGGTGATGTTCAATCACCTTTAGCAGAGCTTTCAGATTATCACTTAGATATATCTGTAGAAAAAGAAGCCTGTCCAATGGGTCTTGCACCAACCTCAAGTACAACCGTCACCTTAGTGATGGGTGATGCCCTAGCTGTCGCACTTTTAGAAGCACGTGGTTTTACACCAGAAGATTTTGCTCGCTCTCATCCAGGTGGTCGTTTAGGCAAGCGTTTGCTCGTTCATGTAAAAGATATCATGCATCGTGATGATGCCCTACCCGCTTGCTTGCCAAAGACTTCCTTTAAAGATGCTATTTTAGAAATGACAGGCAAAAAGCTCGGTGCAACCTTGATTGTTAAAAGCGACAATACGTTATTTGGTATCTTTACTGATGGTGATCTACGTCGTTGCTTTGAAGATGGCGTGGATATGACGCAAGTAACTATTGGTGAGGTTGCACATCAAAATTGTTATTCAACCCATGCCGATGAACTTGGTGTCAATGTAGTCAACCTAATGCAACAAAAAGAAATTACTGTATTACCTGTTGTGGATGACAATAATAAAGTAACTGGAATCATACATATGCACGATCTACTTAAAGCAGGTATTGTTTAAAAATGACATTAATGAAATACACAAAAATGAGTGAAAAGCTCATCGATAAAGCCAAAGATATACAACTCATTATTTTTGATATTGATGGGGTACTCACCGATGGTAGTTTGTTTTTTGATAATCAAGGACAAGAGTACAAAGCCTTTAATTCAAAAGATGGGCATGGCATTCGATTGTTGCTAGAAAATGAGATTGAAGTGGCACTCATTACGGGAAGACAATCAGAACTAGTCAAACACCGTGCAAATAATCTACGCATAAACCCTGACTTAATCTACCAAGGATATCGCGATAAAGTTCCTGCTTTTAACCACCTTATAGAAAAAACGGGCTTTAAAAGAGAAAATATTGCCTATGTTGGTGATGACGTCATCGACCTGCCTATTATGAGTCAGGTTGGACTTTCTATCGCTGTAGGCGATGCTAATTGGTTCGTAAAAGAGCAAGCTGATTGGACAACTGAATTAAGTGGAGGAAAAGGTGCCGCTCGTGAAGTTGCTGAATTCCTTCTAGATGCCAACGGTAAACTTGAAGCACTTTATAAGGCTTATACAACGGGGAAAGAAATAAACTAAGATGAATCGCGACGGATTATTTCTATTATTAGTTTCAATAGCAATACTTATCATTGTTACGTGGTTAAACTCAACTTGGCTAAGTTATAGTGGTTTTCAACTCACCCAAAAAGATAAAAAAATAGATTACTATCTTAGTGATTTTACACTCCTTAATACCCAAGCTAATGGGGAAATGCGCTATTTTATAACCGCAAAAAACCTTATTCATCAACAATCAACAGCTTCTAGTGAAATATATCAACCCTTATTACAAGCACGCGATAGTGATGGGACGTTCTTAACTCTCAAGTCTAATAAGGCAGAGCAAATAGATGGCGGTGATATTCGCCTTCTTGGAGAAGTGAGTATCATCAAAAAAACTACAAGTGAAAATGAATTTTTTGAGTTAACCACTCGTGATTTAGTCTACAATCCTATGGAAAAGACGCTATCATCAAAAGCTGAAGTGCAACTTAAAACACCTCAGGGGAAATTAAAAGGGATTGGTTTTAGCAGTAAACTTGATGAACAGGAATTAAGGATACATTCAAATGTACAGATTCAATTTGACCCTCCAAAATAATCGTATGTATAAAACGCTTGCCATTTTTATATTCCTGCTTTCAAACTCCTATATCTTTGCTTTAAAAACTGACGTTGAAAAACCCGTGCATATTAATGCTGATAGCGTACTTTTTAACAAATCTAAAGGCCAGGCTGTATATCAGGGTAATGTTTCAATTGTCCAAGGCTCTCTAAAAATAACAGCTCAACGTATTGAGATAAAAGCACCGAATAATAAAATTGATAGTATTACTGCCACGGGTAATCCAGTTACTTTTCAACAAAAAATGGATGATGGAAAGATCGCTAAAGGTAGCGCTAACAAATTACTCTTTCTTGTTGAAAGAAAACGATTGTTGATGGACGGAAATGCAGTAATCTCACAAAATAATGATAAATTCAGCAGTAATCATATTGAATATTCTACTCGTACTGGTGAACTAAAAGCAGGGAAAAATAACAAAGTACCTGGCAGCAAAGGTAGAGTGAAAGTAATTTTCTACCCAACAAACAAAACAAAATAATAATGGCAACCATACGCGCAAAAAACTTACATAAAAGCTATGGTAAGCGAGAAATTCTTAAAGGTATTTCACTGGATATCAATAGCGAAGAAGTTGTTGGTTTATTAGGCCCAAACGGTGCTGGTAAAACGACTTGTTTTTATATGGTTGTGGGTCTTGTTGCCTGTGATGAAGGCTCTGTCACATTAGAGTCAGGCAATAGAAAAAGTGATAGAATTGATCTCACAAAATTGCCTATGCATATTAGGGCCCGATATGGGTTAGGTTATCTAGCACAAGAAGCCAGCATTTTTCGTAAACTCACTGTTGCTGATAATATTTATGCAATATTAGAAACACGTAAAGACTTAAACCGTGTTGAACGACGTGACAAACTTGAAAGTTTATTAGAAGAATTTCAAATCACACATATACGAGACAGTTTTGGTATAAGCCTATCTGGTGGTGAACGCCGTCGTGTCGAAATTGCTCGTGCACTAGCTACAGACCCATCTTTTATATTACTTGATGAGCCTTTTGCAGGTGTTGACCCCGTTTCTGTTATTGAGATACAAAAAATTATCAGCCACCTAAAAAACCGTGGTATTGGGGTTCTTATAACAGATCATAATGTACGTGAAACACTTAGTATTTGTGATCGTGCTTATGTATTAGGTAATGGTGAGATTATTGCAGAAGGCTCGCCATCTACTATTCTTGAAAATAAGCAAGTTCGTGAAATTTACCTTGGTGACAATTTTAAACTCTAACTTAGTTAGATTGTAGAAATATCTTGATAAATTAAACAATAAAGACAATAAAAAGAATTTAAGCAATATTCATACCATCAATCATTTTTCCCAGTAAAAATTCTTAAGTCCATGCTATAATTACTTACATAATAACTAAAAGTAGCATAAAAACGACCAAGATGATTAAGCAAAGTCTCAATCTAAAATTGGGTCAAAGTCTATCAATGACCCCTCAGTTGCAACAAGCAATCCGCCTTTTGCAACTTTCCTCTGTTGAACTACAGCAAGAGATTCAAGAAGTTTTAGAAACAAATCCACTCTTAGAGCGAGTAGATGAAAACGCATCAGAGAATATTGAGCCTGAGACCAATATCAAAAAAGAAGATATTACTGATGTCAACAGTGAACCATCAAAACCAGACTCATCTACCGATAGCATCCCTGAAGATATGTGTATTGATGCTGATTGGGATGATATATATGACCCAGCATGGAAGGTATCTAACGGTAGTGAGAATAATGCTTCTGATTTTATCGAAACGATGCATTCAAACCCTCAAGGCTTACACGATCATCTCCTGTGGCAAGTCGATATGAGTAATTTAAGTATTACTGATAAAAAAATAGCAACACTTATTGTTGACTATATCGATGATGATGGTTACTTAACAGAGTCATTAGAACAAATTCATACGTCACTAGAAAATCTACTGTTTATAGATTTTGATGAAGTTGAAGCAATCCTTACCTATATTCAAAGTTTAGGCCCTGTGGGTATTGCGGCAAGAAGTTTATCAGAATGTCTTTTATTACAACTAGATAGCCAATTTTCTGAACATATTTTGTATAGGAAAATAGTTCGTTTAATAGATAAACATATGGACTTACTCGAAAAAAGAGATTATACAGGTATCAAAAGAACCTTAAAGTTAACGACATCTGCACTTGAAGAGCTAATGCAATTGATTCGTTCGCTTGACCCAAAACCAGGAAAAATATTCAGCACTGAAACAGCTGATTACATAACTCCCGATATATATGTTAAAAAAGTTAATGGGCAATGGAAGATATCACTAAATGGTGAAACCCAGCCTAAGTTACAAATAAACGATTATTACGCGGACATGCTCACTATCAAACCAAGCAACCAAACGAAAACCAATACTAACAAGATATCACCTTCTTCCCTTGAAGGTGAGGCAAGCCGCTACATCAAAGATAACTTACAACAAGCCAACTGGTTTATTAAAAGCCTAGAAAACCGGAATAGCACCATCGTAAATGTAGCGCAAGCTATCGTTGGGAGGCAACTTGCTTTCTTTCAATACGGTGATGAAGCAATGAAACCAATGGTTTTAAAAGACTTAGCTGATCAACTTGGCTTACATGAATCAACCATTTCTCGTGTTACCACACGTAAATATATGCACACTCCGCGTGGCATCTATGAATTCAAACACTTCTTTTCTAGCCATGTTAGTACCGACGCGGGTGGAGAATGCTCAGCAACAGCAATCCGAGCAATGATTAAAAAACTCATCAGCGACGAAAATCCTGCAAAGCCGTTGAGTGACAACAAATTGACGAATCTTCTTAAACAAAGAGGAATCAATGTAGCGCGACGTACAGTCGCCAAGTACCGTGAAGCTTTAGCAATACCTTCGTCTCACGATAGAAAAGTATTTGCTTAATGCACATACATTCATCAATAAGCAATGGAGAAAATACAGGTATTAGATAAGCTTTGACAGTGATCTCCCTGGAAGGGCTTTCAGGGTAAGACTCACACATAACCCAAAAGAAAGGAGTAAATAATATGCAATTAGATATTACTGGTCACCACATAGACGTAACCCCACTACTCAATAACTATATAAAAGAGAAAGTTACGCGATTGAAACGTCATTATGACCAAGTACTCAATATCCACGTTATTCTGGAAGTTCAAAAATATAGTAACAAAGCAGAAGCTTCATTAAACGTAAGTGGAAATCATATTTTCGCTGATGCTAAAGGACACGATATGTATGCAGCAATTGATGCCCTTGCTGATAAGTTAGATAGACAAATACTAAAACATAAAGAAAAACTCCGAAATCATCATAGACATGAAGGTAGTCATCGCAATTTTAGTATCAACCAAGTGGCGTAACCTCTTAGGTTCAATTAGAAATCAAGTCCTATTAAGGAGAAACTGATCAAGTCCAATTATTTTCAGCTTGCTAAATCTGCCGATATTTTCCACGAAGATCGGCGCAATAGAATAACTATTGCGTCTCACTTCGTGAAAAACAGCGACAAATTTTTCTGCGCTGAATTCTAATTGACTTAATCAGTCTCTCCTTAACAAGATAACGAATCAATTTATTGTATTAGACTTGAAAAATGGATACCTTATAATCAGAATATAAGATTTAGGTATCTACTTTTATTTAATGACAACTGAAAACAACCATCATATTCCCCTTTTAGATCCAGAGCGTATCAAGTTCATAAAAAAAGTAGAAAGTAAGAAATGTGTATTTGATGCTATAACGGATTTATTGATCAAAGGGCAACAAGAAGTATCAAGAAACCAAGTATTTGATGCTCTAATTGCACGTGAAAAACTTGGCAACACCAGTATTGGTAATGGTATTGCTATCCCTAAAACACACCTTCCCATTACGAATCCCCGTGCAGCAGCATTAGTAATAAAAAAAGGATTACAGTTAGGTTCTGCTGACAAACAACCTGTTACTCTTTTTTTAGCCATTATTATTCCTGAAAAATACCGTAACTGCTACAGCATCATGCTCACTACCTTAAATCAAAAGCTCCTTCTTAATGGTATTCCTGAAAAAGTAATAGAAGCCAAAAATCCTAAATTACTTGCAAAATATTTCGAAAAACTTTTATATGATGACACTCAAAATCAAACTAGAAAAATCATAAAGGAAACAAACTAAATGCACTTAGTTATCATTAGCGGTATGTCTGGTGCTGGTAAATCACAAGCATTACATACACTAGAAGATCAAGGTTATTTTTGTATAGACAACCTTCCTTTAGAGCTATTAAAGAGCGCATTAAAAACAGAAAAATTAACCAAAGAAAATAAAATTGCTATTGGTATTGATGCCAGAGGTGGTAAAAAATATTTAGATGAATTCCCTAAAATTGTAACCAACCTTAAAAACCAATTTAAAACCGATATTGTATATCTATATGCAAGTAAATCCGTACTGATTAAACGTTATGGAGAAACTCGCCGCAAGCACCCTTTATCTGAAGTGGATACAACTTTACGCGATACAATCATTAAAGAATATGAACTGCTAGCTCCTGTTCGTGAAATTGCAGATATGCAAATTGACACGAGTACTTCTGATATTTATGAGTTATCGACTCAAATAAAAAATCGCATCTGTGGTACAGAACATCAATCTTTGTCACTTATGTTCCAATCTTTTGGTTTTAAATATGGCACACCACGAGATTCAGATTATTTATTTGATGTTAGATGCTTGCCAAATCCTTATTGGGTACCTGAACTGCGAGGGCATACAGGCTTAGAAGATAATGTTAGGAAGTGGTTATCCTCTCAGGAGTTAGTAAGCAAAATGGAAAATGATCTAATAAATTATTTAGAAACATGGATTCCTCATATAATTTCTTGCAAAAGAGCATACCTCACCATTTCTATTGGCTGTACAGGTGGACATCATCGCTCCGTTTATTTAACAGAAAAGTTAGCTAATCATTTTTCAAAAACCTATAAAAATTCAATTATTATTCAGCACAGAGAACTTTCATAAAAAGTGAGAAGAATTTACTGCTATTAATTCTAGTATTCCTCTCTATCATTATAATATTTCAAAAAAATTCTGCTAGACTAACCACATTTTTAAATCCTCTAATGTTCTCATGGAAAATCAAGTACACCAAAATACTGAAGAACGTCTTGAGCGCCTTTCAGACGCAATAGAAAGTGGCTCATTGGCCCAGCTGCAGAGTATGGTTAATGCCATGCACCCTGGTGAAATTGCTCATTTACTTGAAGCATCACCACCTGCTCGTCGCCGATTTCTTTGGAAGCTGATTGAACCAGAAAATGAAGGTGAAACACTCATTGAGCTGGGGGAAAAGGCACGTGAAAGCTTAGTCGGTGAAATGGAATCAGACGATCTAGTTGATGCAGTCAAAGACCTTGATGTTGATGATATAACTGACCTCATACAAAGCCTGCCTGATTCCTTAACAAAGCAAACCCTTGCTGGCCTAAGTCGCCAACAGCGAAAACGTGTTGAAGCAGCTTTAGTCTATGACGAAGATACAGCTGGCGGCATGATGGACACATCGGTGCTTACCACACGCCCCGATGTAACTGTAGATGTAGTATTACGTTACCTAAGAATACAAAATGAGCTACCTCCTCACTCAGACTCATTAATTATCATTGATAAGAATGATAATTATTTAGGAGTTGTCTCTTTATCAGATTTACTAACCAGCCAACCTGATGTAGTAATTAAAGATATTATTAATAAAGATTTTCCTGCAATTCCTGCTGATATGCCAAGCAGGGAAGTTGCCAGTTTATTTGAGGACCGGGATTTAATCACTGCTCCCGTGATTGATAATAATGGAAAACTACTAGGTAGAATCACCATCGATGATGTTGTTGATGTTATTCGTGATGATACTGAACACTCCATGATGGGTATGGCTGGTTTACACGAGGAAGAAGACTTATTTGCACCGGTATTAACCAGTGTAAAACGACGTGCTCTCTGGCTAGGTACAAACCTATTAACAGCATTTTTAGCCGCATGGGTTATCAAACAATTTACTGAAACACTTGAAGCAGCCATTGCATTAGCTGTTCTTATGAGTATCGTACCCAGTATGGGAGGTATAGCAGGTAGTCAGACACTTACCTTGGTTATTCGCGGGCTAGCTTTAGGGCAAATTGTAAAAAGTAATACTAAGTCATTACTCACAAAAGAGTTATTGCTTGGCTTTATTAATGGCATTATTTGGGCTGTGGTCGTATTTTCTATTTCGGTCTTTATTTTTCATGATACCGGAATTGGGATAGTCATGGCGATTGCCATGTTAATAAATCTATTACTTGCTCCATTAGCTGGCGTGCTGTTACCAATACTTTTACGAAAATTGAATATTGATCCTGCACTCGCCGGCAGCGTTCTATTAACAACAGTTACTGATATTGTTGGATATATGGCTGTCTTAGGGCTTGCAGCATTACTTCTACCTTACATCAGAGCAATAATGCTCTAATTGTCTTTAGTGGTTATTTAGACGCAACACAAATGTTTAATTTGTCACCCCCCCTCTTTTTAGTCATTTTGTAATTAACAATCATTATTGATCGATTCAATTACTTTTAGAGGGTCTTCTGACTGGGTAATAGGCCTGCCTACTACAATATAGCTGACACCAACATCTCTTGCTGCTGCTGGGGTCATTACACGACTTTGATCCCCTACTTCCGCACCTTTTGGGCGTATCCCTGGGGTTACCAACAAGAAATCTTCACCTAAGTGCTCTCTAAGAATTTTAGCTTCTTGAGCAGAACAAACCACACCATCCAAACCTGATTTTTTAGTCATCAGAGCCAAGCTTTTCACTTGATCTTGAGGTGATAAAATCACATTAGTAGAGGTAAGCTGTTCTTTATCCATTGAAGTTAAAACCGTTACTGCAATCAGCTTTGCAGGAGAATCAAGATCAAGCAAAGCCTGTTTAGCCGCATGCATCATTTTAAAACTACCCATTGCATGAACATTCATCATCCATACGCTAAGATTAGCTGCACTTTGACAGGCAGAAGCCACAGTATTAGGAATATCATGAAATTTGAGATCTAAGAACACATCATAACCCTGATCTACCAAAGTTTTGACAAAATCAGGACCTGCCGCTACAAATAGCTCAAAACCAACCTTCAACTTACAAAGTTCTGGGGATAATCCGTTAACAAAACTTAATGCTTGTTCTGCTGTTGGGTAATCCAGAGCAATAATTAATTTACTAGACATCTTCTCACCTTATTTTTTAAGTATGAAGGGACTGATCAGTCGCTTTTAATATTTTTTCTAACGTAGGTAATGACATATTAAGAGTAACCCGACTAAGCTCCCTTCTAGGCGTGATCTATGGTATCCCACTCCTGACATGCAGGACAACGCCATAAATAATCGTGCATTTTATAACCACAATGCTCACAACGAAAGCTAGGAATACCTTTTAAATAGTTTTCTAATGAAAGATTCACTAACAATAAACCTTTTTCAGCATCTATATGTTCACTGTGGCTCTTTATATACTCTGAAGTATTGTATATAGCTTCAATATTGAGCTTTTCTGTACTCAATTCACTCTCTATTAACTCATCAACAGCTTTTGAACTTTGATATTCTTTTGCTAAAACAATTATCTTTTCGAAGATAGTCTTATTTTTTTGTTTTTTATAAAGTACCAACAAATCTTTTTGTAAAGCAGGCATCTCATTAATTTTAACTGCAGATTGTTCTATTTTATTAAACAACATACTCAGTAAACGACTATCTTGTTTTATAGCAAATAAATACTTCTTTAATGCGAGCTTATAATTTTTTTGGTGATACTCAATATCGCCATGTAAAGTCATCAACCGAGTAGACTGTTTGTAAACTGACTTTATTTTAGAAATAAGAACATCCACATCATTCAGTTTACCCTGATGCAAAGCTTCATCAGCTAATTCACAAAAATAGTGAGCAATCAAATTCTTACTATTGGGTGCAGAACCTGATTTTTTATAACAATCCGTAGCATCAATAGCTTTTTGCCATTCTTGCGTTTGCTCATAAATAGTGCGAAGTGAATTACAAACATCCGCTTTTGAAATATACTTAATAGACGAGGTATTAACAAGCAACTCCTGAAAAACACCTTCAGCACGATCTAGCATACCTGCGGCATAAAAGTCTTCACCAAGCGAAAACATTGCTTTTTGTTTTTGTTGAGGCTTTAAATTGGTTCTTGCGATAAGGTTTTGATGCACTCGCAAAGCACGCTCTACTTCACCTCGGTTTCGAAAAGAATCACCTAATAGTTGAAATGTTTCTGCTGTATATTCATCGATATCAGGATAATTAAGAAAAACCTCCAGTGCTTTATCAGGTTCTTCACTAAGAAGAAAATTAACACCTTTTACAAAATGTCCTGATAATTGTTGCTGTTTACGCTGAGTTCTTATTAATTTTCTACGTGAGGCTCTCCAGCCCGCAAAAAAAGCGAATGGTAACAGTAAGAGTAATATTTCTACCATTTATTGAATATAAAAATTGTTATAAGTTTTGATTAAGAATTAACAGGGTTAATCTTGAATATTGTATGTATCTTTTGAGACATTAATACGTTCACGCAACTCTTTTCCTGGTTTAAAATGAGGTACATGCTTTGAACTTAACAATACTTTCTCGCCTGTTTTAGGATTACGTCCACTTCTTGCAGCACGATGATGCAGTGAAAAACTTCCAAAACCACGAATTTCTATTCTTGAACCTTCTGTTAAAGTGTCACTCATTTGTTCTAGCAATATTTTTACAGACTCTTCAATATCTTTGCTGCTCAAATGACTTTGTTTTCTTGAAAGCATATTGATAATTTCTGATTTTGTCATTCTACCCTCTCTTAAGTTTCTTATTCAAGATTGTAGTATACAAAACCGAATAAGCAACTGAATTTACATAAAAAAAGCCGATTATGCAATAACATAACCGGCTTCTTTTCAAACAAAGTTCTTAACTAGAGAAATAAATCTTTTCTAGTTTAAGACACTATGTATATTACTTATCAAGTTGCTCTTTGAAGATATCACCAAGCGTACCTGTTGTTGCTGAAGTGCTACCTGAGTATTCTTTCAATACTTCGGCTTCTTCTGCATAGTCTTTCGCTTTGATAGACAAGTTGATTGCACGAGTTTTACGATCAACACCCATGAACTTCGCTTCAACTTCTTCACCAACTTTCAATACTGCAGATGCATCTTCAACTCGATCACGAGAGATTTCTGAAGCACGTAAGATACCTTCGATGTTTTCACCAAGATCGATCTTAGCCATCTTAGCCGTCACTTCAGTAATCGTACCCTTTACGATGCTACCTTTCTCGTTTGCAGCAACAAAGAGTGAGAATGGATCTTGATCAAGCTGCTTAACACCAAGAGAGATACGCTCACGCTCAGGATCAACCGCAAGAATAACCGCTTCTACTTCATCACCTTTTTTATATTCACGAACCGCTTCTTCACCAGGAACATTCCATGAGATATCAGATAAGTGAACTAATCCGTCAATCCCACCTTCAAGACCAATAAAGATTCCAAAGTCAGTGATTGATTTAATAACACCTTTAACTTGATCACCTTTTTGTGCAGTCTTAGCAAAGTCATCCCAAGGGTTTGATTTACACTGTTTCATACCAAGTGATATACGACGACGATCAGCATCAATCTCTAGAATCATGATGTCAACTTCATCACCTAATGTTACCACTTTAGCTGGATTAACATTTTTGTTGGTCCAATCCATTTCAGATACATGTACAAGACCTTCAACACCATCTTCAATTTCAACGAAACAACCATAATCAGTAAGGTTGCTTACCTTACCCTTAAGTACAGTATTTACAGGGTAACGACGTACTAGATCTTGCCATGGATCATCACCTAGTTGTTTAAGACCAAGAGATACACGACTCTTTTCTTTGTCAAACTTAAGAACCATAACATCAATTTCTGTACCAATCTCAAGTACTTCAGAAGGATGTTTAACACGCTTCCAAGCCATATCTGTAATATGTAGAAGACCGTCGATTCCACCAAGGTCAATAAATGCACCGTAGTCAGTAAGGTTCTTAACGATACCTTTGATTTGCTTTCCTTCTTCGATTGACTCAAGTAACTCTTCACGTTCTGCACTGTACTCATCTTCTACAACAGCACGTCGAGAAACAACAACATTATTACGCTTTTGGTCTAACTTGATTAGTTTGAATTCTAGCTCTTTACCTTCAAGGTAAGCGGTGTCACGTACAGGACGTACATCAACTAATGACCCTGGTAGAAATGCACGAATATCCCCAAGCTCTACGGTAAAACCACCCTTAACCTTGCCTGTGATAACACCTGTGATAATTTCATCATTATCGAGTGCTTCTTGAAGAATTTCCCAAGCACGTAAACGACGCGCTTTTTCTCGAGATAATTTCGTCTCACCAAATCCATCTTCAACACTATCTAAAGCAACTTCTACAACATCGCCAACTTTAGCGATGAGTTCACCTGCCTCATTTTTAAATTCTTCTGCTGGAATAACGCCTTCAGATTTAAGGCCAGCACTTACTGTTACAAAATCAGGAGTAACATCAACAATCGTCGCACTAACAAGAGAACCAGGGGTCATCTCGATATACGTTAGACTTTCTTCAAATAACTCCGCAAAACTTTCACTCATGGTAAAAACCTATTTATATAAATTACGTTCAGCAAACCCATGCTAATCGGTTAAGTTAAACTATAATTACTGATAGTAGTGTTTCTATTATCAGTAATTATAGTGTCATTAAAACAATAATTTAAATGCCATAATGAATAATATTAGTAGTAAAATTGTTACTTCTATTTATATCCATATCTTCTACAGCGGGTTTTTAAATTATTAGTTTTTCTACATATTTTCTAGCATATTGATTAATAAGCGTTTTTTATAGCGCTCATTACTTTTGAAACAACCTCATCAATTGAGGATTTACCCGTATCAATTATGATGGCATCATCAGCTGGAACAAGAGGTGCATCTTTACGATTCATATCACGTGAATCTCTTGCCTCTATATCATCGATCAAGCCGCTCAGATTAGCATTTATCCCTTGATCTTTCAACTGTTTCAACCTTCTCTGTGCTCTAATTTCAGCCCCTGCCGTTAAGAAAATTTTAACTTTTGCATCAGGAAAAACTACAGTTCCCATATCTCGCCCATCAGCTACCAATCCAGGTAATCCTAAAAACTTTCTTTGACGCTCTAAAAGTGCACCACGGACTGGTTTAACAGCAGCAACTTTTGATGCTGCACAACCACAATCTTCTGAACGTATTTCAGTAGTTACATCATCACCTTCTAATATAATAGAAATACCACCACCTGCACAGGGGATAAAAGACACATCTAACTCTTGTGCTATTTCAGCCAAGCTATCATCAGCATCAAAATCGATACCCTTGCGTTGCGCTGCCAAAGCAACTAATCGATATAGTGCTCCACTATCAAGCATATTCCAGCCTAATTCTTCTGCTACTCTTTGAGAAATTGTGCCTTTTCCTGATCCTGCGGGTCCATCTATCGTAATTACGGGAGGAATTTTTTGAGACATGATTTAATACCAAAATAACTTTATAGAATGAATTATGCCCGTTTATTGTCCTTCTTGACAAAAAAAATAAACAGTTTAATCTATATTGGAATATTCGAATATACTATTATTGATAGTTTGTACATCAATTTAATTTACTTAAAGGATTTCCTCCATGAAAAAAATCATACTTTCAATTGCCTTACTTTCAGCACCTTGAACTGTACCCCATCCTTAGGACAGTTTTAGCCTCAACTTAAGAACTATTTTCTGTTTATAATTGTTACATGAGGAAATAGAAAATGAGTAAAAAACGAAGAAACC
>Ga0256840_1000677_pt1 | contig 34250 bp, 32 predicted proteins | sample 355202metaG_FD_185969 | JGI IMG/M metagenome (GOLD analysis project Ga0256840, IMG submission 185969) | Hydrothermal vent microbial communities from Mid Atlantic Ridge, Atlantic Ocean - 355-202 | ecosystem: Environmental > Aquatic > Marine > Hydrothermal vents | place: Atlantic Ocean: Mid...
CTTGATTTATCTCATTTTTAGTGTTTCTTTTAGCAACCTCTTCATCGAGTCTTTTTTTAATATTCATTGCGTTTACAAACCTAACTGATAGAGTTTTTTTCTCTCGCTTGAGCCTGCGATATTGAGCTGTTTTCTATATTTCGCGATGGTTCTACGCACCATTTTTACCTTGAACTTATCTTGAATCAAATCAAGAAGCTTCATATCACTCAAAGGCTTCACACGACTCTCTTGTTGGATGAGCGTTATCAAAAACTCTTTGATAGCTGCGTTTGAGATATCTTCATCTATGGCTGTAGTAAAAAACTCTTTCATAGCAAGCACACCTCTGTCACAGGCGATATATTTGTTAGCAATAGCACGAGAAATGGTTGAGGGATTATGCCCAAATTCATCCGCAAGAGTTTTTAAAGTAAGTGGCATGATCGCTCCACCTGTAAAAAATTCATACTGATACTCAACTATCATGAGCCCTACTTTGTAAAGCGTTGCTTTTCGCATATCAAGTGCATCCACAAGGGATTTTGCCTCTTTTATCTTTTGTGTAACAAACTCATGCTCAACACCATAAGCAGTGTCGATGTGTATGACTGGATAATACGCATCATTTAGCTTAACTTCTATCTGGTTTTCATCATTGAAGTAAATCATCAAATCAGGTACGACCTGCGCTGACTCTTCTTGATACTCTATGTTTGGTGGGTTGCTAAAGGTAGAAAATATCCGCATCACTTCACTAAAATTCTCTTGCGAAGAGTAGCTGTGAATATTTTGCATATCACGAATAATTTCAACTGCAAGTCCATAAGCCTTGTCGCTTATCTCTGAGTTGTCAAGTTGAAATAAAAAAGATTCAGATAAATCTTTTGCGCCTATGCCTACAGGTTCGATGTGCGCAAAACGCAGGCGAGTCTTCTCAAAAAAATCAATCTCAAGATCATTCTTTTGACAAAACTCTTCAGTTGCCCCCTCATAGTATCCAAACTCATCCAGATTTTCAACAACATACTGCGCTATTTTTTGAGAAATTGGCGTGGGAAAAAGCGGTGCTCCGAGCTGTTCATCTAAAACTTCATAAAGCGATTTATGCTTTATCGTCAGGGCTTCTATCTGCTCAGTTCGAGAGTTGCTTACAGCACGTGAGATGATTTTTTTTGGAATCTTTTTTTCAAAATTCTCTTCATAGCCTGATTTTATTTCTATCACAGGATTGGCATCTACAAAAGGAGACATAGCTTCCCCCAAATCAGAAAGACTTGAGTGAAGTATCGGTAGCCAATTACGTAGAGTATTTGAGAGCTTATGCTTGGTCTCTACACTTTGAGATTGTCTTAATCCTGCCATATTTTCTAGTCTTAAAGCTTAAAGTTTTCGCCGAGATAATGCTTACGAACATCAGCATTTTGTCCTATCTCATCACTTGTTCCACTTGCTAAAAGCTCACCTGCTTTGATAACATAAGCACGGTCACAAACATCCAAAGTTTCACGAACATTATGGTCAGTTATAAGTACGCCAATGTCATAAGAGACAAGCTGATGGATAACTTTTTGAATATCCATAACAGCGATGGGATCAACCCCTGCAAAAGGTTCATCTAGGAGTAAGAACTTTGGCTTATTCACAAGCGCACGAGCAATCTCCACACGACGACGCTCTCCACCGGAGAGACTAATTCCCTTACGATAGCGAATAGGTTCAATGTTGAACATATCCAAAAGCTCTAAGATGCGTTCCTCTTGGGCTTCTTCGCCTTTTATGCCTACTTGTGCGGCTATCATGAGGTTATCTTCAACTGTTAAATCTTTGAAGATAGAAGCTTCTTGAGGAAGGTAGCCAATACCTTTGCGTGCTCTAGCATGCAGAGGCATCCCTATCAAGTCTTCATCATCAAAAAAGACCTTCCCACCAGAAGCTTCAACAAGTCCACAAATCATATAAAAGGTGGTAGTTTTTCCAGCACCATTTGGTCCTAAAAGTCCAACAACCTCGCCACTTTTTACTTCAAGAGAGATACTTTTAACTATCTCTAAATCTTTTATCTTTTTTTGTAGTTCTTGCGCTTTTAATGTGTGCATACAGTGTACTCTCTTTGCTTATCTGAAATTTTTTCTATGTCGATGACCATGGTCTCGATGCCAACAGACTCTAAAAGTTCTATGAGTTTTTCATCGCCCCACTCTATAAAATGAAGCCCTTCTTTGTCTAACTCTTCAAGCATTCCAAGTGATATAAAATGCTCTACTCCATGATTGTAAATATCATAATGAAAAATTTTGTCACCATAGCATTGTTGCAAGGAAAAAGTAGGTGATGTGACATCATCCAAATAGCCTAGTTTTTTCGCAATATTTTTCACAAGTGTTGTTTTTCCTGCTGCTAAATCACCACGTAAAATGATAACGCCATTTTGTATATTTTTTAAGATGTCATCAACAAGCACGTCAAGCTGCGTTTCGTTTAAAGTATAGCTTTTTTTCATAACTTGTTAGAAATCTCCACTATCTGTTTAAGCTTTTTCTTTGCTCTAGCATTGCCTAATGCTTCACGTCCCATCTCAAGTCCATCTTGTATATCACGAGCCAAGCCATCGACCATCAAAGAAGCCGCAGTATTGAGCAACACTATGTCACGCTGCGCCTCTGTTGCAGAGTTGTCAAAGATATTTAACATAATTTTTGCATTTTCTTTTGCATCTCCACCAGCTATGGCTTCAAGAGGAGCTAGCTTGAGACCATAATCACGAGGATTAAGTTCAAACTCTGTTAAAGTACCTTCTTTGAGACGAGTAGCGTAGGTGATACCACTGATACCAATCTCATCCATGCCCTCTTGTGAACTTACAACAAGCGCTGAAGTTGCTCCATTGATTTTCAATGCTTCTGCCATTTTTGGCACAAAAACTTTATCAAAAACACCAAGCATATATTTTTGAATATTTGCTGGATTTGTTAGTGGTCCTAAGACATTAAAAATAGTCTTATTTTCTATGGATTTTCTCACCGGCATAATGAACTTCATAGCAGGATGATGATTTTGTGCAAACATAAAACACCAACCTGCCTCTTCTAAAAGTCTTGCATTTTTATCAATGCCCAAAGAGAGGTTAATACCCAAAGCTTCTAAAACGTCGGCACTTCCGCTTTTTGATGTTATGGAGCGGTTTCCATGTTTTGCGACCATTGCACCACAAGCTGCAGTAAGGATAGAAGTAGTAGTAGAGATGTTAAAAGAGCCTATCTTATCGCCACCTGTTCCAACAATGTCTATGGCATTTTTACGTGATTCTTGTGAAATAGGCAAAGCTATGGCAAAGCTTCGCATAACATCTGCTGCAGCTGCTATCTCTACTACAGGAGTATTTTCATCTAAAGTCATGCTAAGAAGTAAGTTGCGCATCGCTTCATCATTCATCTCGTGCTTAAAAAGTGAAGTAAATTGAGCTTTTGCCTCATCATATGTCATGAGATTTCCTTAATGTATTGATCTTGTAATGATTTAGGAGTTGATTTCGTCGTAGGGATCTGTAAGACTTCGTATTTTTTAGCTTCATTGAGGTAATTTATAGTGATAACACTGCCAACTTCTACATTTTTACTCGCCTTTGCTACTGTACCATTAATAAGCACAACACCATTGCTAATCATATCTTGTGCAACTGAGCGCCGTTTAGTAATATTGACAGAATTTAAAAATTTATCTATTCGCATGAATTGCCTACTCCTCAATTTATTTTTTTTCTTTATTGTAGACAAATAAAACTAAAAAGAATGTAAGAAATTGCTATAGTTGGAACATTTTTTGCATTAAATCGTGCTTAGCATACAAATCATAATTTTATAACAATTTTTAGGAATGATTCTTGCAAGATAATTCCTATGGATAACATATACAAAACCCCTTTGTGGATGACAATAAAAAAAATAAAAAACAAACTTAAAATCACAAATACAAAAGAAACAGTTACATTTAAAGCTGTCAATCCGGATATAAGAAGTTCTCTTTATAATGGAAATAGTATTACAGTTAATAATGAAGATGTCATATATCGTGGCTACAAAAGCTGGCTAGATTTGGCACAGGTACTCAACTGCAGAATGCTCACACCTGAAAAAATTGATGACAATTTTGTCTTGATTCGTTATGAAAAACTTAATGAAGATAGTAGTTTTCATAAAAATATAGTAGACAAAGAAGAAAAATATGGAGAAAACTCCATCTTTAGTAAAATACACAAAAATGAAGAAACTGCATTTATTCACTATTATATGCAAGCACTTGAAAATGTAAAAATAGAGACGAGAATAAGAATATTAAATCTTGGTGTCAATAGTGGCGATGAATTTGAAGCCATTCAAGCACTCAGTAAAAACTTTGAAAATCAAGAACTCATCGGTATAGATTATTGTTCCTCAGCTATAAACGCAGCAAAAGAGAAGTTCAAACGCAGTAGTAACATATCTTTTTACACGCATGATATAAATAAACTCGATGAACTAGAACTGGGTAAATTTGACCTCATCATTAGTATAGGGACATTACAAAGTTCAAATTTAGAATTTAACAAGCTACTTATGAATATCGTACAAAACCAACTCAAACGCAGTGGCGCGATTATCCTTGGTTTTCCCAACTGTCGTTGGATTGATGGAGAGATGATTTATGGAGCAAGGGTAAAAAACTACCCTTTCTCAGAGATGGGGCTCCTATATAAAGATGTAATCTTCAGCAAGAAGTATATGCAACAAAAAAAGTTTAGAGTAACTGTTACAGGCAAAGACTATATCTTTTTAACAGCTACTTCTATCTCAACTACGAAGCAAAACCACTAGCAAAATTATCTTTGGCGACAACTATTTGTTTTTGTCTCTCTTTTCGTTTTGTATCTTTTTCTACGAAGATTTTTTTGCGAGTTTTTGGATCCATCTCTGTGTAATACATTACCGCACTATATGTTGATGGGGTTGGTGTAAATACCTGTGCTTGTTCTGGATTCATTTGCAACTCTTCTGTAGTAAAACGCTTCAACTCATGCATATCTTTCTCCTCACACCCCGGATGTGCAGCTATAAGGTAGTAAGTCAAAAACTGTTTTTTACCACTCTCTTTGTTAAGTTTGTCATAAAGCTTTTTAAAATCTATAAGTGTTTGTTTTCCAGGTTTTCCCATAAGTTCAAGTACATGTTGTTGTGTATGTTCTGGTGCTACTTTCATCTGTCCTGATATATGGTGATCCACCATCTCTTTTAAGTAGTCATAACCATGTTTTTTATCAGCAGTTATCAAGTCATAACGTACTCCAGAAGCAACAAAAGCTTTTCTAACCCCTGGTACTTCTCGTACCTGTCTTAAAAGATTGATATTGCGTGAGTGATCTACTTTCATAGATTTACACAGGTGAGAAGCATCAACACAACGCTGATGATCACAAGTGCCAAGTTTGAGCTTTTTATTACACTCATAGCCATACATATTTGCCGTAGGACCTCCAACATCGGATATGATGCCTTTGTAGTCTTTATATTTATTAAACTCTTTTGCTTCTGCTAAAATATTATTTTCTGAACGTGTTCGGATGGTACGTCCTTGATGCACACCAATGGCACAGAAGTTACACTCTCCCCAACAACCATGATGTGTCATGATAGAAAACTTGATAGTCTCCAAACACTTTACCTTACCATCTTTGGCATAGTAAGGATGTAACTCCCTTGTAAAAGGTAAATCTGAATTAGCATCCATTTCATCTTCATTCAGATAATCACAAGGAGGGTTTTGAATGAGAAAGCGAGAATCAACAGGCTGACATAAGCCATTTGCCGATATTGGGTCATTGTTGTCATAAAAATCATCAAACAAATCAATGTATTTTTCTTTATCATCCAAACACTCTTGATGTGATGGCAGTTGAATATAATCAAGCACAGGCTCTTTAGCAATATAACAGACCCCGCGAATATCACGATAGTCACGTTTTTCATCTATGGCACGTGTGAGCTGCTCAAGCGCTATTTCACCCATTCCGTAGATCATAATATCTGCTTTTGAATCAAATAAAATAGGCTTTTTAAGTTTATTTGACCAATAATCATAATGACTCACACGACGAAGAGAAGCTTCAATCCCACCCAAGACTAAAGGAACTGTATTTTTAAAATGGCGTCGTATAAGATTGCAGTAAACACTTAAAGCTCTATCAGGTCGTTTGTTGTTTTTACCACCAGGTGTATAATCATCAGAGTTTCTAAATTTTTTGGTTGCTGTGTAGTTACTCACCATAGAGTCAACACTTCCACCACTCACACCCCAATAAAGACGAGGCTCACCAAGACGTGAAATATCATCAGCTGAATTAATATCAGGCTGACCTATCATTCCTACTTTATATCCCATGCGTTCAAGCATACGACCAACCATAGCAACACCGATAAATGGTGAATCAATGTAAGCATCACCACTCACAAGAATAACATCACAATAATCCCATCCTCTAGCGTCCATCTCTGCACGCGTTGTAGGAAGAAAATCTTTTTCGCTAAAAGTTATGGTCTCTTTTTTGTGATTGTTATTTTTGTTTTTATTGCGTCTGCTCATTGTCTCACCTTGATATAAATTAATCTAAATAGTAAGCGAATGATACACTATATGAACACAAGAAGAGATTAGACCCTGAATCAAGTTCAGGGTGACTTGAGTTTTGAAGTTATCTTAGTTTTGATTGACCGTGTATTAACGATACGCTAATATACTTTAGTATATACTTCACTCATGTCCAAAATATTACTTTTAGAAGATGATCCTATCTTATCTGAAACCCTTATAGAATTATTAGCAAGTGAAGGATTTGAAGTCTTTCATGTGTCTGATGGAGAAGCAGCACTTGATGCAACTTTTCTCCATCATTTCAATCTTTTACTTCTTGATGTAAATGTTCCTTTTCTTAATGGCTTTGAATTTTTAAAAAGTTTGAGGCAAAGCGGTGACAAAACACCGGCTATATTTATCACTTCTTTAAGTGATGTAGCTTCTTTGGCAAATGGTTTTGATGTTGGTGCAGATGACTACATAAAAAAACCTTTTGATTTTGATGAACTACTTATTCGTATTCATGCTTTGATTAAAAAATCCTTTAACTCTTATATAGATGAAATTTGTGTAGATACTTTCAAGTTTTCAATAGATAAAAATGAACTTTATCAAAATGGCACTTTTATTGCGCTTTCACCTTATGAGCTACAGCTTACAAATATACTTTTTAAAAATCTTGATAAAACAGTTCCTAAAGAAGAGCTTTTAAATGAACTCTCACAAGGGAGTGAGATGAGCGAGGGAGCGCTTCGCGTTCATATCAATAAGCTGAGAAAAATTGGTTTACCCATCACTACCATCAAAGGGATAGGATATCGTCTTGCACACACATGAAAAACAAGCTTTTTTAAAGTTTTTTATTACCTATTTTGTGAGTGTTGCATTCCTTATTTTAGCAGCAGGATATTTTTATTTTGAACAAACAAAAAACCATTACTTAAAAATGGAAGAATTTTCCCTTATAGAGTACGCTAGGCATATTAAAATGGGAATCTCACTAGATAATTACAAGAAAAAATACCATCACACTTTTATAAGTACAAACAACAAACATATAGATATAAGAAATTTTACAATAAATAAATATGAATTTTCAAAGCTCCTTCCTATGAATAGAAATGGAAAATATCTGCAAGTTTTTAAGTCAAAAAAAGATTTTGATAATAAGATTTGGAGTTTCAAAAGCAGGGTTATAACAGTACAAATATTCCTCCTCTTACTATTTGCATTTTTAAGTTATAGACTAGCAAAAAGTGCACTTAAACCTTTACAGGAAAGTATTCACACCCTTGATAAGTTCGCTAAAGATTTAATTCATGACCTAAATACTCCTGTTACTTCCATACAACTCAACATGAAACTCATTGAAAAAATTCCACAACTTCAAGAGACAAAAGCTTTGCAACGCCTTAACAAAAGTGTTGCAAGTATTTCAGAACTGCATGAGAACTTAACAATCTTACTACAAGAAGAGACATTTCAAATGACGAATGTTAATGTATGTAAAATTGCTCAAGAAGTTGTTGAGGCACAAAGTGAGATATATCCAGAACTAGATTTTCAAGTAGAATGTGGAAATTTAAAAGCCAAACTCAATCCAAACGCAGTGAAACAGATTTTGCAAAACATTATTTCAAATGCCTGTAAATACAATAGTAAAAATGGTTTTATAAAAATATACACCAAAAAAGATGCACTTTATATACAAGACAGTGGAAAAGGCATCAAAGAGCCACACAAAATTTTCGAGCGATCCTATAGTATGGAGCAAAGTAGCGGTTTTGGACTAGACATTGTCAAAAGACTCGCACTTGCTATGGAGATAAAAGTAGAAGTACAAACATCAGAAAAAGGAAGCCGCTTCATACTTCATTTTAACTAATTATCCCTACTCTTCAAGTTCTAGTTTGTCTTTAAAATCTTGCAATTTATCAATTAAACCAACGACAACGAGAGTGTCACCTGCATCAAGTTTATGGTCAATTCTATGATCTATAAATATAAGTTCCTGTCCAAGTTCTTTATCAATAATCGCAATCAAAATAATTCCAATAGCTTTAAAATCTATTTCACTAACTGAAACCCCTTCTAGAAAACTATTTTGTGGAAGTTCTATCTCTGCCATTTTAATATTGTTTTGATTATAGATAATCTCATCTAGTGCCTTTGTCACCGCTGGTCTTGTAAACATATTTACAACTCTTCTGGATGTTGCTTCATACAGATCTATCACACTTCCTGCACCAGCATATTTTAGTTTTCTTGTATTTTCATAGGAGTTGCTAATGGCGATAATATCTGCATTAGGATACAAGGCTTTTAAAGTTAGTACTAAAAAAAGATTGTTTGCAGTTTTACTCATCGCACAATAGAGTAAATCGGTTTCAGGGTTTATACCAAGCGAGAGTACATCTTCATTTTTCTTAATATTGATAAGTGTGATATCTACATCCTCATCTTCAAACGCAGTAGCACTCTCTTCAAGTGTATTAATGACTTTTATTTTATGACCACTCGTAGCTAAATTTTTATATAAATGTCTTGCAAAGTTTCCATACCCAAAAAGTACAATATTTTTTTTGCCTGTCATTATTATGCCTTTCTTTTTATGTTAGCAATTGCAGAAACATATCCAATACATATCAGTTTATCACCTGCGTTTAGGATAAAATCATCCTCTGGATTAAATATAAACTCACCAATACTTCCTTGAGTATGTGCTTTTTGAAAAACACCCAATAAAATAATTCTATATTTATTAAAGTTTATCTCTTTTATAGACTTAGAATCCATAAAATTGTTTTTAGTAACAACAATTTCATCTATCTGCGTCTTAGCCTTCTCTTCTACGATAGAGAGAAGAACTTCAAACGCAGCTGGCTCACCTGCATACACTGAGCCCATCATACTTGCTATCTTTTCTGGCATTATAAGCTGATCAACTTTTGCAAATTTCATCTTTTGTGCAATCTCTTCATCAGAGCATCGTGCTGCAACATAGACATTTTCATTTAAACTTTTAACATTTATAGCGATAAAAGCATTCTGAATATCATCCGATGTTAAACATAAAACACTGGCTATACTATCTTGTATGCCTAATCGCTCAAAAGTATGACTTTGCGTTGCATCTGTACAAATGGCACTATACCCTTTTTCATATGCTAAATTTGCTTTTTCCTCGTCCAAATCAATCACCACAAAATCTATGCCCTCTTTCTCAAAACCTTGTGCAACAAGTCTACCAAGTAAGCCAAAACCACAAATAACAGTAAGATTTTGCTTCTTACCTATCTCCTGAACCACCCTATCTTCACGTAAAGAACTCAGCCTTTCACTAAAAGATGAAACAATAATGGAAGTAAAAAATGAGATAAGCCCTATACCTGTAATAATAATCAGCATAGACACAACACGACCCTCTGTTGTTATTGGTGAAATATCTCCATATCCTACAGTAGATATGGTGACAAGTGCCCAATAAAAAGCATCAAAAAGGTTATGTATATTTGGATTGTCATTATCTCCCTCAAAGACATACAGCATTATTCCCGATATAAATATAAAAAATGCAGAAAGTGTAAGAAGTGTAAGAAGTTCAAATTTCTTATTTTTCAAAACAAATAAAAAACCTGTTAAACTTTTTGCATATCGAAGCATCTTAAATGCTCGAAAGAGAATTAAAACGCGTAGAACACGCACCCCTCTGTAACTTGGCAGTATAGCAATCAAGTCTACTATTGCAGCAAGAGAAGAGATGTATTGCCATTTGGATTTAAATATTTTTCCAAATACCTTAAATAAAGAGAGCTTTTTATCAAAGAAAAGACTCTCCTCATACTCTTCAATAAGCATTTTATGTATATCACTATAAACCCATAAACGCAGTAAATACTCTACCACAAACACAAAAGTAATAAAATACAAATCAAAATCATCAAGCCAAACAGGAATGTGATTTCTCACATCAATCACCAAAATGGTCACACTTGTTAAAATAATTGTAATCATAAATATATCAAAATATTTTTTATAAGGATACTGATCATTTTCTAGTATATCTCTAAAAAAGCTTTTTATTTTTTGATACTTTCTTGAGCTTGCGAAAAAGTAAGCTAAAGAGACAAATATATTTTTTTTATCTTTCAATGTTTTCCTTGTTTGTTTGCTTTTTCATAGCCTAAAACATACTCTAATTCATAAATATTGTTGATTATATACTCAAAATCATTATAACTCTCTTCATCGGCAACCATCAACAGTTCATCGCCTAATTCTAAGTCCATACGAGAATCTGGCATAAGGTAGATATCATCACCTCTTTTTAAAAGAAGATACACCACATGTAGTAGTTCATCCCTATTTTCACGAGATTTTCTTAAATCAGCTAAGGTTATTTTTTTGTTCTCATTTAACTTTAGAGTAAGTGCATACGCATCTTCATCATCAATTTTCATTTCATAATACGAAGGGTTCATACCTGTTATATTATTTAACATATTAACAATTATCTCAGCCCATTCTTCATCTTGTTTTCTTGCCTCAAGAATAAAAATATCAGCCAAGGGTCTCGAGATATAGTTATATGTTGCATCTGCTAATATTTTTTCTACAATATAGATTTTATTTATTTTAGAAGCTTGAAAAATATTTAAATCATCTAGTTCATTTTCTCTCGCTATTGTAAAAATCTTGGGATTAAGTTGTTTTGCCTGATTTAAAATAGTAAGATTTAATAAATCATTTTTTGTTGCAGCGATGATACAAGCACTGTTTTTTACATCTAAATCAATCAAGGTTTGAATATCATCTTCATCTCCAAAAATCGTTGTTTTTTTCTCTTGTATATATTTTTCTGAGTCAAAACTATGCACAACATACTCAACCCCGGCACGTTGAAGTCCAACTTGAATGGCTTTACCCATGCGACCATATCCATAAATAATATATCTACCATGAGGAAAAAGGTCACGTTTTTTTAGTTTTAAAATATGCCCATACATCCACATCTCTAGAAGCCAAATATGTGGAGCAGTGATACCATAATAAATACGCTTAGAGATAATATCAAAAGGATTTTTAACATGTTTTAAATTCATATTACTAAAATGTTCAACCTGTTGCTGAGAAGTTGCTTTTACGATAATATTTATTTTTTTATTGAGGAGTTGGCTAATGGTTGCTATCTTCGAATTTACCATATCATCTTCAAAGAGTGAAATAATTCCAACACAGTTTTTTTCATGAATACCAGCGATTTTAAGCATTTTTTGATTTGTTGCATCCCCAACAAATGCAGGTACATGCGGGTAAAAGTTTTCAAGTACAAGTTCATCGATTTTATCTTCATCTTTATCTAAAACTACTACTTGATAATCCTGACCGTTAATTCTATCTATGATACTTCTTGTTATGCTGTTATATCCAAGTATAATGTAAAAAGGATTTTCAAGACGTTTGACATGACTTCTAAAAGCATTCCTACTGAGTGCTTTTCTTAGTGTTTCATCTTGAATAAGAGAGACAATAGCCCCAATACCATAAAACCAGCCAACAACAGTAAAATAAATAGTAAAACTCACCCACATTCTTTGTTGATAGTTAAATGCATAAGGAGCTTCACCAAAGCCTATGGTGCTTGCCATATAGGTCACAAAATAAAAAGCATCAAAAAAGCTCATATTATATACATTACCTGCATCATCACTCCCTGGTATAAGCACTAGACCAAGAATAGATATAGCAAAGGTAATAATAATAACTAAAAAAGGTGTCCGTAATCTTTTAAGAATTATCCATATGATTTGTTCATTCATTCATATTATCTTTTTGATTTTATTGTATCACCCATAAACAAGATAACTGAAACTGTATTTGCTAAAAGTGCACCACCAGATAAAGAGATAATAGCAACAGTAGCTTCTATGCCTACATCTTTTGCGACATACAAAGCAAATGCCCACACAGTTGCTGCAGCTATAAGCTGTATGTCTGCTACAATACTCGAAGCAAGTAAAACTGCACCGAGTTGCGTTCTATCACCAAGCTTCAATATAGTAGCAATAACGCTAACTACAATAGCTGCAAAAAGTTCATACGAACTATGTTGTATCAGTATTGTAGGATCACCATAAAAAAACCCAAAATTAACTGTCATTGCCAATAGAAAAAATGACCCCGAAATGATTTTATGCATATTCATAAATAAATCTCCAAATTGTAAAAGTATAAAATTATACTCCTAATAATGTTATACAATATATGTTTTTGAGCTATTAACTAGTAATTTTTTAAATGTGTATTTTTCACACACTATCCTATAGATAATTTTAAAGAAATTAAATGTATAATCATTACAAATTAATATACAAAGATAAAAATATGATGTATCCTTATGAAAATTTAGAAAATTTTACACTACCAAACCTACTGAACCGTTCAGTGGAGTTGTATTCACAAAAAAAAGTTCTCTCCAAAGTAGATCAAGAACCAATGACGTATGAAGGTTTAAATGAGAATGTTCATGAAATGATTCAGCTACTCAAAGAAAATGGTATAAGAAAAGGTGACAAGGTAGCACTTTTAAGTGAAAATATGCCTAATTGGGCTGTTGCATATTTTGCTGTAACTTACTTTGGTGGTGTCATTGTACCAATACTCCCGGATTTTCATCCAGCAGATGTTCAGCACATCATTCGACATTCTGAGGCTAAAGCGGTTTTTGTATCACAAAAACACCTTCAAACTATTGAGGAACTCGAAGACTCAAATATTAAGTTTGTTGTCAAACTAGATAAGTTAAAAATCATAGACGAATTAACTAATCATTCTTATATTTCAAAACTTAAACAAAGAATATCTCCAAAAGAACTTCCTAAACCAGACGAAGATGATATGGCTGCTCTACTGTATACATCTGGAACGACCGGACACTCTAAAGGAGTTATGCTTTCACATAAAAACCTTGTCACAAATGCAATGTCAGCCTATAAAAATGTCCAGATAGTACCTGAAGACACATTTCTTTCCATCTTGCCACTTGCACATACACTAGAGTGTACAGTTGGCATGATAGTTCCAATCCTTCACGGTTCTGATGTTGTTTATATCGACAAAGTGCCTACCCCAAATGTTTTAATAAAAGCATTTGCAAGCGTTAAGCCTACAATGATTTTAAGTGTTCCTCTTATTATAGAAAAAATATATAAAAATAAAATACTTCCAAAATTTACGGGGTCATTTATAATGAGGACACTCTATTCTATTCCTTTTACAAGGAAAAAACTTAACCAAATCGCTGGCAAAAAACTTATAGAAACTTTTGGAGGAAGAGTAAGGTTTTTCGGTATCGGAGGAGCAGGTCTTGCAAGGTATGTGGAACAATTTCTTATAGAAGCAGATTTTCCATATATTGTAGGTTATGGTCTTACCGAGACTTCTCCACTGATTGCAGGTACACGACTTGGAGAAACAAAAAAAATAGGCTCTACAGGTTTACCAATGGTGGATGTTGATGTCAAAATACATGAACCTAATCCAATTAATGGAGAAGGAGAAATTTATACAAAATCTCCAAGTGTTATGCTAGGATATTATAAAGATGAAGAACAAACAAAAGAGGTAATGGATGGTGAGTGGTTTAAGACAGGTGATTTAGGTTATATAGACGATGATGGATATCTTTTCATCAGTGGACGAAGTAAAAATGTCATCATTGGAGCAGGTGGAGAAAATATTTATCCTGAACAAATTGAATCAATTATAAACCAAAACGAAACGGTACTTGATTCCTTAGTTATGGAACAAAATGGAAAGCTTGTTGCAAGAATTCATCTTGACTATGAATTAATAGATGAAATTTTTGATGCTAAAAAATTAACAGAATCCGAAATTAGAAATAAAATCGCAACTCATCTTGAAGAAATGCGTGTAGAAGTAAATGAGCAACTTGCTTCATTTGCAAAAATACAAAAGTACATTGAGCAAATTGAGCCTTTTGTGAAAACACCAACGAAAAAAATAAAACGTTTTTTATATACAGAGTAAGTCAATGCATGAAGATACTATAGAAAATATTCATAAAGTTTTGCATAAAGATGAATCAGTCTTAGTTAAAGCAGAATTTTCAAAAACTTTTTATCTTCCCATTGTAAAACTCTACGGTTTAGGATTCTTACTGCTGCTTATCGCTTATGAATATGAAATTGGTGTTATTGGAGCCGTTTTAGTTCTTCGAACTTTCTGGGTTCATCTGAGTGAGATTAAAGAAAAAAAATCATATAACTGCATACTAACACAAGAACGCCTTATTATACTCAAAGGGCATACGATCAAAGAGATTTTTCCAATTAACTTAGAAGAGATACGAACTATCTATATTAAACCTTTCTCTAAAAAATTTAGTAATCTTATCGATGTAGGCACCTTAGAAGTTGTAACAACCAGTGGAGGACGTTATGTTATCCGTAATGTGAAACAACCATATCTCTATCATAAGGCTATAATTGGAGATATCGTTTCAGCTACACATTACTCTAATAAAACTAAAAAATATTAAAATTGTGGTTGAACAAATGGAACCACTTGTTTTTTACGACTTAAAACACCATCTAGCCATACTTTATGGTTTATAAACTGTGTATTAAACGCAGCCTCTATTTTAGATTCATCATCGCTTACTACGAGTAATTTTGAGCCTTCTTTCATGATGTCTGTTAAAAGAATGAGAACTGTATGTAGTCCACCTTCCTCTTTCATTTTTTTCATATCTTCTAGAAGTTCATCTTCACGTGGTTCAAGAACTGAGATATCAACCATTTCAAGTTGTCCTATACCCACTTTCGTACCATTCATATTAAACTCTTTATAGTCACGAGTATTTAAGTCTCTAGCACTTGCACCATCTACTGCAGATTTAACAATAAACATATCCATAGCAAGTTGTTTATAATTTTCAACTCCAGCAATAGCTGCCAACTCTTTTACAGCTTTTGTATCAACCTTAGTACAAGTTGGAGATTTGAAAATCACAGTATCACTTAAAATTGCCATCATCATCATACCGGCGATATCTTTAGGAACTTCAACACCATAACATCTGTACATTTCGTAAATAACAGTGTTTGAGCATCCAATTGGACGTATCCATGCTTCTAGTGGTGCATCTGTCATCAAATCACCAAGTTTGTGATGATCAGCAATTCCTATAATCGTCGCCTCATCAATATCATCTTGAAAGTGTGGTTTATCAGTAGAATCAACGATAAATACTCTCTCCCCTGCTACAGAAGTTTTTAACATTGGAAGTGCACCACCAAATTTATCTAAAATAAATTCAGTCTCAGCAGAAATCTCACCCTGACGAGCAGGAATATACTCTTCATTTTCAACTTGATTTTTTAAATATGATAAAGAGATAGCACCAACGATAGAATCACTATCAGGATTTTTGTGTCCAAAAACATATACTGACATTGTAAGCCTTTAAATTTTTTCGTAATTATACTTAACTTTCATTAATTATATATTTCAATACTATTTACTGATGTAAACGCAGCTCTTTTTTTAAATATTCACCCGTATAAGAACCTGTCTTTTCATGGTTTGCTGCAAGTTCTTCTGGAGAGCCTTCAGCGATGATGAGTCCACCACCACTTCCACCTTCTGGTCCCATATCTATGACATAGTCTGCATTTTTTATCATATCTAAATTATGTTCGATGATAAGCATAGAGTTACCAAGCTCTACGAACTTATGCAATACATTTGTCAGCCTATCTACATCAGCAAAATGAAGTCCAGTCGTTGGTTCATCTAAAATGTAAAGTGTTTTTCCTGTATCTTTACGACTTAACTCTTTAGAGAGCTTAATACGCTGTGCTTCTCCTCCTGAAAGGGTAACTGCATTTTGACCTAGTGTTATGTAACCAAGTCCCACATCAACAAGTGTTTTCATTTTTTGATGAATTTTAGGAATAGGTTTAAAAAATTCAAAAGCTTCATCTACAGACATATTTAAGACATCTGCAATCGTCTTACCTTTATAAAAAACTTCCAAAGTTTGTTGATTGTAGCGCTGTCCTCTACACGTATCACACTTCACCATGATGTCAGGCAAAAAGTGCATCTCTATCTTGTTTTCACCTTCACCTTGACACTTTTCACAACGACCGCCTTTGACATTAAAAGAAAATCTTGAAGCAGTATAACCTCTAATTTGACTCTCTTTTGTTTGTGCAAAAAGATTACGTATTTCATCCATTACTCCTGTATAAGTAGCTGGATTACTTCTTGGAGTACGGCCAATAGGACTTTGATCTAGATAAATAACCTTATCAACATGCTCTAGTCCATTGATTTCTACACCGGCAACTTTATTGACCTTTCTTGCATGGTTAAGTAGTTCTCTTGCTGTTGGTAGCAATGTTTGCAACATCAATGAACTTTTTCCACTCCCGCTAACTCCTGTAATACATACAAAATTATTCAGTGGAATTTTTGCGCTCAAATTATTGATATTATTTAATGTGACATTTTTTATCTCTATGTATTTATCTTGTGAACGACGATAAAAGTATTCAATTTTTTTACGTCCATAAAGATAATCAGCCGTAAGTGTTTTTGCTTTTTTTAGCTTATCTAAGGTTCCACTAAAAACAACTTCACCACCAAACTTCCCTGCTCCACTTCCTATATCCACGATAAAGTCCGCATTTTCAATCGTCTCTTTATCATGTTCTACAACTATAACAGTGTTGCCTTTTTCTTGTAAACTTCTGAGTGTACGTATAAGCTTTAAAGTGTCACGTTCGTGTAATCCAATACTAGGCTCATCAAGTACATACATAACACCAGTCAAACCTGAGCCAATTTGAGAAGCAATGCGTATTCTTTGTGCTTCTCCACCACTAATCGTTCTTGCATCACGTCCAAGTGTTATATATCCAAGTCCTACATCAAACAAAAAGAAGAGTCTCTCTTTTATTTCGTTAAGTATCGGTTCAGCTATCAACTTTGATTGCAAATCAAAATATGAAAAATTATCTTCATTAGCAAAAAACTCATACGTTTGCGCTATTGGTTTTTCAAGCAGTTGTGCGATTTGCGTATCCGCCACTTTTACAGCTAACGACTCTCTTTTGAGTCTATTACCTTCACAGATATTACATACTTTTTCACTCATATAGTCAGCTAACTCTTTTTCATCTTTGATCATGTCATACGCTATACGAATGATACCGGGGAAAATTCTTTTAACAGTATGGTTTTTCCATAAGAATTCCACTTCATCTATATTTCCATGAAGTATAGCTTTTTGCTGATGTACTTCGAGCTCAGAATATGGTACTGTAATGTCAATATCATTATGAGCACAAAAACCTTTTAAAAATGTAAAATAGTAACCTTTGTTAAAACCATAAACAATCTTCACAGCGCCCTTTTCTACACTTAAATCAGGGTCTATAATTTTATCTATATCAAGAGCATATCTAATTCCAAGACCATCACATTCAGCACAAGCTCCTTTTGGAGAATTAAAAGAAAAGCTTAATGGTTCGAGCGGTTCAAAACTTATTTTACAATCAAAACAAGCATTGTGTTCTGAGTAATGAATATGCTGTTTACAGTCAAGCTCCTCATGATTTAAAACTTCTACTTCAAGTTCACCATAACTCTCTTTTAATGCTTTTTCAACATCAGAGGCGATACGTTCTTTATTTTCAGGCTTCACTATAACTCTATCGACTATCACTTTAATTGTATGTTTTTTTGTTTTAGAGAGTTCTATCTCTTCATCAAGACGTACCATAACTCCATCTATTTGTGCTCGAACATAACCTTTATGAACCAAAGACTCAATCAAGTCTGCATACGCGCCTTTGTTTTCACGTACAAGTGGAGCCATAAGAACAAGCTTTGCACCTTCTGGCAATTTTTCTACCTCTTTAATAATATCTGATGCAGACATTTGTGAAATTTTCTTTCCACATTTATGGCAATATTGAATACCCACTCGTGCATACAAAAGTCTAAAATAATCATATATTTCTGTTATCGTTCCAACAGTTGAACGTGGATTTTTTGAGGTTGTTTTCTGATCAATCGCAATAGCTGGCGTTAACCCCTCGATCTTATCTACATCAGGTTTACCCACTCTATCTAAAAACTGTCGCGCGTATGATGACAAACTTTCCATATAACGACGTTGACCCTCAGCATAAAGCGTATCAAACGCGAGTGTTGACTTACCACTTCCACTCAGTCCAGTCATAACAATAAGCTCATTTTTAGGAATAGTTAAATTAATATTTTTTAAGTTATTTTCTCTTGCACCAGTTATTATAATACTATCTTTTTTTTTCATTTATGCCCCGAAAATTTTATATGTTAAATATACTACAACTGTTAAATAAAACAGCATAAGCAGTTTTTTTTGTATTTTTGCATCTATTTTATGCTTCATGTGTATACCTAAGTAGACCCCAAATAGTGATGCTAAGCCTATTATTGTACCACTCGTATAATCAATATGACCATGCATAGAGTGTGAGATAAGTCCTGAGATTGAAGAAAATACTACAAAGAACAATCCCGCAGAAGTAGCCTTACGTAAAGGCACTCGCAAAAATCCGACTAAAATCGGAACAAGTATCAAACTTCCACCTACTCCTATTGTCATACTAATGATTCCAATTACAAACCCTACAATAAAAAGTAAACCTTTATGTACCTCTTTTGTCTCTTCATGCACATGTGTCGTCATAAAAAGTCTTACAAGTGCAAAAGTTGCAAAAGCTAAAAATATAGCCTGTAAAGTAGCATCACTAAAATATGAAGTAATAGTCCCACTCAATAGTGCTCCAGCAAAACCTCCAGCACCAATAGTTGTAACCATGACAATATCTAAAGTACCTTTTTTATTGTTAAGGTAACTACCATACAAAGAACTAAAAACCATCTGAACAACAGAAATACCAATTGCAATTTTAGTTTCATAACCTAGAAATATCAATAATGGAACCAAAATAGTCCCACCACCAATACCAAACAAACCAGACAAGAAACCAACACCTAAGCCCAATAATACTAATTCAAACATATAAGTCCATGATTTTTCGGAATTATACCCCAATATAGATTATAGTTTAATTTTAGTTTGTGTTTCGTTGAAGTATAATCTATGAATTATAACAAGGTTTGATAATGCTAAACACGATAGAAGAAGCCACGAAAAATTTTTGTACTCATCAGATTGGTGAGAGGTGCGAAACTACAGACCGTCCGATAAAAGAAACAACATATATCGCTTATATAGATATCTCTTCAGGTGATGGTAAAAAATATAGAATTTATTTAGCTCTAGAGAAAGGTTTTCTACAAAAGATTTCAAAACTTTTTCTTGAAGAAGATGAAAGTGATGATGAAACGCTGCAAGATATGCTCCTTGAAACTGTAAATTTAATAGTAGGAAGTGCCAAAGTAATTGCTGAAAACCTAGATAAACCTTATAATATCGGCACACCTTTTTTTCAAAAAATTGGTAAGTTTGATTATGATTATAATGAAATGAAAACATTTTGCATTGATGACAATAGTCTTATTATTGCAATTAAGGAATTAGATGCCTAAAAATGACAATTTAACGGATGAGGGACTCTCATGGATGGATTATTCTGGGATTTTAGATATGGAAGTAGAATTTGTTGCTGACTTGGGTGAAACAGACCTAATGGTAAGTGAAATTTTAAAGCTAGAAAAGGGATCGATTATTGACCTAAAAAAACCTGCAGGAGAGAGTGTTGAATCCTATGTAAATGGTCGTATACTGGGCAAAGGTGAAGTTATGGTTTATGAAAAAAATCTTGCAATTCGTATAAATGAAGTACTAGATTCGAGTGCTGTTTTATATTATTTATCCAAAGAGAGATTATGATTAGATTACTACTGCTCTTTATCTTACCATTTTCACTTTATGCTGCTAAAATTCTTAGCTATAATATTTATGATAGAACAGACAGAGTTGATGTGATGATAACCTTTGATACACCATATAATGGTACTATAAGACAAAGTAAAACAAAATCAAAAATTATCATAAAACTCGAAGATACATCTATAGAGTCTCCAAAAACAAAAAAAGTTGGTTCAAAGTTTTTACAAACACTTTCTATCATTCCTTTGAAATCTCAAACGCAGTTGATAGCAACTATACCGACAAGCAACATTATGCTCTTAGCTTCAAAAACTGTTGATGGTTATGGTCTAAGACTTAGATTTATGCAAAAAGCTATAAATACAAAAAAATCACCCCAAAGCAATGAAGCATCAATAAATACTGCTGATTCGCTCATGAATCTTCCCACTAAAAAAGACAATCCTGTATCACAAAGTTATTATATAGTTATAAGTATTATGATTATTGGAGTATTTTTACTCTTTTATCTTAAAAGAAAAGTGCAATCAAAAGGACAAACACAAACATCAAAAAAAGACACTTGGTTATTTAAGGCAAATCAAACAAACACAGTAAAAGAAAAAAATCAAAAGAATGATGAAAATATTTCCATAAGATTTCAAAAAACAATCGATACAGAAAACAGTGTTGTAATGCTTGATTTTGCCAATCAGAGTTATTTAGTATTGTTGGGAAAAAGTAATATTTTACTAGATAAATTTACAGATAACAAGCCAACCTCTCAGCAAGAATTTGATTCTATATTACAAAATAGGCATGAAGAATTAGAAGCTTTTTTATCAAACTCCAATGAAGATAGAAACATAAAACAGCAAGAAAAACAAGAACCTCTACAGGCATACAAAGAAAAAGCCGCTTCCTTACTTTATAGTGACAATTAACTTATAAGGTTTTTATCACTATTAAATTTCTCTTTAAGTAGTTTTTTTATGGTATTGAGGTTTGCCATAGAAAGTTTATAATGCTCATCCATCATCTTATTTGTATGAAACACTTCTGTTACAGTGATACCATAAGGATCTTTTTTCTCTTTTGTAATTTTCCCTGCATCATCAAAACTATATAAAAACAACTTTTTACGATTTATTTGTATGTAGTAAGTCAATACAATTTCATCAGTAAATTTCTTTTCAAGAGCTACTACAACACGCTGTTGCTCGCTATATTCATTATCTTTAATCTTTAAAAGAGTTTTTACATCTTTAAACTCTATATATCCTATATAGAGTTTATTATATAAATTATGATACCTTTGAGTTTTAGCATTGTATAAAAAGCTCATATCAATGATATGGCGTTTATGTGCACGTAATGTTTTAGTAATCCAACTCATCGTGTTGTAATATCTAAAAGGATGCAGTTTCAACATATGTGCTTCTATCATTTTTGGAGATTTTATTTTTTCTTTTGGCAATAACTTTTGTTTATTATTTTTTGTAATATATTCTAAAACTTCAGCTGCTGAGAATGCTTTTGTGAACCACACTTTGCAATATGAAGGAAACTGTTTAGCACCTGTTGCACCATCATTTAAAATTATCAATGCTTTAATTTCATAATTTGGAAATATAATTTCTAAAAGAGCTTTTTTCTTTCTTAATCTTTTACGTAACTTTATAACAGATTTTACAAGTGTCATTTCAACAAAATAGAGTTCATTGTTTTTTGTTGTAAACATTGCATCAAACTCACTAATTTCTCTACTTTTGGTCCTATAAACAATCTGTTCTTTTTCGCTTATAGAGAGCGTATTAGCATAAGCTTTATGCTTGTTCTGATGGAAGCCTTTGAGTACAAACTTATCTATATAATCATTTTGCTCAGCATAACGCAAAAGTTTTTCATAGATGAAATTTTCAAAAACTTCACCTTCAAAAGAGCGATATGAACTTAGATAAGAAGGGTCATCCAAATTAATTCCTTTCCCTATTAAAGAAAGAAGATGTTTTGTGTTGTAATCATAATGAAAAAGATTATCAGAGATATTCTCTTTTTCCAAATTTTTAATTGAATTAGATATATCTAGCACTATAAAGCCATCTCAGCATTTTTAAAAAATTCATTGATTACATCACGATATTCACCAATATCATCAATTCGATTAACCTTATCTCTCAACAAAGAAGCACCTCGTAAGCCTTTTGTATAGGTATGCGTATGCTTACGAAACATTGCAACACCATGCTGACCATAAAATTCAATCATTTTATCGTAATGCTCCATAATTATTTTATGCTTTAAATCCATATCAATATATTCATTTCCTGTTTTTAGCTGGTGAAAAATCCACGGAGCTCCAACAGCACCACGTCCAATCATTACACCATCAGCACCAGTATGTTCTAAAACCCATTTTGCTTTTTCATAAGAGTCAATATCTCCATTAGCAATTACAGGAATTGATACTGCTTCTTTAATCTCTTTAATTGCATCATAATCAACTGCTGCTTTAAACTTACCAGCACGAGTTCTTCCATGCACAGCTAAAAAATCAGCACCACTATCTTCAACAGTTTTTGCAATATCTACATGGTTTTTATCTTCAAACCCAAGTCTTATTTTGACGCTAGTAAGCTCTTTGTTTGATGTCTCTTTTATAGTCTTAATAATCTCACCCATCAAAGGAAGATTAAGAAGTAAAGAACTTCCACTACCATGACCGACAACTTTTGGTACAGGACAACCACAGTTAAGATCGATGATATCAATGCCTTCTTGTTCATTCAAGACTTCAATAGCACTACGCACGACATCAACATTAGCACCAGCAATTTGAACCGAATAGGGATTTTCAAGCGCAGACTTTTCAAGCATATGGAGAGTTTTTTCAGAACCATGCGCTAAAGCATTGGAACTTAACATCTCACTTACTGTCAGATCTGCTCCAAATTGTTTAACTACACTTCTAAAAGGAAGATCGGTAAATCCTGCTAAAGGAGCAAGAACATATACCGGCTTATCAAACGAAAGATTTTTAATCATAAAATTATATAAAAAGACGAATATTAAAATGCTTATTACATTCTTTTAATGCAACATAAGCTTTAAAATTTTGATATTCATTAGCTTGTGAATTTTCTAAAATCTCTTTTACTGGTGCAACCATTTCTAAATCTAGCAATGCATAAAGATATGCTTCAATTGCATCTTCATTTTCATCTGAAAGTGTTTCAAAAAGTTTTATTCTTTGTTCTGGAATCATATCTGTACTAGATAATGCAACAGCAATGTCCAAGTAATCTTCTTTTTTTAGATCCAGTTTTTTAAACAATGATAAAAGCTTCTCATTTGATATATCTAAAGTATATTCATCAGCATTAATACGTGACAAAATAACATTTAAAGAATCTTTTGTTAAAAATTCTTTATATTTTTCAATATTATTAAGGGTTGCAGTTTTTACATAATCTGTATATACTTCTTGACATAAAGTTTTAGAATACTTATTTGCATTTGCAAGTAAGTCCTCAGCTTTAAGCTCACCTTTTTTATATTTATTTCTAATATTTTGTATTACAAGTTCATTATCAGAAGATAAATGAAACGGCTTCAAATCAACAACTTCACCATTTTTTATAGACTCTATTGTTTTGAGAACCTTATCAATACGTTCATCTTCAATTTTTCCTGAGACATCACCTTTTGGAAATACTACACTATTTTCTAGTAAAGTTCCTAGTAGTTTATATCTCTCAGTTTTAAAAGTATAGTTCGTCTCTTTTTTTCCTAAATAAGTATCTATGATCGCATTAATCATTTTTTCATAATCTTTTTCATATTTACGAAGTCTAAAATTTCTCAATATTGAATAAAAAGTCATATGAGCAACACTTGCAAAATAAAGAACAAACAACGGGATAACAACCCAAAGTGCAATTTTTAATGATGGCATAGGAATACCAAAAAAATCAATACTTATAGAGTCTTGTGAAACATACGCATAAACATACCAACCAACTAATGCGATCCATACAAATGCAGCTATCGTGTACCTTTTAATATACATAATTCAATTCCTTATTTAGATTTTTCTATAATCTCTCTACAATCAATACAGTAAATTGCATGAGGTTTAACTTTTAATCGTTGAAATCCTATTGGATCCTCACACATTTCACAAATACCATATTCTCCACTAGCAATTTTAGCAAGGGCTCTGTCAATTTCAACAAGTTCCCTATTTTGCTGCTCTACTATTGCACTTTCAATCATAGAATTATTATTTGCGGATGCATAGTCACCCTCATCATTTAAATCTAATGAGTTTAATTCATTCAGCTCATTGTTTCCGCTTTTAATGTTTTTTTCTATTTGCTCTTTACGACTTTCTAAAATTTCTTTAAAATAGTTTAACTCACTTGCTTGCACTTATCTTTCCCTTTTATTTATGATATGGATGGTTACTTAATAAAGAAAACCCTCTATAGATTTGCTCTAGTAAAACCACTTTGGCGATTTTATGACTCATTGTAATTTTTCCCAAACTAATCACAACATTACTCTTTTTTAGAAACTCTTCTTCAAAGCCATAAGCCCCACCAATAAAAAACTTAATAGACATTTTATCATTTAATAGCTTACTAAATTCAAAACTATCTATAAGTTTTCCGTCTGGATGCAATGTTATACAAAAACCTTTCCCAATATAAGCTTCTAAAGCCTTAGTATATGCCTTTTGAGAAGCTTCTGGGGAAATTGTGTGTGCTTTTGTTACATCTTTATTAAATATTTCAACGTCCTTAACTGTAGAAAAACGAGAAATCATCTTCGTCAGTTCTTTATATAAAGGTTCATAAAGAGATTTTTCTTTTTTTGCAATTGAAATAATTTCTATATTCACTTCAATAACCCACTGCCAATAACATTATATCTTACATATTTAAACTCATCATCAAGTCTTACTCCACCAATAGCTGCTACATAATGTTTTGATTTGGATGCTATTGCATCAAGTTCTGAGCCTAAGATACCTGAGATATCTTTTTTTGTCGTTGTATTTCGATATGCACCTAAGCCAATATAATTTATATCCATACTATTAGCGGTTTCTACTTCTCTCTCATTATGAGTAGAAATACCTATAATTTTATCTTCATTCACAACACTACGCAGAATTTCTACTGCCTTTTTAGTGTCACTGTTTATTGCTTTAAGATCTTCTTGACCGACATGCACACCATCACAAAATTCTATAAGTTCATAAGCATCATTAACAATTAAAAAACCTTCATAAATCTTTCTGATTAAAATTAACTTTTGCTTTATATATGCAATATCTGCATTTTTATTACGATATTGAATTATTTCTGCGCCATGCTTTTTTGCGAGTTCCACAAAAGCCTCTACAGAAACTCCTTTCGCATCTAACATATCTTGATCACAAAGGGCATAAAGGCGCATATTAATCTTTTTTAAGAAGAGTAAGCATATCTGAAAGTGTTTTTTTAAGCTTATTTCTATTGACAATCATATCAATCGAACCATGTTCAAGTAAAAATTCTGCTCTTTGAAAACCTTCTGGCAGCTCAGAACCAATAGTCTGCTCAATTACCCTTTGTCCAGCAAAACCAATCAATGCGCCAGGTTCAGCAATAATAATATCACCCAAATTAGCAAAAGAAGCACTTACTCCACCCATAGTTGGATCAGTAAGTACAGAGATAAATGGAAGGTTATGTTTTGCTACTTTTGCTAAAGCAGCAGAAGTTTTACTCATTTGCAGGAGTGAAAATGTAGATTCTTGCATTCTTGCGCCACCAGAAGCACTTAAAATGATAATCCCTTGCTTCTTTTGTATTGCACGCTCAGCTGCACGTACAATTTTTTCACCTTCAACAGAACCTAAAGATCCACCCATAAATGCAAAATCAAAAATAATAAGCTGAACAGGTACACCATTCATCTCACATTCACCACTAACAACAGATGACTTTCTTCCAGTCTTAGCATATGCTTCTTCGAGTCTCTTTTTATAAGGTTTTTTGTCAACAAATTTCAAGGGGTCAACAGGTTCTAAAGAAGCATCATATTCTACAAAAGTTCCCTCGTCAGTTAAGAGTTTTAATCTCTCATCTACACCGATTCTAATATGAAATCCACATTTTGGACATACATAATTTTGGTTTTCAACTTCTTTGTAATACATAAGCGAATGACATGATTTACATTTTATCCAATGTGAACCAGCTTCTGCTTTTTCAGGTTGTTTTGTTTCAAATGCGTTGGTAAAAAAGCTTAATAAATTCAAAAAAAATCCTTCAGTTATAATAAGTGAGTCTATTATAGCAAATTATTACTTAGGAAAAGGATATTTTGTTTTTTGTAGAAGAAAAATACACCCATCTATCCAAGATAGATAAGTATATAAGGATTATTTTAAAAGAGAGTCAGCGATACTTCTTGCTGCTTCACGACCATCAAATGCCGCTGTAACAACTAAGTCTGCACCACGATAACAATCACCACCTGCATAAATACCAGCAGTGGTTGTTTCATAGGTCTCTTCATTTATAATCACCCCACCCCATGAATTAGTCTCCACTCCATTTTCAGCTAAAAAAGATGGAACAACAGGATCAAATCCAAGTGACATTATAACAACATCAGCATTAACTCTATACTCAGAACCTTTCACTTCTTCCATTCGTTGACGACCAGATTCATCTTTTGCGCCGAGTGTAGTTTTAACCACTTCTACTGCAACTGCTTTGCCTTCATCATTTAAAACAATCTCTTTAGGAGAAACAAGAAAAGTAAAATCAACACCTTCTTCCATAGCATTTTTATACTCTTTTTTACTTCCTGGCATATTGTGTTCATCTCTACGATACAAACAAGTGACAGATTTTGCACCCTCACGCTTTGCAGTTCTTAGACAGTCCATAGCAGTATCTCCACCACCAACGACAACAACATTTAAATCTTTAAAATCAAATTGTTTGTCATATGACTTTTTAAAATTCTTTCTTTGAATATTTGTTAAATAATCCATAGCTTTATATACATTTGGTGCATTCTCACCAGAAATTCCAGCTAATTTTGCTTTTGTAGCACCAACACCGATAAACATAGCATCATGCTTATCAGCAATCTCTCCAAAATCAATATCTGTTCCTACGTTAGTATTGAGAACAAGTGTAAGACCTGCCTCTTCTAATAATTGTACACGTCTATCTACTACTTTTTTATCAAGCTTGAAGTTTGGAATTCCATACGTTAAAAGCCCACCAGCACGGTCGCTTCTTTCATACATAGTCACAGCGATCCCAGAGCGAAGAAGATAAGTTGCAACAGAAAGACCAGCTGGTCCACTTCCAATTACTGCTACTTTTTTATCTGTCGTTATTCCTGGAAAATCTGGCGTCAATCCAGCTTTAAATCCTGTTTCAGTAATATGTGTTTCAATTGAACCAATAGTAATAGCACCGTGTCCATCATTTAAAGTACAATCTCCTTCACAAAGCCTATCATGAGGGCAAACTCTACCCATAACTTCTGGAAATGGGGATGGCTCATTTGAAAGTTTAAATGCAAATTCCAAATCTTTTTCTGCAATAGACTTCAACCATTGTGGAATGTAGTTATGTAGTGGACATTTATTTAAACAAAATGGATCACCACATTGGATACATCTGTCACTCTGACTTGATGCTTCATTCTTATCAAAGATATCATAAATTTCACCAAAATCTTTTGTTCTCTCAACTACTAATCTTTTACTAGGATCAATTCTTTCAGTTTTTAAGTATTCACGCATTTTAGTCTCCATTCTCTAGGTTAAGAGGTAATTTAGTTAAATTTTTTGGTTTTACTAACCAGAAATTTCTTACTTCAACTCTGAAGTTTTCAAGTAAATCTTTTGCTTTTTCACTACCAGTCTCTACTAGATAATCTTTTAATAAACGTTTGAGATAATGACGAGCTTCATCACCCTCATCAGTATCTATTCTTACAGCTTCAATAAGCTCATGATTAACATTTTCTACAAACTCGTGATCACTATCATATACAAAACTAATACCACCAGTCATACCTGCACCAAAGTTGATACCTGTTTTACCGAGTATCACTACAACACCACCAGTCATGTACTCACAAGCATTATCACCTGTACCTTCAACGATTGCCAAAGCGCCAGAATTACGAACAGCAAAACGCTCTCCTACACTTCCTGAAATGTATAGTTTTCCACCTGTTGCACCATAAAGACAAGTGTTACCACCAGCTGAAAACTCTTCACCTTCATTTTCAGAAGTGATAATAATTTTACCACCATGCATTCCTTTACCAATGTAGTCATTTGCTACACCATCAAGGTAAATTGATACACCTGGAGTGATAAATGCACCAAGTGCTTGTCCTGCTACACCTGTAAGATTTATTTTGATAGTATCTTGAGAAAGACCATCATCACCATAATACTGTGCAATTTCGCCAGAAATTAATGCACCAAAACTTCTATGAATATTTTTAATTTCTCTTTTTATTCTGATAGGATGATCAGGATGTTTAATAGCAGTCATAGCTTCTTTTAAAACATCTTTTTCAAAAGCATTATCATCAAAAGGAGGATTGAATTGTTGTTGATGCGTATTGACGCCCTCTTCTTGATGTAGGATTGCTGAGAAATCGAATTTTTGAGCAAAATCATTCTCTTTGACTTTCATTAGGTCAACACGTCCTATCATTTCTTCCATAGTTGCATACCCTAGTTCTGCCATTATTGCTCGTACATCTTCAGCTAAGTATGTAAAATAGTTAATAATTTGATCAACTTGACCTTTAAAAAATTCACTACGTAGTTTTTCATTTTGTGTAGCAATACCAACAGTACATTTATTTACATGACAAATACGAAGCATTTTACAACCAACAATCGTAAGAACACCTGTACCAAATGCATATGATTCAGCACCTAGTAGAGCAGCTTTTACTACATCAAGACCAGTTTTTAATCCACCATCAGTTTGTACTTCTACCAATGCACGAAGATTATTTGCTTTGAGTGCATTATGCGCTTCAGATAGCCCAATTTCCCATGGATTACCTGCAAATTTGATAGATGTAAGTGGCGCTGCACCTGTTCCACCATCACCACCTGAGATGATGATTTTATCAGCATAGGCTTTTGCAACACCAGCTGCAATAGTACCAACGCCCACAGTTGAAACAAGTTTCACAGCTACACGAGCTTTAGGATTCACTTGCTTCATATCAAAGATAAGCTGAGCTAAGTCTTCAATAGAATAAATATCGTGATGTGGAGGAGGTGAAATCAGTGTAACACCAGGAACAGTATGACGAAGTTTCCCAATTAAAGGAGTTACTTTGTGACCCGGAAGTTGTCCACCCTCACCCGGTTTTGCACCTTGAGCAACTTTGATCTGAATCTCTTCGGCAGAACGCAAATACGCTGGAGTAACACCAAAACGACCAGATGCTACTTGTTTTATTTTAGATACTCTCTCAGTTGCATATCTTGCTTTATCTTCTCCACCCTCTCCTGAGTTAGACTGTGCACCGATTCTATTCATTGCAGTAGCAATTGTTTCATGTGCTTCAGGAGATATAGATCCAAGACTCATAGCAGCAGAAGCGAAACGTTTAAAGATAGCTTCTTTTGGTTCAACTTCAGAAATATCAATAGGTTTTCTATCAGATTTAAGATCAAAAAAGTCACGAATAAATTTCATTCCACGTCTATTTACAAGATTTTTAAGTTTATCAAAATTTTCTTGTGAAGGATGTTTAGAAATATCATGAATCGCATGAATAACAGCAGGTCCAAAATCATGATGTTCTTGACCTGTATAAAATTTGTAGTAGCCACCAATGTTTAATGGAAAGATTTTGTTAAACCCATTAGTTTGAAACGCAGCTTTATGTGCTTTTTCAAGTCGCTCATCTATATCTTCATAAGTTAAGCCCGAAAGTGTACAATTTGACGCTTCAAAACAATCCTTAACAATCTCTTTGTGCAAACCCATTACATCAAACAGACCTGAGTTTCTATATGAAGCGATAGTAGCAATACCCATTTTAGACATTATTTTTAATAATCCGCTGTTAAGTGAAGTATGTACAGCTTTAAATGCTTCAGGACAACTCAAGGTAATAAATTTTGAATTTGTTAGTTGATTTGCTACTGTTGCAAATAAAACATGAGGATATATGGCACTTGCACCATAACCAATCAACACAGATGCACTATGTGAATCAACAACTTCACCAGTCACAGCAATCATGGAAACAAGATGACGAATTTTAGCTTCTAAAAGAGCAATATGTAAACGTCCTATCGCCATAGCCATTGGAATAATTTTCTTTTCATTATCAAACGCAGTATCATCTAGTATAACAATTCTTGTACCATCATTTTTTACAGAATCAATGACCTTTTCTACCAATGCTTCAAGAGAAGCTTTTAAGTCTTTCGTGTAGCCTGTACTAAATGTTGTATTTTTGTAAAATTCTTGGTATCTTGGAGATGAAATATCACCAAAAGATTTTAAAACTGCAAGCTTTTCATGTGTAATAATTGGAGAAATAGATTTTAATCTATGTGCATGCGTAGGAATTTCATTTAAGATATTGTGAATTTCACCAAAACCTGTATTTAAACTCATAACCACTTTTTCTCTGATTGAATCAATCGGTGGATTTGTTACCTGTGCAAATTTTTGTTTGAAAAAGTCTGTAAAATTTCTTTGTTTCTCAGAAAAAGCGGCTAATGGAGTATCATCGCCCATAGAGCCTACTGCTTCTTTACCCTCTTTTATCATTGGTTCAATAACTTGTTCTACAACCTCTTGCGTTACATTAAAGTATCTTTGACGCGCTATAAGAACATCTTTATTTAGGTCTTTATATGCGCTATATTGTTCTTCAACATGCTCTTGAAGATAAATCATATGATCATTTAACCATTTCATATAAGGATTTGTACTTTTTAAATAATCATCAATTTCATTTGATTTCAAAAGTTGACCATATTTAAGGTCGAGTCCTAACATCTCTCCTGATTGTAAACGTCCACGCTCTTTTATATCCTCTTCTGCAATATCAACAACACCATATTCACTTGCGATCAGAAGGTTATCATCTTTTGTGACGATATATTTTGAAGGACGGAGACCATTTCTATCAAGTACACAACCAATATAACGACCATCTGTCACACTAAACGCAGCTGGACCATCCCATGCTTCAAAAACAGTAGAGTGATATTCATAAAAAGCACGAAGTTGCGGATCCATATGTGGAGCATTTTGCCATGCAGGAGGGATAACTGCTCTTACAGCCTTAAAGAAGTCCATGCCATTGACAATTAAAAATTCGAAGAAGTTATCTGCAGATGCACTATCTGATGAACCAGGTTGTAATATTGGGAGTAATCTTTGAATCTCTTCATCCGTGAAGACGTCACTTTTGATAGATTCTGATTTGATAGAAACATTAATACGGTTCGCTTCAACAGAGTTGATTTCACCATTATGAGCAACAGCACGGAAAGGTTGTGCTAAACGCCATTCAGGTAAAGTATTTGTAGAAAATCTTTGGTGAAAAAGTGAAAATGAAATCTTAAAATTTTCATCCTGTAAATCTTTATAAAATTCTTTGATATGCGTTGGCATAACAAGTCCTTTATATGAAAGAACTTTTGAACTCATAGATGCAATGTAAAAATCTCTTTCATCAACAAGTTCATGTTCTGTCTCTTTACGAGAAAGATAAAGAAGTGCATCAAATCTGCTTGTAGCCATTATAGAGTTAGGAATAATAAAAAGTTGAACAATTTTTGGAAGTGATGCTAAGGCTTGTTCTCCAAGAGCATTTATATCTATAGGTACATTACGATGTAAAACAACTTTTAAGTCATTGTTTTGACATATATTTTCAAGAAGCTCTAAATGAGCTAAATCTTTTGTAAAAACAGTTGCAACTGCAAACTGTTCAGGTAATACTACGCCCTCAGCTTCAGCTTTAGCTTTTAAAAAATCTCTTGGCATAGAAAGAAGCAATCCGCTTCCATCCCCTGTTTTACCATCTGCTGCAACAGCACCACGGTGCATCATTCGCTCCAATGCAGTCACTGCGTCATTTAAGACTTTATGTGACGGATTGTTTTTGATATTGGCAACAAGACCAAAACCACAGTTATCCTTGAAGGATCTTAATAAATCATGATGTTCAACCATTTTAACTCCCAAATTTATGAATTTTACATAAAATACATATGAATTTAATCTCTTTTTAAAGAAACTTAGTCTATTTAGACAAAGTGCATAAATTATACTTTCTTTTGGTTTAAATAAGTATAATATTAAAAAAGTTTTTTAGAAAATTTTCAGAAGTGTGTATATAGGAAGCAATTAAATGCAAGGTTATATTATAAATCTCAACAAAGTCAAAGATGAAGATTTAATAGTTACTATTTTATCAAAAGAGAACTTAGATACGCTTTACAGGTTTTATGGAGCACGTCATGGCGTTATCAATCTCGCCTTCAAAATAGATTATGAAAAAGAAGCTTCTTCCAAGGGTACTATCGCAAGATTAAAAGATGTCATCCATATAGGCTATAAATGGATCAATGATAACAACTTACTGCGTTTATGGCAAGATTTTGTCAGACTATTTTTTAAGCATCTTAAAGATGCAGAAAATATTGGTTCTTTTTATTTTGATTTATTAGAAAATGCACAGCAAAACTGGAACAAACAAAACCCAAAACGTGTTGCTATTGAATCTTATGTTAAACTACTTGAGCATGAAGGTCGATTGCACAAAGATATGCACTGTTTTTTATGTTCACGAAAAATTGGGTCAGATGTTTCTCTTTTAAGAGCATATCTGCCCACTCATTATGAGTGTGCCCATACGCTACCTATAAATAGAACTGCCATAGAAGAACTTTTCAACAATAAATCAACCCTTTTCTTAAGTGATAAAGAGGTTGATAGGCTTTGGAATGTTCTACTCGAAGGCTTATAGTCTAAGCTCTTTTTTTTGCTACTAGTGATGCAACACGGGTGTTCTCACCTCTTAAATTTACATCTTCCCTTTCTTCATAGTAGATAATATCAAGACCAATAAAAGCGTGAAGTAACTCATTTGTTCGTAAAAGGTACTCTGGATTTGCAGGTTGATCAAAATCTCCATGAGCAACTATAAAAGTTTCAAATATTACTATACCACCTGCTTTTAGAGCATCTTTAATCTGTGGGAAAAGTCTTCGACTTAAATAATTTATATTTATAATCAGATCATACTCATTTGTTTTAAGATTATAAGTATCTAAATCTACTTCGATTTTATTTATATTTTCTTTTTCTTCTACTTGTGAGAGTGCATAGTCACTCAAATCAACTGCATCAACTTCAAAGCCTTTTTCAGCTATAAAGTGAGTATTACGCCCTACTCCACATGCAATATCTAAGGCTTTACCAACTACTGCGTTTGAAATATATTTTTCAACAATTGGTTCTATATTTTTACGCATTGGCTTCTCTACATGACGCTTATTCCATCTTTGTTTATCTTCTATCATTTTTTATTTATCTCCTTAAAAGTATTGCCATCCTAAAGCACAAAATCAGTATAATAATTAACATGAAAACAATATTTTGTATACTATTTGTAATTATATCTCAATGTAGTGCAGAGTTGAGTATAACAAATGACAAAA
>Ga0256840_1000678_pt1 | contig 34248 bp, 30 predicted proteins | sample 355202metaG_FD_185969 | JGI IMG/M metagenome (GOLD analysis project Ga0256840, IMG submission 185969) | Hydrothermal vent microbial communities from Mid Atlantic Ridge, Atlantic Ocean - 355-202 | ecosystem: Environmental > Aquatic > Marine > Hydrothermal vents | place: Atlantic Ocean: Mid...
AGGAACAATTTTAAGGCCGCCTGATGATTTGATTTGGGAGTAAAAATCAGGGAACAGTTACGGATCATTTGTCAAATTTATGCTGAATTTATTTAGCAGGGATAAACTCAACTGATTTTTCTAGGTTCAAGAAAAATAAATCTCTAATTACCAATCGAGTCCAGCCCTTTCATTTTAATCTATCTAACACCTCTCTTACCGGCTGTTGGTGTAAAGCATACAATCACAAAACTCAGTCACTCACGGCTGGCTTATAGGGTAATTGCAAACAATCGCAGAGCATTGATTCCCCCCTCTTAAACCAAAGTTTTCATCGTTTCTTTAGAATCGCTAGTTCAACACGCTCCAGGTCGGCCTGTGTATCAACTCCCGCTTCAGGAGCCTTTGCCACCGTCCTAACCAGAATTTGCTGGCCATGCCATAAAATTCTCAGTTGCTCTAAAGATTCTACGGCTTCTAATTCGGAAGGTGGCCATAAGCAATACTGTTTTAAAAATTTCACCGTATAGGCATACATTCCAATATGTCTCAAATACGGCATTGTATGTGATGGACTGCCGCCTTCTGCAGAAAAGGCATTGCGATCCCAGGGTATAGGCGCCCGGCTAAAATACAAAGCATAGCCTTGCTGATTAAGCACCACTTTTACTGCATTTGGGTTGAAAATTTCTGCAGCATCATTAATTTCTGCAGCCAGTGTTGCAATACCTGCCTGCTGTTGACTGCCTAAAGCTAAAGCTACCTCTTTTATATAGGCAGGGGGAATTAAAGGCTCATCACCCTGTAAATTAACGATAATTTCATCATCTCCCCAGCCTAGCTTTTCAGCCACTTCAGTAATGCGCTCTGTTCCGCTTTGATGATTGGCATCGGTCATCACAGCCTTTAAACCTAAGGCTGTGACTCTGTCAAATATGTGCTGATCATCAGTTGCCACTACTACTTCACCGGCTTCAGCTTCAACAGCCTTTTGACAGACATGAGATATCATCGGCTGTCCCGCTATATCTAACAATGGTTTCCCAGGCAAGCGGGTTGATCCATATCGAGCGGGGATAACAACTTTAAAGGAGATGCTCATTATTTATTATCCAGAGCGTCCATCTCTTCATTAGTTAATTGACGGGCATCATCCTCCAGCATAACCGGAATACCATCTCTGATTGGAAAAGCAAGATGGTCTGCTTTGCAAATTAGCTCCTGTTCATTCTGCCTATAAATCAATGTGCTTTTGCATAATGGGCAAGCCAATATTTCAAGTAATTTTTTATCCACGTATTTTCTCTTTTATCAATGTAAGTAATTTATCTGTAAATTGCTGCTGAGGCTTTGCCTGTATTGGTACAAACCAATGTTTTTCAGAGGCAAAACCTAGGCATTTAACTGCATCTTTTTCTGTCATTAATACGGGCTTATCATCATTAAAGCTAATATCTGCTTCAGTAAACTGGTAATGATCAGGAAAGGCATGCGTCTCTATGGAAATTTTTTTCTGTTCCAGCAAATCAAAGAATCGTTTTGGGTTGCCAATACCTGCTAAGGCATGGCTGGGGATAAAATGAAAATCAGTCAATAGCTTTTCTTCTTTAGTAATAAGATTGACTGCGATATCACCTTCCATGGTCATGGAAAATTCATTTTCTTCCTCAGGAACGCCATTGACAATAACCAGGTCGACCGTCTGCAGCCTTGTTATCTGTTCCCTTAAAGGACCACACGGTAATGCATAGCCATTGCCAAACCGTCTTTGCCCGTCAATGACCACTATTTCAATATCTCTTTCCAAAGCATAATGCTGCAAACCGTCATCTGACAAAATAATGTCGCAGGGTGATTTATCCAACAGCATTTGCCCTGCTTCGGCTCTTTTTGGGCCAACTGCTATTGGGCAGTCTGCCCGATTTGCCAATAAAACAGCCTCATCTCCAACCAGCTCAGGGGCACTTTGCTTATCGACCCATTGCGGCCACTGTTCGGCATTGCCGCCATAACCTCGGCTAATAATGCCCGGTTTATAGCCCTGCTCTGTTAAAAACCTTGCCATCCAAAGTATTAATGGCGTCTTGCCCGTACCGCCAACCGTAATATTGCCTACGATAACTACAGGCACTGCCAGTCTGGTTTTCTTTTTTATGCCGATTCTATATAAAAATGCCCTAAACCGTATCGCATCATCATAAAGCATTGAAATCGGCATAAACATGGACGAAATATACATTTCTTTATACCAGGCATCCTGCAGCCAGCGAGATATTTTCTGTTTCATCACTTTAACCCGGGGATACTTTTTGTGGCAAATGTAATGCGCTTAAATCCCATTTGGCTGGCAATATCCAATGCTGTCACCACAGCCTGGTGTGGCGTTTTGCCGTCGGCACTGATGACAAAAGGCAGACGCCTTGAATTTCCTGCTATTTGAGCTAAAGCGCGCTTTAAGGTCTTATTTTTCTGATTAAGCAGTTGATGGGGCAGTCCATCGTCGCCATTTATAAAATAAATGCCTTCTGCATTAATAGATAAAACAATCATTTTTTGGTCACTTTCAGTTTCAGACCCATTGGCTTCAGGAAGGTTTATTTTTAATTCTGACTGCTGGTTAAAGGTTGTTGTCACCATAAAAAAAATCAGTAATAAAAACACCACATCAATCATTGGTGTTAAAGTGATTTCTAAGGGTTTTTTATTCCGCTGAGAAAAATTCATTAGCCTTCCTCTCTGTCCCCAGCCATTACATCAATCAGCTTTAAGGCTTCTTCTTCCATCTTTAAAACATAATCATCAATTAAACGCTCAAAATAGCGATGAAAAATCAAACTGGGAATGGCAACCGTTAATCCGGCAGCAGTGGTTAATAAGGCTTCAGAAATGCCGCCTGCCAAAATGCCAGGGTCGCCCACACCATGAATCATGATGGCGGCAAAAACTTTAATCATGCCCACCACTGTCCCGAGCAACCCTAATAAAGGGGCGATAGAGGCGATAGTGCCTAGCGGGTTTAAAAACCGTTCCAATTCATGAACCACCTGTCGGCCTGTCTCCTCTATGCTGGTCTTCATCATCTCGCGCCCATGATGCTTGTTAACCATACCGGAGGCTAGAATTGCACCCAGTGGTGAACTCAATTTAACCTTTCTGAGCGTTACATCATCAATTTTTTTCTCTTTTGCCAACTTCCATAACTGAGGAACCAAATCAGGCGGCAGTATTTTTGTACGTCGCAAGGTCCAAAAACGTTCAACCACAATCGCCATAGCAATGACGGAACATAAAATGATTGGCAACATCAGCCAACCGCCATTTTTTATTAATTCAAACACTAAATTTAAACCTATATTTTTATAATAATTAAGTACAGCCATCTTATAGGGGTGCAATCCTCTGTGACCGTCCCCTACAAGATATTCTAAGAATTACCGTGGATAGTAACTAATATTTTAACCTAACACTTTATGATTTTCCCGGCCTACCCATAAAAAAGCAATAATAAATGCAATAAAACAGGAATATGCAGCCATAGAATACACTACCCAGGCACCATATAAATCCCAGCAATAGCCGCTAAACAAACTGCCAATCATACCTCCCAGTCCAAAACTTAAACTGCTATAAAGTGCTTGCCCCTTACCTTGATGATGATTCCCAAAATATTTATGCACTAAATGTATGGCTACAACATGGGATGATCCAAAGGTTGCCGCATGTAAAATCTGAGCAAATGCCATTAACGGGGGCGACTCTACATAAAAGGCAATGATCAGCCAGCGACAAATGCTTAAGAATATACTAATCAACAGAATATGTCGCAAGGAAATAAATTTAAGTATATGTTTCATATAAATAAACAAAAGAACTTCTGCGACTACACCTAATGCCCACAATAACCCAATAGTGGCAGGTGTGTAATTGAATTGATTCAGATATATAGAATAAAATACATAATATGGCCCATGTGCAAATTGCAAAAGCATATATACTGTAAAAAAAGCAATAATTTCAGGCCGCTTAATTATTTTAAACACCCCAATTGCATTTTCAGTTTTCTTTATCGGTTTCGTTTCCGGAGTGATTAAACTGACTAGCCATATCATAGTCAATAGACATATAATCATTTCAGGAATATAGTCAATACTCAAAATATCAACAATCTGTCCAATACCGAGCACACTTACAATAAAGCCAATAGAGCCCCAAAGCCTTATTTTGCTATAGCGGTGAGGTTCTTTTTTTAAATGAAATAAAGTGGCCGCCTCAAACTGGGGAAGAGCTGCATTCCAGAAAAAACTAAAACCGACCGTAATCATGGCAATCCACAAATATGTATCTCTGTAGAAAAAACCTGCAAATATTATGGCTGCAAAAAATGAAGCAATCCGAATAATTCTAAGACTTTTCCCCGTATAGTCTGCAATCCAGCCCCATAAATTGGGCGCAATAATTTTGGTTGCCACCATTAATGCTGAGAGTTCGCCAATTTCTAATGCATTGAATTTTATATGCTCTAAATACAGACTCCAATAGGGTAAAAATCCCCCCAAAGCCGCAAAGTAGAAAAAATAAAAACTGGATAAACGCCAGTATGGAATTGCCATATAATTTTTCATCCCTTTATATTGTCAGGCGTTATTTTATCTGACGCCACAGACATTGCCAGGCAAGGCTATTAAGTGCAGCCCCTCCTGCCCACAATTACTATCAGTTAACTTAATCATAGTGAGACAAAACCATGGGAATAAAAAAACGGCATCACCTTAAAAAAGGCAAGCCGGAATCCACATCAATATTCTGCGCACGGTGCCTCATTATATGATCCATAATCGTAATTGCCATCATTGCTTCGGCAATCGGCGTAGCCCTTATGCCTACACAAGGATCATGCCGGCCTTCTGTAACCACTTCTATCGCTTCGCCTTTAGCATTAATGCTTTTCCCTGGAATGCGCAGACTTGAAGTCGGTTTTAAAGCAATGCTGGCAACTATATCCTGCCCAGTGGAAATGCCGCCTAATATGCCCCCGGCATGGTTACTTAAAAAACCGTCTGGAGTGATTTCATCTCTAAAATGTGTTCCTTTGCTATTCACGCAATCAAAACCATCCCCTATTTCCACACCTTTAACCGCATTAATGCTCATCAGGCTATGCGCCAGTTCAGCATCCAGCCGGTCAAAAATTGGCTCACCCAAACCAGGCGGTACATGACTTGCAATCACATTAATTTTTGCACCAATGGAATCCCCTTCTTTTCTTAAGGCATCCATATAACTCTCCATTTCTGCAACCTTATCAGCATCAGGACAGAAAAAGGGATTGCTCTCTACAATGCCTAAATCAACTTTTTCAACTATAATCGGGCCCAATTGAGACAAATAGCCATGTATTTCGATATTGAACGCCTGTTTTAAATATTTCTTGGCAATTGCACCGGCAGCCACACGCATGGCGGTCTCACGCGCAGATGAGCGCCCTCCTCCTCTGTAGTCTCTAAAGCCATATTTATGCTGATAGCTATAATCAGCGTGGCCTGGACGAAAGGTGTCTGCAATTTTAGAATAATCTTTAGAGCGCTGATCAGTATTTTCAATAATTAGCCCAATCGGTGTTCCAGTAGTTTTACCTTCAAAAACACCTGAAAGAATTTTAACTTGATCAGCTTCTCGTCTTTGCGTGGTGTGTCTTGATGTACCTGGTTTTCTTCTATCCAAATCCAGCTGAATATCAGCCTCGGTTAAGGATATGCCCGGGGGACAGCCATCTACTGTACAGCCTAAAGCCAAACCGTGGCTTTCCCCAAAAGTAGTAACTGTAAATAATTTTCCTATCGAATTGCCAGACATATTAAATTTTTGTTAAAAAGTGTTTATGATATTGCTGAATCTGCTCAGCCGTTAAAAGAAAAACGCCATCACCGCCCCGTTCAAACTCAAGCCAGTAAAAGGGGATTTCAGGAAAAAGCTGCTGTAATGTTTCTGCACTGCTGCCCACCTCAATTATTATAATTCCCTGCTCGGCTAAATAATCATTGGCTTCAGCCAAAATGCGTATAACCAAATCCAGACCCGATAGGCCTCCCGTAAAACCCATTTCTGGTTCGTTATGATATTCGGCAGGAAGTTCTTTCCATTCCTGAATGGCAACATAAGGCGGGTTGCTGACAATGACATCATACCTAGTTTTTGGAATTTGACTAAACAGATCAGATTTAATCAAATTGAGCTGTTCAGTTAAGTCATGCTTTTCAATATTGATTTTTGCAACCTCGATTGCATCATCAGAAAGCTCAGCAGCATCAATTAGTGCTTCAGGAAAAGCATAGGCACAAGCAATGGCAATACAGGCGCTTCCTGTACATAAATCCAGAATATTAAAAACCTGCGCCTCATCCACCCAAGGGTCGAAGCGCTGTTCAATCAATTCAGCAATTGGAGACCTAGGGACAAGCACTCTTTCATCCACATAAAATGCTAGACCAGCAAAAACAGCTTCATTTGTCAGATAGGCAACTGGCTTGCGTTCTTTTATCCGTCGATTGAATATATGTACAATTTTTTTTCGCTCTTCAACTGTTAAAACTGAATCCAAATAGCAGTCATCAAGATTGTAAGGCTGAAAAATGCTATACAAAACCAGCGTGGCCGACTCATGCAGCGGTGTTGCTATCCCATGTCCTAAAAAGACTTTGCTTTCAGAAATCTGACTTGCACCCCAGCGAATAAAGTCTTTAATAGTTTTTAAGGCGGTGACAATATCAGCTTCTGCAGCCGTTAAATTTTTACTCATTCAATTATATTCACTAAACAATACCTAAAGTCCCACTAAAACTTATAATTTTAAACTAAACACAGAATGAAGATAATAAAAATAGAACAGCGCTGTTTCCCCATTCTAAGGCTATATACTGACCTCTTCAATCTTAAGCTTAACGGCTACTTTCTTAGCCGCGATTCCCTTAATCCTAAAAAATCAGCTGAACGCTTAGTCTAACTGTAACTTGTTAAATAAACTGTTTAATCCAGTTTTTCACTATTCACCAGATGTGTGTATTTCGCTTCACGGTTTTGTAAAAAATCCATATCATCAACTGATTTATTTAGGATAATGTATCTACTTCCCCCTAAAATCACTCACTCAAAGGAATTACTGACACCAATTCATTGTTTGTTAGTATAGCCTTTTTAGAGTACAAAAATCCCCAATCACCTTTTCCTTATGTCTAACCCTTTTATTCTCCCCTTGCCACAGCTATTTGATTTATCTTTGCCAGAAACTGGGAGCCTTTGTCTATTATTTATCTGGACAGGCTTTGTTCGCTCGGGGCTGGGATTTGGCGGCGCAGCACTTGGACTGCCACTAATGCTATTTATTCGGCCAGATTTATTACTCTGGCTGCCTGTCATCGGCACACATTTATTATTCTTTTCTGGGCTAACGTTAAGCCGACGGCTTCATCATGTTGATTGGGCCTATTTACGCCATGCTTTATTGTTTATTATCCCGCCGGCTTTGGTCGGTGTTTTTGGTCTGGTTAATTTACCTGCAATATGGCTTAACCTGTTTATTTATGCAATTACCCTGCTATATGGGTTGATATGGTTATTTAATCGTGCCATTCAAAGTCAACGAGCTTGGGTGGATAAGCTTTTATTGATTATTGGTGGCTATGTGGCAGGCATGTCATTAACAGGTGCACCATTAATAGTGGCTGTTTTTATGCGTCATGTGAAACGGGAAAGTTTGCGTGATACTTTGTTCGTGCTTTGGTTTACCCTAGTGACTATTAAAATGACAACATTCATTGCTCTATCAGTTAATGTTCATTTTATAGAAGCATTATGCCTAATACCTGTAGCTGCAATTGGCCATATCATTGGCTTAAAGGCGCACAATAGAATCATGCAAAATGATCAGGTTTTTAAACGCTGGGTGGGTGCTGGGCTTGTTGTGGTCAGTATTCTTGGTCTTAGCCGCTTATACCAAAACGTCTGTGTTAACCCGGAAACCAAGGCCCAAGTCTGTTTACTTGGATCAATATTAGAAAACCAGGTTTTAATTTTATTTAAGAAAGCGGTATATTAACAATCCCCCCTTGCCAGGCAGAATTATTGCTCTGCAGCAATTAGCAGAATGGGTTTTCAGCCTTAACTATACTGAATCAGTCGCGACTAAAACCCACCCTGCCCATCTCTCTCCAAAGCCTAAAAGAGGGTTACCCCTGCCCTCTGCCCTGTATATAAAAAAGGTTACATTGAAAGACGAACGCCTATCCAGCCAGCTCTAGGCATGCCTGGCGAAACAAAGCGGCCGTTATCAAAGTCATCACCCAATACTTCATCTGCCTGACCATAAACACCAAAGGTTTTATAGTCTCTATCAAAAATATTATTTACCCGCCCAAATAGTGCAACATGCTCATTAAATCTAAATTCTGCACTGGCATTAAACACCCAGTAACCGCCTAACGGGTCAGTTATATTTGCTTCATCGCCTCTGAAATATTGGTTTCCGCTGTACTGTGCATCAAGCCCTAATGAGAAACGCTTCCATAAATCAACGCCCAATGCTGCCTTATACATATGTTCTGGCAAGCCGGGTATTCTGCTTTCACTTCTAACTGATGCCGCGACTGCATTATCTAATGGATTTTGAATGGTAAAGCTATCCATAAAACGGGCATTCAAGTAAGTATAGTTAGTTGAAAAATGCCAATCATCGATATCACTGAATAATTCCTGCACATTGACACTCAAGCCTGTTTCAACACCGTAGCGGACAGTCTGTCCAATATTGCTGAAAAAGCCTTCGCTGATGCTGTGACCACCTCGGTTAAAAATAATGTCATTATGATTAGTGGTATGGAAAAAACCGACATTCCAGTTTAAGTCACCTTTGCTTATCATATTATTTAAATTGCCTCTAAACCCAGCCTCCCAGGTTTTAGCAACAACTTGTGCCAAAGGCGGATCCGCTAAAAAGGCATTAGGCAATTTACATGGATCATCCTCATCTGCACAGCTTAATTCCATTGGTGTTGGCACTCTAGCTGACTCGCTGTAACTGCCGTACATGCCAATATTATCTACAACCTGATAAGTAAAGCCTACAGATGGATTGAAACGATCAAAGCTATGGTGCCCACTTAACTTATCCCCTCCGTCACCTATGTACTGATTTTTTAAGGTCAGGCTGGTATGGTTATAACGCCCGGCAAAAGTCAGTGTAAAGTCCTCAGTGATAGATAGACTATCACTAAAATAAAAACCATAGGTTTCGGTAACAGTGTTTAAACGTACTTTTGCATCTTCTACAAAAACGCCACTTCCTGTTGTGCCACGGCTCTCGGTCAATAACCCTAACTCTGTATTAGATTCAAAATGGACATTTGAATGATCGTAAGCGGCACCAAAAATAAAAACATTCTGAAGCCCAAAAATATCCTCACTGAACATTGACTGAATAGTACCGCCTGCACTGCGCATATAAGTTTGGCTAGTGTTGTTTGTTGCTCCCAAGACATCTTCAGGGTCTAATCCGCCATATATATCAGCGATAGCAATATCATTTCCCAGAGTGTTTGCAGCGACTTCATCTTGTTCATCACAAAGCAGACCTGCATCGGCTGGATCTCCACAGGCTCCAAAATTACTGTCGTCGCCATTAAACGATTTAATTCTATTTTGACGGAAATATGCATTACCAGTAAGTTGCAGTGTATCTGTTACATCAAACACACCTTCCAGCTCAGAAAAAAACATGCGTGTTACCGTCTGATCTGGATGGGTATAAATGGCTTTACGCTGCTGCTGATGCAATTGGATAGGGACGGCACCATTGCCTTTCATATTATTATCGTTTGCACCTAAGGTTAAATCCAGCCCGCCTCTTTCACCGCGCCAGCTTAGCGTACCAAATACCTGGTTAGCCTCAGTCGGTGAAAAATCTCGCCAGCCTTCTTCTTCAAAATGATGCAAATCAATAAAATATCCCCAGGTTCCATTATTCCATCCGCTGGTCAATTCTTCTGAATGACGTTCCCAAGAACCTCCCGATACTTCGAGCTGGTGCCCCGGCGCTGAAAAGCCAGTTTTTGTTTTTAAGGAAATGGCACCGCCTAGTGTATTTAGTCCAAACAGAGGATTGGAACCAGGCATCAAACTCATACTATCTATCGCGCCTTGCGGAATTAAATCCCAATTAACGGTATCGCCAAAAGGTTCATTAAAACGTACACCATTAACATAGACCGATAATCCCTGAGGCAAGCCCAACAAAGGGGATGCAACAAAGCCACGATAATAAATATCAGGCTGCAAAACATTGTTTTGTGCTTCGTTGATATGAACACTGCCCAAATAACGGTTCATATAATCAGCCAGAGAGGTTGTCTGTGCTTTATCTAACTGTTCTGCTGAAACATTTTGCACATTAGCAGGAATTTTCTCTAACGACACCCCTCTGCCAGACAATGGCGTTACGCCAATGACTTCAACAGGATCCAGCACCAACGGTGTTTCCGCATCCACTGATGCACTGGCCCCCATTAGGCACAGTATGGGCAACACTCCTTTTACAACTTTTTTCATTTCTAGCTCACAATCTCAATAATCAGCAGATATGATAATTAAAATGGCTATCTAGTGACAGCCGCACGATTAAAAAAGGAATTTTTCCCATTCCCGTTAATTTAATGCAAAACTATTGCTGCAGTTTCGATATAATCAAATAAAAATTTTTCTTTCATAACGGGACATGCAGTGGCGGATATACAAGATTTTTTCAGCAAGCAATTTTCACGCATTCAATCCAACTCTAATTACCTTAAAATTAAAGCTATGCCCACCCCCCAAAAGTGGGCAGCTATTGTTGGAATTTTCCTAATTTCACAAATAATATTCTTTGGCTTTTTATACCTGGCATTTGGAAAAATTGTGGTCATTGGCTTTATGGCAAGCATTCTTGCCGGATTAGCTACCGGCATTGGCGCACTTCCCGCACTATTTTTTAAAAATATATCTGACAATCTTTTCAATGGCTTGCTGGGCGCAGCCGCCGGTGTAATGCTTGCTGCCACGGCCTTTTCACTGCTAATGCCCGGTATTGAATATGGCAATGCCATGTGGCCAGGCAAAGGTCTTTGGATTGTTTCTCTTGGCATGCTGCTGGGCGCACTCTTTCTGCACTATTCTGATAAACATCTGCCCCACTTGCATTTTGATGCTGTCCCTGACATCAAACAAGACTCTTTGCAAAAAATTTGGCTGTTTATAATCGCCATTACCATTCATAATTTTCCTGAGGGCATGACTGTCGGCGTCAGTTTTGGCGGTGGGGATATAAATAATGGCATTATTCTGGCTATTGCCATTGCTCTGCAAAATATTCCGGAAGGCCTGGCTGTAGCCTTACCGCTTGTGGGCCTGGGTTACAACAAATGGAAAGCGGTAGGCATAGCTACTCTAACTGGATTAGTTGAACCTATTGGCGGATTGCTGGGCATAACAATGGTTACTGCATTCTCTTCTATTCTCCCAATTGCCATGGGCTTTGCTGCCGGTGCCATGCTGTTTGTCATCAGCGAAGAAATCATTCCGGAAACACATGCTAAAGGGCGTTCCCGTTACGCTACCTTTTCACTGATGATTGGATTTATCATTATGATGGTGCTTGATAATATACTTGCTTAGATATTTGATAAATGGATAGTTTATTGCATTTTTTGCAAAATATTTTTACCTTATTTTCGAACTTAGAATTTAACCAATTATCGGCAACAGCAAGCACTAGCTTCTTCCTGATTGCTGTTGCCGAAATTGGCGATAAAAGCCAATTGGTCTGTATGACGCTGGCTGCACGTTACCGAGCAATACCCGTATTATTGGGCGCAATTTTTGCCTTTGCATTTTTAAATATTTTAGCAGTTATCTTTGGATCAGCCATCGCCAACTGGCTCCCAGAACATATAATTTCTGCATCTGTCGCCGTGCTGTTTGCTATTTTTGGCATTCAGTCGTTACGGGCGCAGCAGCCGGAAGATGAAGAAGATATTGCTGAAAAAAACAGCAATAGTATTTTTTTTACTACTTTTTTATTAATTACTGTTGCCGAATTCGGTGATAAAACGCAGTTAGCCGTTGTTGCTTTAAGCAGCACGGCTCTGCCTATTGCTGTTTGGCTGGGTGCTACAGCTGGGGAAGCATTTATATCGGCACTTGGCATTTTAGCGGGACGAACTTTACTTCAGCGCTGCCCTCTGACAACGCTGCATAAAATTGGCGGTATTTTTTTTCTAATTCTAAGTGCCATTGCCACTTACAATGCTTTTATCAGCTATACTTCACTGTAGCCAGACAGCGTTTTGAACCCACTCGTTCTATTTCCTGTTTGCAATATCAAATTTAGCACCCTAAGCATGATGAACAGCCCAGAGGACAAAACCGATAGCAGTGATATCTTCAGCATGAGTTTAACTGCAGAAGAACGGAATAATAAGCGCACAGCTGTCCGCTATATTAGAACTGACATATCGCTGACTGTCTGCATACTTGGCCTGTTCAGCTTATCCAGGTACATACCCGTAAAACTGCTGGATATTAGCAGCAAAGGTGCGGCCATTAAATGCAAAAAACCAATGCCGCTAAAAAAGAAAATTGCGCTTAACTTACTATTTGATGATAATTCCAGCTTTACAATTCCGGCAAAAATCATCCATGGCAACACTAAAACAAAAATATATGGCGTTCAGTTTAATCAGTTTAACAATGAATTAGGTGATTTTTTACTATCTTCACCCAACAAAATAGTTTTCAAATAATAGACTTTTTAAGCTACAGCCTTTTGGAATTAATATAGATGCCACTTTTAAGCAGTATTTTCGTATACCCTGTCAAATCACTTGCTGGAATCCAGGTTTCATCCTGGAAAGTCACTGAGAAAGGCTTATTGCACGACAGAAAATGGATGCTAATAGATAGCAACAATCAATTTCTAAGTCAGCGTCGCCTGCCAAAAATGGCATTGATTAAAACTGAACTGACTGAGTCAGAATTAATTTTAAGCACGGCGACATCAGGCTGTATTTCAGTCGCTTTGTCTCCGCAAGATGGAACTGAAATCATTAGCACCATCTGGAAAGATCAATGTCTTTCTAAAACCATCTCAAACGAAGCAGATCAATGGCTAAGTAACTTTTTAGGCTTGGAATGCAAGTTAGTGTACCAGCCTGATGAAGTCAATCGCCAGGTTGACCCTGTCTATGCATCTGCGACTGATATAGTGAACTTTTCAGACGGCTACCCTTTTCTCATTACTTCAGAAGCATCATTAAGCTCATTAAATCAGGCAATGGGCTTGCATATCCCCATGCTTAGGTTCCGTCCTAACCTGGTTATTTCTCAATGCGATAGCTATGCCGAAGATAGCTGGCGTAAAATAAGCATTAACAATATCGGTTTCAGACTGCCTAAACCTTGCTCCAGATGCTCCGTACCCACAATAGATCCGGAAACAGCACAGACAGGTAAAGAACCTTTAACAACCCTTAACCGTATACGCAAATGGAATAAGCATGTTTATTTTGGACAAAATGCCTTGCATGACAATACCGGTGAACTAACAGTAAAAAGCAAAGTAAGCATTATTGCTACCGGGCCTAACCAGCCACCACTTTAACTTATCAGCCGCTTTGCTGAAAACCTTATTTACAAGTAAAATAGCCAGACTTAATTCTACTGGAAGTGAATCATCTTTAGCCTCGCTTCCTTCTGAAACCTTCCATGCATTCACGTAATACTCAAACAATAATGAGCTCAACAGAAACCCAACTTTCATCTAACTTTATTCGCCACCTGATTACTAAGGATATCAGTAATAATAAAAACAATGGCAAAGTCATTACCCGCTTCCCCCCAGAGCCTAATGGTTATTTGCATATTGGCCATGCAAAATCAATATGCCTGAATTTTGGCATGGCTGCTGAGTACAATGGTGATTGCAATCTGCGATTTGACGATACCAATCCAGAAAAAGAAAGTATAGAATTTATGGAATCAATTGAACGTGATGTTCAGTGGCTTGGGTTCAAATGGGCAAATAAATATCATGCTTCAGATTATTTTGAACAGCTATATGATTATGCCGTGCAATTGATTCGAGACGGCAACGCCTATGTTGACAGCTTAAATGCCGAACAAATCCGTGAATACAGAGGCACTTTAACAGAACCAGGCAAAGAAAGCCCTGACAGAAGCCGATCTATTGAAGATAATCTGGCCTTATTTGCAGGCATGCGCAATGGCGAATATGCCGATGGACAGTTTGTTCTTCGTGCAAAAATTGATATGGCTTCGCCTAATATCAATATGCGCGACCCTGCCCTTTACCGCATTAAGCGTATACATCATCAGCGTACTGGCAGTGACTGGTGCCTGTATCCAATGTACGACTTTACCCACTGCCTGTCAGATGCCATAGAAAACATTACCCATTCACTTTGCACGCTAGAATTTGAAGCCCACCGACCTCTGTATGACTGGGTGCTGGACAAACTGCAAACACCCAGCCATCCCCAGCAAATTGAATTTGCCAGATTGCAGCTTGAATATACCATAGTCAGTAAACGCAAGCTGGCACAACTAGTTAACGAAAACCATGTAAATGGCTGGGATGATCCACGCATGCCGACTATTGCAGGCATGCGCAGAGCTGGCTACACCCCCTCTTCCATCCGTGATTTCTGTGAGCGCATTGGGATTACTAAAAAAGATTCCTGGATAGAAATGGCAGTTTTGGAAAACTGTATCCGTGAAGACTTAAATGAAAACGCGCCACGCGCCATGGCTGTTTTAAAACCCTTACGCCTGGTGATAGAGAACTATCCTGATGACCAGGCAGAAATATTGGAAGTCAGCAATCATCCTCAGAAACCAGAATTAGGCAATCGAAAAATTCCTTTTTCCAAGGTTATCCTTATTGAACAGGATGATTTTGCTGAAATTCCGCCCCCTAAATTCAAACGATTAATTGCTGGCGGCGAAGTACGTTTACGCAGTTCTTACGTGATTAAATGCAATGAAATCATTAAAGATGAGGCGGGCAATATTATTGAACTGCGATGCAGTTATGACCCGGACACCTTAGGTAAAAAACCGGAAGGACGAAAAGTGAAAGGCGTGATTCATTGGGTATCTGAACAGCAGTCATTGCCTGCAGAACTGCGTCTGTATGACCGCTTATTTAATGTAGCCAACCCAGATTCGGAAGAAAATTTTCTTGATGCAATCAATCCTGATTCACTTGAAATACTGACAGACTGCAGAGTTGAAGCCAGTTTAGCAGAAGCATCTTCGGGAGATCGCTTTCAGTTTGAACGGACAGGGTATTTTTGTGTTGATTCTGTTGATAGTACGGCAAAAAAATTAGTATTCAACAGAACGGTTACTTTGCGCGACACTTGGGCTAAATAATGTACATGTGCAATAAACTGCTTTAATCACCAATTTGGATAGAAATATTTATACCTGAATGGTCGCTTATGCCTAGTCAATAAGCGACCTATGAAAATACTTTAGGTAACGCGCATTAAATAACCTACCCAGATTGCGCAGGGTTTTTATTCGTCTTCAAGGCGCAACGAAAGGAGCATAGCAAGCTATGTGACCGAAGTTGCAACGCTGAAGACGGATAAAAAGACAAGCAAAATTGGTGGGTTATTTATTGCGAGTTGCCTTATACCTATTTAGGTCCTGTACTGCCAGATCTAAACGCCTGATAAACAAATATTGCAAAAGAAAAAACGCCAATAGAAAAAACAATATCACCGGGAACACGCGCCCAAACCAGCCCTTCCATCACAGAGCTATGAATAAACTCTGCAGAACGTGCAAATGCATAATAATGTTTTATGCTAGCATAGGTTTGCCAAAGCCCCGGAGGCAGAAGTGACAGAAATGTCATCATTGCCAAACCAATATTCAAGCTCCAGAATGAAATTTTAAGCAATTTTTCATTCCATTGATGAACATCCGTTAAACCTCGCATGCAAAATAGCATTAACCCTAAACCTAACATGCCATAGACACCAAACAGCGCCGCATGACCATGATTGGCGGTGGTATTGAGTCCCTGCATATAATAAAGGGCAATAGGCGGGTTGAGCAAAAATCCAAAGAGGCCTGCTCCGACCATATTCCAAATTAACACCGCACTGAAAAACATAAATGGCCAACGATAGTTTTTCTCCCATTCCTGCTGATGCTCTATTTTTGCATGATTGTATGCTTCAAATCCAACAACCATTAACGGAACAACTTCAAGTGCCGAAAAGCTTGCTCCAATTGCCAGAATTGAAATAGGAGTACCGCTCCAATACAAATGATGAAAAGTGCCCAATACACCGCCACTTAAGAAAACAATAGTGGCAAATAGAATCATTGTAGTAGCAACCGATATTCTTAAAAGCCCCATGCGTACAAATAAGGTAGAGATGATCGCCGTCGCAAACACCTCAAAAATGCCTTCAACCCATAGATGGACAACCCACCACCGCCAGTATTCCATGATGCTAATATGCGTGTGCTCACCCCATAACAAACCCGTTCCGTAAAGCAAACCGATAGAAACCGTCGCTATAATTACTAAGAAAACCAAAGATTCAGTGGCCTTTTCTTTTAATGCAGGCCAGAGTGCCCGCAGCACAAGAAGTACCCATAGCAATAAGCCAATGAAAAGATAAATTTGCCAAAATCGGCCTAAATCAATGTATTCATAACCCTGATGCCCAAACCAAAAATTAAGGGTCAGATCCTCAAAAAACCTGTGTACGCCAAGCCACTCACCGGCAAATGAACCAATGACAATAATTAATAAACTAAAAAATAGAAAGTTCACACCAAATCGCTGGTATTTAGGTTCATGTCCAGAAAGCAGGGGTGCAAAATAAAGCCCGGCGGCTAGCCATGCCGCTACTATCCATAATACGGCAAGCTGTGTATGCCAAGTTCGAGTTATTGCATAGGGTAGGTAATCGACGAAGGGCAAACCATAAAGTCCCTGGCCTTCTACAGCATAGTGCGCTGTGATAATGCCAAGCAAAATTTGAACAAGAAAAAGAGCGGTGACTACCCAAAAATATTTAGCCGTTGCCTTCATTGAGGGAGTAAGCAATTCTTTGGCAAAAAAATCTTCTTTTGCATAGCCCGCTTCCGGTTCTAAATCTGCACGCCAGGCATCAAATTGACGGGCATAGTACCAAACAATGCTGCCGATGCCAGCAAGCAGAAGAACGAAAGAAAAAATACTCCACATCAGAAGACTGGCCGATGGTGTATTACCAACTAATGGGTCATAAGGCCAGTTGCTGGTATAACTTATATCATCATCAGGGCGATTGGTAACAGTGGCCCAGGCAGTCCAAAAAAAGAATCCAGAGAGCTGACGGGCATCTTGTTTATTTAGAACCGAATTTAATGGAAAGGCATACTCTTTTCTTAAGGCAAGATAATGTTCATTTTTAGCCGTGAATAAATTAATAAAATGCTGAGCAACAGTATTAATGGCGGCAGCTCTATTGGCACTGACAGTAACGATGCCAGAGTCTGTATCATAAGTATTCTTACGCATCTCATGACGCAATGTCACTTTATGCATTTCAAGCTGTTGCTGTTCGGTTGCCGAAATACCGGTAATTTCATCTTTAGTAATGTGTGAAAGCAGCTCTAAAGCCTCACGGTGCAGCCAGTCGGCACTCCAGTCAGGAGCAAGGTAGCTCCCATGCCCCCAGATTGAACCTTGCTGCATACCTCCGGTTGATTGCCAAATGTTTTGGCCCCGCTCTATATCAGCGCGTGTATAAAGAATGTCTCCGGCTACTGTTTTAACCGCTTCAGGAATGGGAGGAATTTTTTGATAGATCTGTCCGCCATAATATAACAGGATGGAAAAGGAGATTATCATGCTAATGGATAAAATTAGCCAAAGGCGTTTAACAGTAAAAGTTGTTTTATAATTGTCCATTGATGCTCCTTGTGGAAAAATCTTGGTCTGTAATCTTTATTACTTTTCCAGTATATTAACCATTAATGATAAAAACTTTCAACCCAGTGTTTTAGTCGGGATTTTGGCTTTATACACTTGAAAGTAAAAATAACCTGGAGCTTATCTTCCTCGTCTATTTGAATTAAAATAGAAATTATATTTTATTATTATCTTCTTGTTTGAGTTGCTAGTTTCCATAGCTATACCTGCTCCAAATAGTTTATTGATACTTCCATACATGCCAAAGCGAACGCACATCAGAGCGCATTTCGGATAGATAAACGGTGATCGCTATTTCCTCCAATGCCGCCGCCAAACAAATAAATGCAGCCAGCCGAAAAGGCCAGGCCAAGTCAAAAATAAATAATAGAAACAGCGCTATTCCCATCGATGCCACGGCACATTTAACCAGCCAGGTATGATAGCTGGTAACCGCATGAAATTTATACAGCCCCGCTGCTACAGGCAATATATAGCTCAATATTGTTATAGTGACATACCCTAGCTCTCGATTTATCACATCAGGCCATAGCCACCATGTACTAACAGCTATTGTAATGTAGACTAGTAAATCTGCCCAGCTATCAAGTGTGGCCCCAAATTCACTTTCTTGTGCTAAGAACCGTGCAGCCATGCCATCCAATAAATCACTCAGAAAGGTAATCGCCAGAAGCAATAAAAACAGCTCACCATTACCTGCCCAAGCAAAGAACAGCATGGCTGGGGCGCTAAAAAACCGAAAGCAGGTCAGCATATTCGGCAGGGTTAATAGTTCTTTTTTTAGATCTGCTGGCATATTCATAGTTTAAACGTCGCTATTAAAGGTGCATGATCGGATAGGCGGTTCCACGGAGAATGAGTCAGACGTTCGCAATTGATTGGCTGCAGGCCCCGGTAATAAATGCGATCCATCTGAAGTGCAGGCAGCCAGGATGGAAACGTCCTGGCATAGCGGTTATGCAGCGTTTTATAGGCTTCCTTCAGTTCCAGACGCTGATAAAAGTATTTTTCCGCCTGAACAGTCCAGTCATTAAAATCGCCTGCAATAATTAACGGAGACCCATAGGGCACATATTCATCAATTCGCTTGCACAGAGTTTCAAACTGGCGTCGCCGTTCCCTGGCCATCAACCCCAGATGAATGCAGATGATATGCAATTCAGAAACTGCTTCAGGAAGCTTAATGACCCCATGCAGCAAACTTCTGCTGGCCCATGCAAAAGGTGAAACATTTATATTTTCCCAGCTGTTTAATTCATATTTACTGAGTATTGCATTGCCGTGATGACCAACGCCATAAACTGCATTTTTCGCATAGGCGTAATGTGGCCAGATATCCTGAGCTAAAAATTCAGAATGTGAGCATTCTGGCCAGTTTGAGTATTTTATCTCGTGTTCTTTGTGTTCTCCCTGCATTTCCTGCAGAAATAATATATCGGCATTGGTTTCAATCAGTGCATCACGAATTTGATGCAATATAAAATGGCGATTGCCTACATTAAAACCTTTGTGAATATTATATGTCAGAATTCGTAGCTGATTATCTTGCATAAAGCTCATCCCTCTTTTCATTTGCCTTACTCTAATGTACCAGAAAGGCAATAGATTTAATAAGGCCTTTTTCGAATATGCAAACGATACAGCAGCGGGGAAAGAACAGCTTCAAAAATGAAAAATAACGCGACAACAATAAAGCCTTCTATTGCCGTGATCCCAAGATATACCCGTAAAATAACAACGGGAAGCAACGACTCAGGAAGCACATCAATAATTCTAAAACGGCTGCTTTCGACATAGCCCAAACGGCGTTTAGTAAAACTGGCGGCTAAGTCGCCCAGCATAACCAGCAGTGCAAAGAATGCTCCCTGAGCAGCTGTTAATCCAAATAGCGGTGCAACGGCACCTGTAACAAGCATTGAAACAAATAGTCCTCTCCAAGTTTTGCTGTAGCCAAACAGAGGTCGTTTATCAAAAACAATCAACCCAAAATCGATAGGCCAAGCAAAACGTGAACCCAGAATATTACGTGACAGCACCGGCGTGCCATTGGCAATTATCAATAGCATCAATGCCTTAATAATGCATTGCCAGCATGACAATATATCTTCAATCTGCATTGTTCTTACTGATACAGTTTTGGTATTTACTTATTCAATAATAAAATATTTACGATGCGACGCTCACCATTTAACTTTAACCCAAGGCGTAATGTCTGAGCGGACTCCGCTTCACCTTTCCCTGGAAAGAATAAATAGCCATATGCCAGCTCACCTCTGCGTACCCTCTTATTGCTCAAAGAGTTGCGCTGTAAATCATAGCGAATTTCAGAATCCAAAGATTCATGCCTCCGCCCTCCTCCATATATTGCCCCAAAACCAGCACCCGCTACAGTTCCTTTAGCAATGGATTCGGCTATATTATTTCCGGTAAGTACGCCTATGGCAAAACCTGCTACAGCACCGGCAGCCCCCATCAGAACAGAAGGTTTTGCGGCGCCTTTAAAGGTCTCCCCAATCTCAACTCTGCTGCTCACACGTTTATACGCCTGTTCAGATGTTAGCAATGGCCACGCTTGCCCCTGTTTATCAATCAAAAATGTTTGGCTGGGGTCTATCTCTACAGTGCCAGCACTTTGATTATCAATTACAAACCGGACGGGAAGCAGCCCAGTACTGCGAATATCAAATCCGAAAACAGCCTCAGCGCGGTCTTCGTCTACATAGGGGAAAGCAGCTAGTTTTGCGCCCATGACATCTACGTGATTCGACTGAGATGAATGAAGCGGAACCGGTGCAATTCGCTCTCCATATGTAGTGCAAGCCGTTAAGCCAAAAAACAATACCAGTATTAAAAAGGTACTCCTTGAGAAAGTATATAAATATTTTTTCATTTTTATTAGTCCTGAATAATGAATTGAAAAGCTCTAATGAAAAGACTTTAGCGCTCTGTAAAAAGTTCCTCCTATAAATACATACCATTTAAAAAATGTGCAAACAATTATAAATCCGAGTATAAAATAAATAACAGCATGCTCAAAATTTTCTAGTAGATAGCCTTTTGGGAGTCAAAACATGTCTAAGCTAATGATTGATGGCAACCAGGCCGCTGCAATGGTTGCTCATAAGCTAAATGAAGTTATTGCCATCTACCCGATCACTCCCGCCTCTCCTATGGGCGAAGCGGCTGATGAATGGTCATCGCGCGGTCAAACTAATCTTTGGGGAACGGTTCCGGAAATTATTGAAATGCAGTCTGAAGCCGGTGCAGCAGGAGCCATACACGGCGCTCTACAGACGGGTGCATTGACTACGACTTTTACCGCATCACAAGGCTTGCTGCTGATGTTCCCCAATATGTATAAAATTGCTGGCGAATTAACGCCAACAGTTTTTCATATTGCCTCACGTTCTTTGGCTTGCCAGGCCTTATCTATTTTTGGCGATCATAGCGATGTGATGGCCGCCAGAATGACTGGCTTTGCTATGCTCTGTTCCAACTCACCTCAGGAAGTAATGGATCTGGCATTAATTGCTACTGCGACCAGTCTGGAAAGCCGTTTGCCGATTTTACATTTTTTTGATGGTTTCAGAACCTCGCATGAAATAGCCAAAATAACAGCACTTGATGACTCCATCTACCATGCCATGATAGATGATGAATGGGTAAAAGCGCATCATGCCCGTGGCTTATCGCCGGAACATCCCGTTTTACGAGGCAGTTCGCAAAACCCAGACGTCTATTTTCAGGCCCGGGAATCAGTTAATCCCTATTACACAAATATGCCAAGTTTACTGCAGAAAAACATGGATAATTTTGCCAGCTTAACTGGCCGGCACTATCATTTGTTTGATTACATAGGTGCGAAAGATGCACAGCGGGTTATTATTTTAATGGGCTCAGGTGCCGAAACAGTTGAAGAGTCAGTCAATTACCTGGTTGAACAGGGCGACTCTATCGGTGCAATAAAAGTCAGACTGTATCGGCCTTTTTCTGCACAGGCATTAATCACCGCCCTTCCCTCCAGCTGCACTAATATTGCCGTACTCGACCGTACCAAGGAACCTGGCGCAGATGGCGAACCTTTGTATAAAGATATTGTGACGGCCATTGCCCAACATTGCTGTTCGACAGACTGTAAATTTACCCGCATGCCACGGATAATTGGCGGTCGCTATGGACTATCATCAAAAGAATTTACTCCTGCAATGGTTAAGGCAGTGTTTGAGCACCTCACACAGCCTATACAAAAAAACCCGTTTACCATTGGCATTTATGATGATGTCAGTCACCAAAGTCTGGATTGGGATGAATCTTTTCGGACTGCTATCCATAGCAATACTTTTCAGGCACTTTTTTTTGGACTAGGCAGTGATGGTACCGTGAGTGCCAATAAAAATACCATCAAGATCATTGGTAAAAATACTGACCTTTATGCACAGGGCTATTTTGTCTATGATTCAAAAAAATCGGGGGCTGTTACCGTATCACATCTGCGTTTTGGCTCGTCTCCCATACATTCTACCTATCTTATTGCCAGCAATGACGCCGATTTTGTTGCCTGTCATCAGCCCGTGTTTCTTGAACGCTATGATATGCTCGACTTAGCAGCAGATAATGCAGTATTTCTGCTAAATTCACCTGCAGATTTTGAAGCCGTTTGGGACACTCTACCCAAAAATATGCAACGGCAAATCATTGATAAAAAAATTAAGTTTTACTGCATTGATGCCTATGCGGTTGCAGCAAAAACTGGAATGGGCAAACGCATTAATACCATTATGCAAACCTGCTTTTTTGCAATCTCAAGCATATTGCCTAAGGATGAAGCCATTTTAGCTATCAGGCATGCGGTTGAAAAAACCTATGGCAAAAAACATAAACGGATGGTTGAGCAGAATTTCAGAGCCATTGATGAATCCTTAGCCTGTTTGCACGCCATAAAAGTTCCTCAGCAGACATCCGGCAATATTGAGCTGCATTCGCCAGTACCCGATTCTGCTCCAGAATTTGTCCGTAAAGTCACCGCTGAAATTATTGCCGGCCATGGCAACCAGCTTGCTGTCAGTCTGTTTCCAGCAGATGGTTCTTATCCTTTAGGCACCTGTGCCTATGAAAAACGAAACCTGGCTCTGAAAATCCCCGTTTGGGAAACTGACTTGTGTACTCAATGTGGCAAATGTGTAATGGTCTGTCCTCATGCCGTTATCCGCAGTAAAACCTTCCCAGCTACTGCTGCAGCAGATGCACCAGACACTTTTAAGCATGTGCCTATGCTGGGCAAAGATTTTCCGGAAGGCCTGAATATAAGCTATCAGGTTGCCCCTGAAGACTGTACAGGCTGTGCATTATGTGTAGATATTTGCCCAATCCGTGATAAATCCAATGCCAGCCGCAAGGCACTCAATATGGCTGAACAGCTTCCACTGAAACAGCAGGAGCAGATTAACTGGGATTATTTTCTGTCACTGCCTGAATATGACCGCCGTTTACTTAAACCGTCGACCATTAAAGGCTCAATGCTATTGCAGCCTCTGTTTGAGTTTTCTGGTGCCTGTGCTGGCTGTGGCGAAACGCCCTATTTAAAATTGGCTAGTCAATTATTTGGTGACCGTATGGTGGTGGCCAATGCCACGGGCTGTTCCTCCATTTATGGAGGTAACCTACCAACGACCCCCTGGGCAAAAAATAGTGAAGGCCGTGGGCCCGCCTGGAATAATTCGCTATTTGAAGATAATGCCGAATTTGGGCTGGGCATGAGGGTCGCTATTGATAAGCATGCTGCCAAGGCTGTAGAAATATTAAATCAGCTCAAACCACAGCTGAATAATGGATTGGCTGAAGCAATTATCAACGCAGACCAATCCGATGAAGCCGGGCTTTATGATCAGCGTCAACGCGTCGATAAGCTGCGCAAGCAATTGCAAACAATTGATACGCCAGCAGCCAGACAGCTGCAGCAGCTTGCTGAAGATCTATGCAAAAAAAGTGTGTGGATCGTAGGCGGTGATGGCTGGGCTTATGATATTGGCTATGGCGGTCTGGATCATGTGCTGGCCAGCGGCCGTAATGTCAATATTTTAGTGCTGGATACTGAAGTCTATTCCAATACTGGCGGACAAACCTCTAAAGCCACTCCTCGCGGTGCTGTTGCAAAATTCTCAGCAAGCGGCAAATCGACTGCAAAAAAAGATCTTGCTTTGCTTGCCATGGAATATGAAAGTATTTATGTAGCCCATGTTGCCTATGCAGGCAAAGATACCCAGACATTACGAGCTTTTCTAGAAGCAGAGAGACATGATGGCCCGTCACTGATTATCGCCTACTCACCCTGCATTGCCCACGTCATAGATTTATCCAACAATCACCAACAGCAGCAGCTGGCTGTAAAAAGCGGCCACTGGCCTCTATTCCGTTTTGACCCTAACCGTATCAAACAGGGTAAAAATCCGATGCACCTTGATTCTAAACCGCCTTCCATTCCTTACCGGGACTTCATTCGTACAGAAGCACGCTTTGATATGCTTTGGCGCACACATCCTGAAGATGCAGAAAAGTATCTCGCTCAGGCACAGCGAGATGTAAATCACCGCTATCACTATTATCAGCAATTAGCTGAACTGGACTGGTCTGACAGAGCAAGTGCCGCAACTGTCAAAGCCAATTTTAAACCTACAGCTGAGGAGAATTAGCATGGTAGATTTAAGCACAGATTATCTTGGGTTAAAATTGGCTAATCCGCTGGTTCCTTCAGCCTCTCCTTTAAGCAAAGATTTAGATACGGCAAAGCAATTGGAAGATGCCGGGGCTTCCGCTTTGGTAATGCACTCATTATTCGAAGAACGCATTGAATCTGAATCCAAACGGCATGACCGCTTCTTTCACCAGCAGGCAATTGGTCATGCTGAAGCAGACAGTTTTCATCCAATGCATTTTGACTATGACAGCCATCAAGAGCGTTACCTGACAAAACTGCAACAGCTAAAAATGCAACTCGACATTCCAATTGTTGCAAGTCTTAATGGCACCACAGCAGAAGGCTGGGTCGAATACGGCAGTGCCATGCAGCAGGCGGGAGCGGATGCACTTGAGCTCAATGTCTATTATATTGCTGCAGATATTGAACTGAGCGGGGAGTCTGTTGAGGACCAATATCTGAAGATATTAACTGAATTGCGTCGTCATGTTTCTATCCCCATAACCATGAAACTGTCATCGCAATTCAGCTCACCTTTGCATTTTATTAACAGGCTGAAACAGGCGGGAGCAAGCGGTGTCGCACTGTTTAATCGTTTTTACCAGCCCGACATTGATTTGGAAACCTTGCTGATTACACCAAAAATGCATCCTTCCACATCAGCTGAAACATTAATGCGAATCCGCTGGGTTGCTTTACTTTATGGCCGTGTAAATCTTTCCATTGCTGTTACTGGCGGTTTTCATACTGTAGAAGATATCATCAAAGCTCTGCTTGCCGGTGCTGATGTTACCCATCTATGCAACGTCTTGCTGGAAAAAGGCCCTCAGCAGCTGAAGCAACTGCTTGATGAGCTCAGCGATTGGCTACTGCAACGCGAATATAACTCTGTACAACAGCTTAAAGGCAGTCTTAGTCAGCAGCATGCCATTAATCCTACCGAATACGAGCGGGCAAATTATATAGATGTACTGGATAGCTACAGCTCATCTAATGGAGTTTTAAGATAAAATCCATTAGAATGTCTGTCGCCTAATGTTTCGACAACGGGTTTAAGGTCACAAACTCTAAGCGGCTATTTGCACTGCCCAAAACATTTACGTATTTGCTCAAAGGCTATTCTAAGGTCTGATAATCCTTTTCTTGCATCATCTACTTTACCTTGCTGATATTTATTGAATAAATCATCAGCTAATTGATGCATCGACCGATGTACTTCATCCAGTTTTTTTATGCATTTGCGTTCAAACAGCTGGTCATCTTTTGCCCGCTCTATCCAAATGCCGCAATGACACTTGCTATTCATCATTATTGGCCATTGTTTACTGCTAGCTAATGGAGACTGTATATTGTTTTCGAAATGTTTCTGCCATTCCTTTAGAGTAAATTTGAACAGCTTTACCTTGTTTTCTTTTGCTGTACTATCATCATTTCCATTGACTAGCCATTCTTTATTCGGGCTGTAGCTTAATAGCCATTCAGGAATCTTAGATGCAGACATAGGTTTAGAAACACCATATCCTTGCACTTTATTACAGCCCATAAGAAGCAGCATTAAACCATGTTTTGTTGTTTCAACGCCTTCTGCGATGATTTCACGGTTAAACGAATGTGCCAACCCGATTACACCATCAATAATGGCATAGTCATTTGGATCTTCTAGCATGTCAATAACAAATGATCTGTCTATTTTAATGGTTTTAGCAACTAAATTTCGCAGGTGAGTCAGCGAAGAATAGCCAGTACCAAAATCATCAAGTGCTATATTGACACCCAAAACATGCATGCAAGTTTTTATAATGCTACTGACAGCTTCAAGATCCCCAAACGCACTGCTTTCCAGGATTTCTAGCTGAAAATTTGCTGAATCAATATCAGGAAAATTAGCCAGCGCTTTTTCTAAATTGCTGACAAATGAAGGAGATTGGAGGTGGTAGGAAGAGATGTTGACGCTGACTTCTAACTCAACTCCCTGCTTTTTCCAAGTATCGAGCTGTCTCAATGCTTCATTGATAACCCAATCACCAATGTGAACTTCTAATTCGGTGCATTCAATAATAGGCAGAAACTGCAATGGCTGTATCAGTCCTTTTTCTGGGTGCACCCAGCGGATTAAGGCTTCCGCACCAAACACAGCACCTGTACTCATATTGACCTTAGGCTGATAATACAGGCAGAATTCATTGCCTGATAACGCATTTTTTATTTCCTGGAGTCTAGTATTTTTTTGAATTGTTAGCTGGTTCTGTGCAGCATTAAAAAAGCTGTATCGGTTTCGGCCATTTATTTTTGCCTGGTACATCGCCTGGTCTGCATGTCGCATCAGGGTATCTAAATCAGTTTCATCATCTGGATACAGGCTCACTCCGATTGATGCACTGATTCTGACGGATTGCTCTTCAATAAAATAAGGCTGGGCAAGAGAATGCAGAATACGCTGGAGAAACTGTTCGCACTGAATAACTGATTTTATATCTCCCAGCAAAAGGACAAATTCATCCCCCCCTTGACGGGATACAGTATCCTCTTCTCTAATGGCGGCAATAAAGCGTTTGGCAACTTCAACAAGCAATTGGTCACCTGCACTATGTCCATAACGGTCATTGACCGGTTTGAAGTTATCCAAATCAAGAAAGCAAACCGCAAGCGAGGTTTTATTCCGCTTACAATGCGCAGTGGCCTGAACAAAACGGTCGGCTAAAAGCGCCCTATTTGGCAATCGGGTCAGACCATCATAATGCGCCATTTGTATCAGCGCTTCTTGCTGCTGTTTACTGTGGGTAATATCGGTAAACAGGCCTACATACTGCAAAACCTTATTTTCCTGATCTACTATTGATGAGATGCTTAATAATTCTGCATATAAGGAACCATCCTTTTTGCGGTTCCATACTTCTCCCTTCCAATGCCCATGTTCCTTAAGCGTTTGCCATAAATCGCTAAAAAACTCAGGACTATGCTTTCCTGAATTGAGGAAACGAGGGTTTTTACCTACCACTTCTTCACGGCTATAGCCTGTAATATTGCAAAAAGCAGGATTTACATCAATAATAATCGCTTTATCATTAGTTACCAAAATACCTTCATTAGTTTCAGTAAAAAAACGCGAAGTCAGACGCAGTCTCTTTTCTGCCATTTTTTTTTCGGTAATATCCATGACTAGTGATGAAATACCGATTACCTTGCCCTCCTCATCTATTAAAGGAGTGTTAAACCATTCGCATATAATCGTACGTCCATCTTTAGTTATATTTTTATTGATGCTATGAGTTCCGCCCGCATTAGCCAATAAATCAATGCCTACTTTCTCTACCGCTGCTCTAGAACCCTCTGGAAGAATGTGCTTTGTAAAAGGCAGCCCCTGAACTTCAGCCTTGCTAAAGCCGAATATTTTTTCTGCCGCCGGGTTTAAATCAATAAATTCAAAATCTGTATTCCACTCGACTATGCCTAAAGGTGTGTCTTGCCAATGTAGCATTAATCGCTGCTGGCTATGTTTAAGCTGTTCACGGATACGATATTTTTCTGTCACATCATTGAACACCAGCACCATTCCCAAAATATTATTATCGGCATCACGTATGGGTGCAGCAGAATCAGCAATCTGATATTCTGTTCCATTTTTGGCAATCAACGTAGTATGATTGCTAAGGTACACTGTTTCCCCCGTGGCAATTACTTTATCTACTGGATTTTCTATAGGCTCACGGGTAGAGGCATCGATAATAGGTAGAACGTCTTTTAATAACAGCCCTTTTGCTTCGGCCAATAGCCAGCCAGTAAGCTGTTCTGCTATTGGGTTCATGCGGGTCACCCGACCACCAGCATCTGTTGCAATCACTGCATCGCCAATACTGTTCAAAGTAATGGTTAGGTTTTGTTCTCTGTTTTCCAACAGCTGACTAGACTGTTCAAGCGTTTGTCCAAACAGCATCAGCTCGCCTTTTCCATATAGAGGATTTGCGGCAGAAAAGTCACCCTCTCCAATCTCTTTTGTATATTGCATAAGAGACTTTAAAGGCCTGCTGATAGCAAGATACTGAATAAGCATCAATAACAGCATTGAGATAATAGCAGCTAAAGAGCTAAATAGACTCTGATTAAGTGTTTTTTTCCAAATTGCCTGATAAGCGGCTGAATCGTCATAGACGAAAAATATTATACCCACTTGATGCAAACGCATTTGTTTGGCTGCTGAAGGTAAAATGATAGGCGTATATACAAAATACCTATTAGATTCCCTGTCTCTATTAATATTTATGTGAAAACTTTCTTGCGTTTTGCTATAGATATTTAAATCAAAATCAGTAAACAGCTTTTTTGCAAGTTTGCCCATCCACAGGCGATTGTTTGCAACAAGTATTTTGCCTTTTGTATCAATTAATGCAATCACCTCTGTTTCCGGCATTAAGTTAATATAACTTAGTTCACGTTTAATATTGCTGATTTCACCTTTAGAAATATATACTTCTATCCTTAGCTGTAAACGTTCCATCTGCGATTGGATTTTTTGTTCAGTTTGCTGGCGCAGCAAATCTAGTCCATTGCTATAGTTAAAGTAAATAATGCTGCTTAGCAAACAGAAAAAGATAAAAAGACTGCTGAGAGGCAGCCAAAATTTTAATGGATATGATCGTATTTTACTATTCATGCAAGAATCTAATATTCTCCTGGCAGGAAGCCGCCATCTATTAATTGAGAGGTGTTGATAGTTTTAAAAAACAACTGTTTCTTGCTCATTAATGCAGTCAACTCTTCAATCGATTTTGACAAGGCATGGGTATTTATTGATAGATAGCGCTGGTTTTCAGGCAGTCCTGGCAAGATGATGCCTTCAAACTGTTTCATCACTTCATTATTTTTTACGCCTAAACGTGGCGCAATGCGTAAGGCCGCATCATCAGGGCTGCTCTTAATATATTCAAGAGCTTGAAAGTGAGCCGCTACAATTATTTTCAGTATTTTTTTATGAGTGTCGATAACGGATTGTCTGGTAACTAATACATCAACAATTCGCCCCGGAATTTGGGAGCTATCAAACAGTTTAATAGCTCCCTGGGACATCAGCCTGATTTTATGCGGTTCAAAAGTAACAACGGCATCTATCTGGCCTTCATTGTATGCAGACTCATGGTTATCAGCCGTAATAGAACGGAATTCTATATCGCTAATTGTAAGCTTAGCTTTCTGCAATGCTCCATCCAATAGGATTGCACCGACAGCGGTGTTCTCAACCCCCACGCGCTTCCCTTTTAGTTCAGCTAATGATTGGATAGAGGGTTTAGCTAATAAAACATCGGCTCCCTTAGAAATATCCATTACTAAAATTATTCTAAGGTCTGGTACATATTGCAATAACACTAATGATTCATCCAGTGTAAGAGCCGCGACGTCCAGCGCCTTATTGCGAAAAGCACGGGATACTTCAGTCGCTGAAGGCAGTTCGACTAGCTTTATAGCTTTATTTTCTAACAAACCTAAGTTTTGGGCGAGATAAAGTGGCTCATAGCCCGGCCACAGGTTGGTGCCAACTTTTAATGTGCTTTGAATAGGCGGCTCGCATCCAGTCAGAAGGAAAAGCCCAAAGAAAAGCAAATGCTTTAAACCAAAATATTCTCTAACGAATCTAACGAGGGTCATTCCTATATATTAAACATCAAGTGGATAAAATAAATGGTAATTCATTTCTAACTTAGTAGCAATCTTCTATTTTAAGGGAGCTACTTTGTCTGTCAAAATCAGTCATTATTGCTTATTACACACTTTTAGGAGTTACGATCTCCTTCACTCCACCATTCTCAGCTAACAGCACTGTACTCACCAAACCGTAAAAAACGCCATGCTCAACAACCCCTGACAACTCATTTAACATAGAGTCTATCTGGCCGCAATCAAGCTGTTTCGGGAAAGTCATATCCAATATCAAACTGCCGTATGAAGAAATAGCCAAGCCATTGCCATTTTGGCGAAGTTCTCCCTTTCCACCCAGTTTTTCAAGCTGCAACTTAACCAGTTGCCAGGCAAAGGGCATCACTTCAATAGGAATGGCAAATTTTTCGCCTATCCGTTCTACCATTTTACTCTGATCGACCAGTACTATAAATTGACGGCTTGATCTTGCCAAGATCTTTTCCTTTACCAAATCTGAACCCTGCCCTTTCAGCAAGGCATTATCAGGTGCAACTTCATCCGCACCATCAACATACAAATCCAACTGCTGAAGCTGCTCTATTGCCATTAAAGGCAAGCCTAAAGACCGAGCCTTAAGCATACTGACGACAGAACTTGCGACAACAGTAACTTGCAAGCCTTCATTCTTTCTTAGGCGGGCAAGCTCTTCTATAAAGCAGTTAGCTGTAGAGCCTGTACCTAAACCAACTAACATGCCACTTTGCACTAAATTTGCAGCGTGTTTTGCTACACGTTCTTTATCATTCATAATTACTCCGCTGTTGGTTTAAGCTCATAAAATAAATCAGCGACAGTTACAATTGCTGTATTTTTTCTAAAATTGCCTGAGCATGGCCTTCGTGAGAGACGCCATAAAGTGCTTCAGCCAAAGTTCCGTCTTTAGTGATAATAAAAGTAGACCTTAAAATGGCCATCTTTTTCACCCCATTTTTCTCTTTCTCTTGCCACACACCATAACTTTCACACATCTCACCGCTTTCATCTGCCAATAAATCCAGCTTTAAACCAAATTTATTAATAAAATCGGTATGACTAGCACAGGAATCTTTGCTAACCCCTATTACAACAGTATCCGCAGCCTCAAACTCACTGGCTAATTTAGTAAAATCATTCGCTTCTATGGTGCACCCTGGGGTATCGTCCTTTGGATAAAAGTATAAAACAACGTGCTTTTTACCTTTAAAAGATGATAGTTCGATCAGTTGATTATCTTGATTTTTAGAACTGAATGCAGGTGCTGTTTGGTTTTTTTCTAACATGGGAAACTCCTAAATTAAATAACGGGCCAGTCTGATTATCACTGAAATGTACAGACATAAAAACCATAAATTTCGTGTCTAAATGTAAATTTCAAATATCTCTTAAATAGATTTTCTAATGAATCTCTGTAGCTCCTCCCTTTTCACTTGCAGAGACTTAAGGTGTCTGAGCATATTTAATATAAATTTGCCTGTTTTTTAAATTGAAATTATTAACAGTAACTACCCGCACCCTCCCTCTACAGAACCTCATCAGCCAGAGCCATCTGAATGGCAATCAGTGCAAGAAATGGGGTCAGACTCGAATTGATCCTCATTTTCTTTGATCTTCCTTAGGTTTAGCACAACTCATCGACCTGACAATCAAAGAATTAAATTTAATTCGAGTCTGACCCCATTTTTTCTCATTTTTTTCTGACCCCATTTTTTTCATTTTTTACCCATTTTTTCCTCGCTGTAAAGCTGACCGACTGACACCTAACGTTTCTGACATTTCAGATAATGTTATTTCCGGCGATCGGTTAAGTGCCTTTTCTACGGCTTGTATTTTAAATCCTTCGGTGTATTTTTGACTCATTTTTTTGTCCTCTTAAAGTTAAACTTAGAGACGACAACTATTCTGGCACAAGGGGCTATGTCAGTGGGCAAGCCCATCATCGGCATACCGACAAAATGGTATACCTGGAAAGGTTCTTTCCTTTAAAAATGTAGGATGGAAAAGCGATAGCGCATTCCATCAGAACATCGGTGATATATAAATTATCGTATATATCATGTCGGAAAACGCTATCGCTATCCAACCTACGGTTCCGTCTTACGGGTTTATGGTTACGAATTATGGGTTGAATATCCAATAATAAATCAACGTTTAGCCCATAGTTTTTCATTCAGCCTCAATTCCTGAATAACATCCACCATAAATTGCAATGTATTGATATATTGAATAACCCTGTTTGAAACAGGAATGTTAATTGACGCTTCATTTGGGTCATAGCCATAATCAATACTCCAATAAATACAGCCATCGGCAAAAGTTATCAGCACATCTTCATCCGCTAATTTTTTGAGTTCCATCAGCCGGTTCATCATGGTATGGGTTAGTAAATAGTGGGCTTCAATTGAATCAGTACCATAAACATTAAATAGTTGGTTGAAATCGGGATTATCCATTTTGAAAGAACGCATGTAACTTGGTGCATTGTATTGCCAAGTTTCAGGATGAATCACAGTAACACCATGGGTATGTTTATTTAATTCAGCCACAAAAAAGGTACCGCAGAATAAGACATTCCAACTTACTCTGTCTGAATTGGTTTCCTTCTGTTGTAACTTAATATCAGAGAATTGAAAAGCAACACTTTCTATTCTGCCTTTGACATGGTCATTACCCGAAAATTTATCAACACGCATTGGGAAAAATGCCGAGGCCCTGACCAGTTGATAGGATACGCAGTGACCGGGCACATGGATAAATTGATCATCCATGGCCTGAATAAGTGGGTGGATGATCTGTTGTTTAAATGCTTCCTGATATCGACTGACACGAATACCATCCCGGTGAATATCCATTTGGAACAAAACAGACCAAAGTATTACCAATATCAATGTCAAAGGCATAAAAGTCGCCATGTCCGGACGATCCGTCATGAAGTACACCAATAATATTAATCCCAGTGACAGTACAGCCATGGTGGCAACAACAAAATACTGAAATTTGATAATTTCCTGTCGCTCCTGCTCCAATTCCTGCGCTTTGGAAAAGAGGCTTTCATTGTAGAATTACAATAGTTGATTGTAGTTTTTCATTGTCAAAATTACCGATTATTCTAATATTGGAAAAAATCACAAAGTGGTATTTTCTTAAAACGTTAAATTAATTTTACGTGAGTACTTAGGAGATATTGATGCCACGCGAATGCGGGTGCATATCCGCAATGCAAAAGGCAACAGGGATCGTCTTGTCCCTTTGCCTGCCGGTACCTTGCAGGTGCTGCGCCAATTCTGGACCTTGCACCGCCACCCCACGCTGATGTTCCCCAATCGGACGCGGGGGCTAAAAGGGGCGCATCTGGCTGAATCACCGCTTGATCGTGGGGGGGTGCAGAAGACAATTGGTCTGGTGACTGAGGAAATGGGGCTAAAGCACTGATTTTTGCTCCTGCAAAATAAGTATTCACCACATCCATATGGATCAAAAGATTTCCTGTCATTCCCTGCGGTACAGCTATGCCACGCATCTGTTAGAATCCGGCGTTGGACTGCTGGAACTCCAGCAGTTTCTGGGGCACAGTTCTCTGCTGACGACGGCACGCTATGCGCATCTGACCGATATGACCTGCGATCATTCTGAACAGTGCATCAATCAGCTGATCGGTCGTTTTAACGTGTCTTGGGGGACAATTAGATGATTTTGCTGTCCTCTGTCATTGATCAGTTTGAAACGGATTTCCTTAGCGCCTATCAAGGGCAGGTTCTGCCGGTTCAGCGAAAAGCGCTGAACGCACTTAAAACCTGCCGGACAAAATTCAGCCCTGTCATGCAGGTCAGCTGTTCCGACTGCGACCATCAGTCTTTTGTTCCGC
>Ga0256840_1000679_pt1 | contig 34245 bp, 32 predicted proteins | sample 355202metaG_FD_185969 | JGI IMG/M metagenome (GOLD analysis project Ga0256840, IMG submission 185969) | Hydrothermal vent microbial communities from Mid Atlantic Ridge, Atlantic Ocean - 355-202 | ecosystem: Environmental > Aquatic > Marine > Hydrothermal vents | place: Atlantic Ocean: Mid...
CCGGAGAGGACCTGTTCGAACATCCTGTAGGCATCCTTGTATTTCTTGGCCTTGTACAGGGCCATGGCCCGGCTGAAGGGTCCGGCGGTCGCATCCGGAGTGGTGACCACCTGTACCTGGGCCTTTTCACCGGCCTCGGCCGGTCGGGCCGCTGGCCTGGTGGCGGGAGTGCCGGATGCAGGGGCAGCGGCCGCCACCACCTTGCCGGAGCCGACCCGCACCTTGCGGCGATCCGGTGTCACCTTGACAGTGCCGCCGCTGCTGCCGGCCGCGGTCACTACGCGCCTGCGGGCTGCCTCTGCACGCCTGGCGGCCTCCCGCGCCCGTTCCTCGGCGGCACGGATTCTCTCCTGCTGCACCTTGCTGAAAGCGGCATTCAACCGGTCAACCTTCTGGGCCAGCTCCTCTATCTTCTGCTCATTGTCAGCACGAAGCTGCGCCACCGCCTTCTCCAGGGCGGCCAGGTCCTGGCCGGTCTTCCGGCGAAACTGGCTGGCACGATGCTCCGACTCTTCGAGCCGGGACTTGAGACGAAGGGTCTCCTCCTCCACCTGGTCGATCTTGGACACGGAGCTGGCCTGTCGCTTCTGGATCGTGCCAACGGCCTTGGTCCGGACCTCCTCCACCTTCTGGTTGACGGCGCGGATCTGGTAGTTGAGCTCCCGGACCTCGTCCTGGGTGGCACACTGGCTCAGCAGCAGCAGCGAACAGCCTGCAAGGGCAAGGTTTCGTATCATCTTCATAGGCTTTCCTCTTTCATCATCAGACATCTTGCACAACATAACCAGCACAAGGGGAAGCGTACCGAACCTGGCTGCCGGTGCATCCCGGGACCGCATCGAAGCGCCGTTATCGGGGGCGTGGCGACCACTGCGGATAGGACTGGTTTCCTTTCAGTTTGAAGAGTACCCGCAGGTCCTTGCCACTGGCAAGGACCGCGCAGATCTCCGAATGACCGTTCCGACGCCGGGAAAAGGCGATCTGGCGGCCGTCGGGCGACCAGGTCGGGGATTCATAATCGCCCCAGGCAGAGGTCACCTGACGGGGTGAACCGCCGGCAGGGGCAATGGTGAAAACCTGGTAGTGGCCGTCAACCAGGCTGGTATAGGCGATCCGGTCTCCCTCGGGCGACCAGGAAGGCTCGCTGTTTTCCGAGCCCTGGAAGGTCAGCCGACGGACCTTGAGACTCTCCATGTCCATGATATAGAGCTGCGGCCTGCCGCTGCGGTCAGAGACAAAGACCAGGGACCTGCCGTCCGGCGCAAAGGAAGGAGAGACATTGATACCGGCGCGCCTGGTGAGCCGTTTGAGGATCCGGCCCTTGCGGTCAAGGAGGTAGAGGTCGGGGCTGCCGTCCCTGCTGAGTGTCAGCACCATGGTCCTGCCGTCGGGCGAAAATGCCGGCGCCAGGTTCATCCCCTTCCGGCGGGACAGGGCACGGGTGACCCTGTCCTGGCGCAGATCGGTGATATAGAGATCCTGGTTGCCGCGATGGTAGGTGGTATAGGCCAGGAAGTTGCCATCCGGCGTAAAGCGGGGCGAGACACAGAGATGCCGGTGCCGGGTCACCTGCCGCCTGGTACGGCCGAGCACGTCGCTGATATAGATCTCCTTGCGGCCGGTCTCGTCGGAGACATAGGCGATGGAGGTGCGGCTGATGCCGGGGGTGCCGGTGAACTCCTCCACCAGGGCGTCGCAGAAGCGCAGCACCATGTCATCCTGCTGCCGGGCCAGGCCGCGGTAGCGTCGACCGGCCAGGAGCCGGTCCGCTGCCACGTCGAACAGCCGTCCCTCCACGGTCAGTTTTGTGCCGTCCGGCTCGTAGGCGCCCCGGACGACATAATCGACCTGCAACTCTCTCCAGTCCGCATCCTGAAGGCCACCATACCGGCCGGGATCGAGGACCCGGACAAAGCCATGAAAATCAAGGGCCCGGCCAAGCAGCGATGCCATGGCCAGGCCGCGCCTGCCGCTGGGATCGGTGCCTTTCCTGTCGACAAAGGCGGGAATCGCCACCACCACCTTGCGGACATCGGAGGCCGTGATATCGAGATAGACCCGTTCCGCCTGCGCCTGCCGGGCCATTGCGGCCAGGAGTAAAAGACAGAGCAGGACCAGGGAAAGAAAACGCGTTGGGAAACTATGTGAGCGCATGGAATGAAATCTCTCTTCAGCTCCGGCCCGGCAGGGGATGCAGGGGACCTCCCTCACCGTACCGGATGGGGTTGATGCCGCCTGGACGTGGGCGTTGACTCTTTACATCGACAGCTCACCGGGCCGGAACCGCAGGCCGACTTCGATGGTCTTGTCGGGCATCAGTTTGGAAAAACGCGGCATGGGAGAGGCGTTCTGAATCGTCTTCATGACAAACCGATCAAAGAACGGATCCCGGGACCTCTTTTCCATCGTTGTCCGCAGCACGGTCCCGTCCCGACCGATGGTCAGGACCACCACGGCCTCAAGGCCAGGATCCCACTGTCGCATCTCCGGCAGGACCCAGTAGGAATGCACCCTGTCGTACAGGGCGGACAGGTACTGTTTGAAAACAATGGAACGTACCTGCCTGCCACCAGAGGAGGAACTTCTGCGGGTCGACGGCGCCGCAGCATCACTGGTCCTGATCAGGGCGGCGAGCTCGGCCACTGCCCGGCGCCTGGCCTCTTCAGCCTTTCGCTCCGCCTCCCTGGCCCTGGCAAGCTCCTGCCGGCGCACCGCCTCTCTACGCTGCCGTTCCCGGGCCTCGCGGGCCAGCCGCTGCCGTTCCTTTTCCTCGGCCAGCCTGGTATCCCTCGCCTTCCTGATCTTCCGCTTCAGCGGCCTGATGGAAACGGGCCGGGCCGAAGCCGCAGGTTCCGGCTTTACCTCCGGCACCGGTGTCGCGGCCACCTGAGCAGGTTCCGGAGGAATCACGGGTCGGGCCGGCTTTTTCCGCGCCACCGGTTCCGCCTTCCGCACCGGCGGAGAAGGGGCGGGTGGTTCCTTGGCCGGTTCCGGCAGGGAAACCAGATCCACGGTGACCACCTCGTCCAGCAGCGGCCGGTGTCTGATGATGCCGGGAAGATACAGCGCTCCGGCAAAGAAGGCGACGTGCACTGCAATGGCAAGACTGACCGGCAGCAGCCAGCGCCAGTCTGCAGATCGCTGTTCCTCAAAAAACTCCCTGTCGTTGAACCCTATTCCATCCAACGGATCATCCATCGTCATCCTGCACCCGGAGCAGGCGGGCCCCTCACCCACCCCTTTTGTCCGAAGGTCGGGTGATCATTCCCAGCTTGGTGAAGCCGGCCCGCTTGATGGCCGCCATGGTGGAGACCACCAGGCCATAGGGAACCTTGCGGTCGGCCCGCAGATAGATCGACTCTTTCCGTCGCTCCGGAGGCAGGCCTTTCAACTGCTGCACCAGGAGCGATTCCTTGACCCGGACCCTGCCGAGAAAGATCTCGCCCTTGCCGTTGATGCTCACCACCAGGGGCTCTTCGTGCTGACGCAGGGCCTTGCTTGTGGTCTTGGGCAACTCGACCTCGATACCCTGGGTCATCATCGGTGCCGTGACCATGAAAATAATCAGCAGTACCAGCATGACATCCACCAGGGGTGTCACATTGATCTCCGCCACCAGGCCCCTGCGGCCTCTGCCTCCCGTTGGTCCCATAATTTCAGTAAGTATAGCAGAAATTCATCGAAAACGAAGCTGCGGATGAGAAATTTCGTAATAGTTCACTGCCAACGGCAACCAGCTGAAAAAACCAATACTTTTGTGAAAAAACCAATACTTTTGCTAAATGTTCAGCGGTGCGTCGGCTGTGCGTGATCGTGGCCGGCCGTCAGGTGAGCGAGCGCATGGAGACTCCGACAGCCTCCCTCTGCGGACAGGCACGCCTGCACAGGTAAGCGTAGACTCCGAATCTGCGGTCCCTGAGAGCGCTTACACCATTGTGGCCGGACAGACCGATGGTTAACCATCCCGTGAGGGGTTACGACAACCTGGCCCGGCCATGCCGGCTTTATCTACGGCTCAGGATATCCCGCTCTATCAGGTTCAGGAAGTCGGTGGAAAAATGTTCCACGTCCGACTCGAAATCCGCCTGCCTGTTGGAATAGTAATTATAGAAGATCACCGCCGGGATAGCCACGGCAAGCCCTGCCGCCGTGGCGACCAGGGCCTCGGAGATCCCCGGCGCCACCACCGCAAGGGAGGCCGAACCGCGGACGCCGATGTCCTGGAACGAGGTCATGATCCCCCAGACCGTCCCGAACAGGCCGATGAAGGGCGTGGCACTGCCCGTGGTGGCAAGAAAGGCAAGGGACCTCCCCAACCGGTCGCTCTCCATGAGCTGGGCCTTTCTGACCGCCCGTTTCAGGTTGTCCATCACCGCAAGCTGCATCTCCAGGGTATCGGCCCGGCCCTGGTCGTCGCGGGCGGTACTGATCTTCTTCAGTTCGTTGAACCCGGAGACAAAGACCGCGGCCTCGGGACTGAGCGTATACTCTCGGGCCGCCTCATAGGCCTCGTTCAGGGTTCTGCTCTCCCAGAAGCGATCCAGAAACTCGTCCGACGCCCTTCTCGCCCGGGTGAACATGACCTGTTTCATGATGATGATGGACCAGGAGGCCACGGAAAAGATCAGCAGGGTCGTCATGACCAGCTTGACCATAAGACCGGCGCCGGCCATCATTGAAAAGATAGATATCGTCACGGCTGGGTTCCTTTACGGCGTGCTGAGACAGTGGCAGGAAGCGGCCCGCCTCCTGCCCCGATGGTGGATTGTCTGGTACGAAAAGAAATCAATGTGCTGCTGGACGGCATTGCATCCGGGACCGGTCCGCCGTAAGCGCTCACAGGCAGCGCACGGAGTCTCCGCTGCGCTCCGCTTACCTCCTTACCTCTTTTGCACGGTCGCGTTTGTCCGCATAGCGGGCTATAGACGGCCAGCCACGATCACGCACAGCTGACGCACTGCTGAACTTTTACCAAAAGAGTCGGTCTTTTTAGGTGGTTGCCCATAGCGGTGAACTAGTACTTTCCGGAAAGCTGACAGCAGACCGCATCCTTCCATGCCTCGATCTGCTCCTCATAGGCCGAGGCCGGCAGTTCCTGTCCGCACGCCGTGCAGACAACCCGGGCACTGTGTCAGCGACCGGCAAGCTGGGCCGGGCCATCGCAGATGAGGCACCGCAATTCCATCTTTGCAAAATCGCTGCCAGTTCCGGCCTGATCACCTTGCCGCACCCGTGTCCCGGCAGGGGGCAACGGACAGGAATCCCTTGCCTGTTCAATGGTCTGAGATTTTTTCACCACAGCTGTTCAGTATATCGCATATGAATTATTCTGTCGACCTCGTTCTGCAGATAGTGTACAAATTCGGGGACGAAATTTCCATGGTCCGGTGACAGCGACGGGATGCCGGGGACCGGTCGCGACAAGGCCGGTGACTGCCGGATTTCCCGTTCCCCGCCGTGATACGCCAGCCGGCCCGTCAGCGGGAAGGACCAGAAAAAATTTCGGTATTTCATTGGAGTTGACAATGGCGGTGAACTGTTTCCAGGATCACGGCCCATGGCAAGAACGACAGGAGGCAACCCATGGCAGACGAAATCTTTGATGTGGTGATCACCGGCGTCGGCCCGGCCGGAATCCAGGCAGGGATCCACGCGGCCCGGAAAAAGACCAGGGTCCTGCTCCTCGGGCGTATTGAGAACAGCGCCCTGTACGGGGCTCATATCGAAAATTATGCCTTTGTCGACGGCGTCACCGAAGGCAGGGCAATGCTCGAGGTAGGCCTGGCCCAGGTCAGGCGCTTCGGGGCCGAGGTCCGGGCAGAGGACGTGCTCAGGATCACTGCCGGAGACGACAACCTGTTCACCCTTGACCTGGAGAGCGGCCGGACCATCCGCAGTCGCAGTCTGATCCTCTGCATGGGTGTTGCCAAGAAAAAACTGGCCGTGCCGGGTGAGAAAGAGCTGGCCGGTCGCGGTGTCAGCTATTGCGTGGACTGTGACGCCAATTTTTTCCGTAATGCGACAGTGGCTGTTGTCGGCAACAGGAGCGCCGCTGTCGACGGGGCCCTGACCCTGCTCGATTACGCGGCCAGGGTCTACCTGGTGGCCAGGAAGATCAAGGTCTCGGAAGAACTGCGGGCCCGCCTTGCGGCCAGTGACGTGCAGGTGCACGAGGGAACCTGGGTCAAGGAGATCAGGGGGGAGAATGCTGTCACCGGCATCGACCTGGACAGCGGCGAATCCCTGGCCGTGGATGGCATCTTCATCGAGCTGGGCTCAAAGGGCGCCCTGGAACTGGCCACCCAGATCGGTGTGGCGCTGGACGCCGAGACCTTCAAGTATATCGACACCAACCGCAGACAGGAGACCAACATCCCGGGTATTTATGCCGCCGGAGACATCGTCGGCCCGCCCTACCAGATGGCCAAGGCCGTGGGCGAGGGCTGCGTCGCCGGCATGGAGGCCGCCACTTATGCCAGGCGGCTGAAACGCTCTTCCACCAGCGGCTGAAACGCCGGATACCACAAGGGGCCGGCCGGTTTTGCTTGCCATTTTCTGCCAAATCTGGTAAGTTAGCACGCCGACATCCAGAGCAGCATCCAACACACCCACGTTCCCCGACAGGTACTCCTGGCGGGGTTTTTTACACAGGCCGCCCCTGTCCAATCCTGCACAACCTGCGACCCTGCAAGCCCGACTCCGTGGGAGGAACGGGAGTTCCACAACTGCAGCCAAAGGACGACAGGAGTACTACGTCAACACAAGCGATGAGATGGACCATTGAAAACGAAAATCCTAGTTGCCAACCGCGGCGAGATCGCCATCCGCATTATTCGTGCCATCCAGGAGCTCAACTATGACGCTGTTGCCATCTACGAAACTCCGGACCGTGATTCACGCCATATCCGGATCGCCAACGAGGCGATCTGGATCGGTGACGGCCCGCGCTGTGACTATCTCGACATCGACAAGGTAATCGACGCCGCCCTCCGTTCCGGTGCCGTCGCCATCCACCCCGGCTACGGCTTTCTTGCCGAGAATCCCGAATTCGCCAGGGCCTGCGAGGATGCCGGCCTCATCTTCATCGGCCCCGCATCCAAAACCATCGAAGAGCTCGGCAACAAGGTCAAGGCCCGGCAGATCATGGCCGACGCCGGCATCCCCATGGTGCCGGGCACCGCCAACCTGTCGCCGGGCGAGGCCGGCCTGGAGGAGGCCATCGCCTTTGGCAGGCAGCACGGCTATCCCATCATGCTCAAGGCCACCTCCGGCGGCGGCGGTCGCGGCATCCGCCGCACCGAGAACGAGGATGAGCTGGCCGAGCAGTATGCCATTGCCCGCTCCGAGGCCAAGGCGGCCTTCAATGACGACTCGGTCTATCTGGAAAAGGTGGTGGTCCGGCCCAAGCATGTCGAGGTCCAGATCATCGCCGACCGCAAGGGCAACACTGTACACCTGGGAACCCGTGACTGTTCCATCCAGCGGCGCAACCAGAAGCTGATCGAGATCGCCCCGGCCTTCCATCTCACGCCCGAACAGAGCGAGGCCATCTGCGAGACCGCGGTCAGGGCGGCCAGGGCGGCCAACTACTTCAATGCCGGCACTGTTGAATTTCTCCTCGACGCCGACGGTTCCTTCTATTTCATGGAGATCAACACCCGGCTCCAGGTCGAGCATACGGTCACCGAGATGATCACCGGCATCGACATCGTCCGTACCCAGATCAAACTGGCCATGGGCAAGGACCTGCTCTTTACCCAGGACGACGTGCAACCCCGCGGCCATGCCATCGAGATGCGCATCAATGCCGAGGATCCGCGCAACGATTTCATGCCCGAGGGCGGCAAGACCATCACGGTCTACCGTTCGCCCGGCGGCTACGGTGTACGCCTGGACGGGTTCTGCTACCAGGGCTTCACCATCCCCGAGGTCTATGATTCACTGCTGGTCAAGCTGACTGTCTTCGGCTGGTCCTGGCACGAAACCGTGGATCGGCTCAGGCGCTGTCTCACCAACTTTGTCATCACCGGCCCCAAGACCACGATCCCGTTCTACCTGAACCTGATCAATGATCCGGACTTCCAGGCAGGCGAGTTCGACACCTCCTTCCTCGACACCCATGACCACCTGTTCGAGTATGAAGAACAGGTGAGCGAGGTCAACAAGCTGGCCCGGCTGATCGCCGAGATCCATTACAAGAGACAGAACACCTACGCCGCATAACCTGCGGGGGGAGGCAGCTGTCGACAGAGTCGATCAACACGAATCATCTAGAATCGAGGAATACGATGACACGCATAACACAGGGCATGGCACCTTCCGAGGTCCTGGCCATCCTGCGCCGGGCCGACGGCTATTATATCACCAACACGGCACGGGACATGTCCCAGTCCGACTACAAGAACCGGATCCTGCTCCATACCGACCTGCTGGCTGCGCCGGCCCGCGAGGCGGCAGGGTACTTTTCGCTGGAGATCACCGGCGGCGCCTCGGTTCACGTCGACATTCTCCGCAAGCAGGTGGATCCCTTCCTCAAGCTCGAACTGCTGCGGGAAAAGATGCCCGACACCATGTTCCAGACCCTGTGCCGTGGCGTGAACCTGTTCGGATACCGGCCCTATCCCCAGAACATCATCCGGCTCACCGTGCGCGAGTTCGCCAAGTATGTGGACGTATGGCGGACCTTTGACTTCATGAACCATGTCCCCAACATGGAGGCGGTATTCGAGGAGGTGGCCAAGGCCGGCAAGATCAACGAACCCTGTATCTGCTTTTCCACCGGTCCGGAGCACACCAACGAGTACTACATCGGCAAGGTACGCGAGATCCTGGACGTGACCGGCGACGAGATCATCCTCTGTATCAAGAACCATGGCGGCCTGGGCACACCCCGGCGCATCGGCGAGCTGGTGGATGCCATCAAGCAGGCCTATCCCGATCTGGTGATCCATTACCACGGCCACAACACCGACGGCAATGATATCGGCCGGATCACCGCCGCCATCCTGAACGGCGCCACCATTGTCGACGCCTCCGACCATGCCTTTACCGGCTTTTACGGCCCACCGCCGGTCCTCACCGTGATCCAGACCATGAAGGACCACGGCAGGACGGCCATCGGCATCGACGAGGAGGCGGTGATCGCGACCTCCGACGCCATCCGCGACGAACGGCCCCACTATGCCCAGTTCGAGGCACAGATCAAGGGCTTCCTGCCCACGGTCCAGATCCACAAGCTGCCCGGCGGCGCCATGGGTTCCAGCCTGGAACAGGCCTCCAAGGGCGGCTTTCTCGACAGGATGCCCGATATCCTCCACAAGGAACTGCCCAAGGTGCAGATCGAGCTGGGCAACTGGTGGAGCGTAACCCCCGGCTCCCAGATCCTGTGGACCACGGCGGTCTCCAACGTCCTTGAAGGAGAGCGCTACGGCAACCCTTCCGGCGACCTCAAGAACCTGTTACTGGGCAAGTATGGTCCGTTCCCCTTTTACCGGCCCGACGACTGGATCTACGAGAAGGTCTTTGGAGGCAACTGGAAGGAGATCCTGGAGAAAGAGGGCGGCATCGAGCAGATCGAAGACATGGATATCGAAAAGGAACGAGAGACCCTGACCGAGCGGATGGGATCCGAGCCCACCGAGCAGCAGCTGGTCCTCTACCTGCAGCATCCCAACGACGCGGTGGACTTCTTCAAGTTCGAGGAGAACTTCGGCAAGGCCTATGTGCTGCCGCCCTCCATCTTTCTGCGCCAGGGCGGCTTTCAGCTCGGCGAGACCCTGGTCTTCCGGGACGACACCGGCAAGGAACATATCGTCGAAATCGGCCCGGCCCAGCAGACCGATGATGGCGAGACCAACGTCTACCTCAATGTCGATCACGACCAGCGGCTGTTCGTCTTTGAGCCCGAGGCCCAGGAGGGTACGGCGCCCGTGGCCCAGCTCTCCAAGGAAGAGATTGCCAGGCTGGCCAGACAGGGCGACATCCGGGCCCCCTTTGCCGGCAACCTGTACGGGATCAGTGTCGAGATCGGCCAGGAGGTGAGCGCAGGGGATCAGCTGGCGGTCCTGGAGGCGATGAAGATGCAGACCCCCATCACCAGCGAGGTTACGGGAACGGTCAGCGAGATCCATGCCAGGGTCGGCCAGGCCCTGCAGCCCGGCGACAAGATCATGATCATAGAGATCCCTGAGGAATGAGTCCTCCTGCCGGGCCCTGATCGGCCGCCTCCGGCACAGTCGTCCTATGCCGGAGGCGGACGACACCTGGCCCCCATCCCTGCCACAGCGCCTGTAAACGCTCACAGGGGACCGCACGGAGTCTACGCTGCGCTCCGCTTACCTGACGGCCGGTCACGATCACGCACAGCTGACGCACTGCTGAACTTTTACTCAGGAACTCCCGCCATCTGCAGGTGCCTGGTCTTTCCCTCCTGTGCCGGCAAAGGTGGGCCGAAAAAATCCCCCTTCCGCAAACCAGGGCCGGGTGACATCCAGGCCCGTGATCTCGAAGAGAACCGCCTCCATCACCAGGTAGACCTCGGTGTCCCTGCGGACGCAGCCGGTCAGGGTCTGGCCGTGATGGCCCATGGCGGCATGGAGATGGATCTTCGGTTCTTCGCCGTCCAGGAAGATGGAACCGGTGCCCAGCACCTCGCGGGTATCCTCCACCTGTTCCCATACCGGTTCCGGCGGCACAACGGGTTCCCGCGGCCCGGTCACCACGCCGGCGCCGGCCAGGCCACCGAACAGGTGAAACCAGGCGCAACGGACCTTCTCCCGCCGCGCCAGGCGGACCAGCTCCGTCATCAGGTCGTCACCATGGTCGAAACGAACATAGATCACCCTGCCCACTGTCGCACATTGATACTCCATTGTTGCCCCCCTGTTCCCTGGCACCTGGCCCCTGTGGCACCTGGTTTCTGATTTTCTGCAAAAATACCGGTTTTGCAAACTGGTTGCCCGGAGGCGCGAAGGGTTACATTCCCACCCGCCGTTCCTGTTCACGGGCGGCGCGCAGCATACGGAATATCTCGCGTCCGTGCCGCCTGTTCCTGGTCCCGGCATAGAGCCAGGCCAGGCGGGTAAGGGCACGGGTATCGACAGCGGGAAAACGTTTGCCGATCTCCTCCGCCACCCGGCTGGGCCAGTCCTCTTCCCACCCCGGTTCCTGATCCTGGTGTAACCGCTGCTGTTCCAGGGCTTCGTTGAGCAGGGCATCGCGCAGGTACTCCAGCTCATGCAGGGCCCTCTTTTCCTCCAGGGCGGCGCCACGCCGCCTGGTGACAAAGCCGTAGAGTTCCTCCACCGGTTCATTCCTGAGCCGCCTGGTGATGTACTTGACCTGCCGTTTCCTGGCACCGCCCTGCATGGCTGCCGCATCCCGGATCAGGTCGATGATCTCCTCCGGGGCCGGCAGAGAGGCGAGAACCGGGACCGGCATGGCGACCAGCTCCATCACCAGCCTCTCCAGCTCCCTGATCCGACGTTTCTGTTCACTCCTGCTCAGCTTCACGACCAGACCTCCGACATCCCGCGACTGGCAGGACACGCTTTTGTTGGCGAAAAGACCAGGGTACGATATAGTAGGAATCCCGGCGCGCAGGCACATCACGGAAGTGCATCATGAGGCCGTCCGGCAACCCTTTCTTTCACGGAGCACACTGTATGGACCTTTCATCACCGTTTTCCATCGTTCAACCCACTGACATCCATTTCGGCACCGGTATACTGCACAGGCTCCCCGGAATCATCGCCGGTCTCGGCGGCACAAAACCGCTGCTGGTCATGGATCCCGGCCTGATCAAGGCCGGTCTGGACAGCCGTGTCACCTCGGTTCTTGAGGATGGCAAAATCCCCTATATCCTCTATGACAAGGTCGATCCCGAACCGGGCCTGCGTCTTGCCGATTCCGGTGCGGCACTGGCAGGAGAAAAAGGCTGTGACTGTGTCATCGGGGTCGGTGGCGGCTCTGCCATGGACGTGGCCAAGGCCATCGCCATCCTCTGCACCAATGGCGGCCGGGCCGCGGACTACCTGGGACTGGGCAGGATCACCAAGGCCGGCCTGCCCAAGATCATGATTCCCACCTCTGCCGGCACCGGGGCCGAGGTCACCTTCACCGCGGTTTTCATTAACGAGGAGACCGGCTCCAAGGGCGGCATGAACGGGAACCCCCTCTACCCGGAAGCGGCCCTGCTCGACCCGGAGCTGACCGTCAGCCTGCCGCCGCACGTGACCGCCGCCACCGGCATAGATGCCCTCACCCATGCCCTGGAGGCCTTTACCTCGATCCAGGCCCACCCGATCTCGGAGATGTACTCCGCCAGGGCCATCGGGTTGATCCAGGCCAATATCCGCGCCGCCTATGCCGACGGCAGGAACCTGGCCGCCCGCGCGGCCATGCTGCTGGGCAGCCTCATGGGCGGCAAGGCCCTGGCCATGGCCGGGGTCGGCCTGGTCCACGCCATGGCCTATCCCCTGGGCGGCATGTTCGGCATTCCCCACGGCCTGGCCAATGCCGTGCTCCTGCCCTTTGTCACCGAATACAACCTGATCGGCGACCTGGAAAAACACGCTGCCCTGGCCGGGATGCTCGGCCAGGATACGGAAGGATTGTCCCTGCGGGACGCGGCCGATCTCCTGGTGGACGAACTGCATGGCCTGAACCGGGACCTGAACATCCCCGACAGCCTCGATGCCCTGAACATCGACCCGGGAAAGATCGGCGAGATGGCCGACATCGCCCTGACCGTGGCCAGGCCGGTGGAGAACAATCCCCGGCAGCCGGACCGCGACGATGTGATCGCCATCTACGAGACCGCCATGGAAGGTTGGGGCGCAGCGGGATTCTGACAGACCGGTATCAGGAGCGGAGCAGTTCCACCACCCGGTCCCATATCCTGTCAGCAGTGGCCTCCTTGGAGAGAAGCGGCAGCCGGCGTACATCGTCGACGGTGAGCAGGGTGACCTGGTTGGTCTCCACGTCAAAGCCGGTCCGGCTGCCGAGGATGTCGTTGATGACCACCAGGTCAAGGTTCTTTTCGACCAGTTTGCGCCTGCCCTCTGCTTCGTGGTCATGGCTCTCGGCGGCAAAGCCGACCAGAAACTGGCCGGGCCGGCGTCGTCCGCCCAGCCCGGCCATGATGTCCGGATTGGGCTCAAGCTCGATACAGCGGGATCCGGCATCGGTCTTCTTTATCTTGCACTCGCAGCAGGTGGCGGGCCTGAAGTCGGCCACAGCCGCCGCGCCGACAATGATATCCATCCCGTCGGCCAAAGCGCCCACCGCATTCTCCATCTCCACGGCCGTGGTCACCCGCACCATCTCCACCCCCGGGGGATCGTCCAGGTGCACCGGGCCGGCCACCAGGGTCACCTCGGCGCCGCGACGCCGGGCTGTCCGGGCCAGGGCATATCCCATCCTGCCGCTGGAGCGGTTGCTGAGATAGCGTACCGGATCCAGCGGCTCCCTGGTGGGCCCCGCGGTTATCAGGATCCGTTGTCCGGCCAGATCCTGATCGGTGAACAGGGCCAGCAGGGTCTCCCGCACCAGGTCCCATTCCGGCAGCCGTCCCGCGCCCCTGTCGCCGCAGGCCAGGGTACCGCTGGCCGGGGCGATCACGGTATAGCCGATCCCGCGCAGCCGTTCCAGGTTGTCGCGGGTCGCCGGATGGTGCAGCATGTTGGTGTTCATGGCCGGGCAGATGACCACCGGCCTGTCGGCAGCAAGAACAGTGGCCGACAGGAGGTCGTCGGCCATGCCGTGTGCCAGGCGGGCCATGGTCTGGGCGGTGGCCGGGGCGATCAGCACACAGTCGGCTTCCCGCGACAGGGTGATGTGGGCCATGACCCTTTCCGGGTCATCGTCGAACATGTCACCATGCACCCGGTTGCCGGACAGGGCGCCGAAGGTCAGGCGGGAGAGGAACTGTTCCGCGGCCCTGGTCATCACCACCGTGACCCGGGCCTCCTCCTGCACCAGGCAACGAACCCAGGCGGCCGCCTTGAAGGCGGCAATGGAACCGGTGACACCAAAGAGGATGTGACGGCCCTGGAGGCCGGGCTCCGGGCCGGTCTGCGACGCCACTACTTGCCGACCGCCTCGCCGAACGGATTGAGGCCGGCGGCCGCCGTCTTGTCAATGGTGACATAGAGGGTGAGATCGGTCTTGCCGAAATTTCCCTCCGAGATCACCATCATGCAGGTCTTGCTGGGTTTGACAAAGGCCAGGAGGATATCCTGGGAGGTCGCCTCGCCCACCAGCTTCCACTTGTGGTCCTGCATGGCGCTGATCATGAAATCCTTGAGCGAGATCGGCTCCACCTTGCCCTCGTACCGCCAGACGCCGCCGCGAAAGGACTCGGTCTTGATGGTCATGGACTTTTTCCGGTTCCATTCCAGCTCGGTGGGGAGCGCGATATCCTGGATATCATCGGCAAAACCGGACACCGGTGGCAGGGCCGAGGCATCGGCCGTGACCTGCTTGCCGGCAAAGGGCTGATTGGCACAACCGGTGGCCAGGAAAAGCGCTGCCCCGATCAGGAAAAACAGCGTTCCGCGAAATCCGATCCTCTCTGTCTTCATGCCTCATCTCCTTCTATTTCTTTAAGGATGAAATCAGCCAGCGGCCTGCGCCGCGATCGCTGATTCCTGTGTGACGGGTGGCCCACGGCGATCAGGGCCATCAGGTCATACCTGCTGTCCAGGCCAAGGATCTCACCCACCCGGTCTTTGTTTTGCAAGATCTGACCCAGCCAGACCGCTCCCAGGCCCTGCTCGGTTATGCAGAGGAGCATGTTCTGGATGCAGGCACCGGCGGCCTGGTGGTCCTTGACCGGATCGTACATGGCCTCGGTATCGAGATACACGGCGATCAGGGCCGGCGCGGCCGTGACGATCCGCCCGTAGCGGGTCTGCGCGGCCAGCCGCCCGGCTGTATCCTTATCACGAATGAGAACAAAACGCCAAGGCTGATTGTTCAGCCCTGACGGTGCCCAGATACCGGCGGTGATGATCTTCTGCAGTTGCGCCGTGCTGACAGGCTGCTCCGTAAACTCGCGGATGCTGCGCCGGCTGACAATGGTCTCGAAAACAGGCTCCTCCATGGTCGACCTCCCTTTCAGGTTGTATACTCTGCAATGTAGTAAAAAAATACGATTTTCTTGTCAACCACCATTCCGGGTGCCGGCGCCGGCAGTGCCATGGACCCGGACCGGCTTTGATTCTTGTCAGACAGGTGCGATTCTGGTATGACAGGTGCCATGAAAAAAAACAGCGTGCCATCAGCTCCGCCCTGCCTGCCGCCGGACAGCGAGCTCATCGACTCCCACTGTCACCTCGACATGGATGCCTATGGCAATGACCTTGATACGCTCATTGCCCGTGCCCGGGCGGTCGGGGTCAAGCGGACCATCACCATCGGCATCGACACGGCCAGCTCGCGCAAGGCCGTGCAACTGGCCGAAAGTTATCGGGAAATCCATGCCACGGTGGGAATACATCCCCATGACGCCGTCCGGGCCGAAGAAAAAGACTTCACCGAACTGGTCCGGCTGGCCGAACGACCCGAGGTGGTCGGCTACGGCGAGATCGGCCTGGATTATGCCAAACTCTACAGTCCGCCGGAAGTGCAGCGGCCTGTCTTTGCCCGGCAACTCGCCCTGGCCCGGGAGCTCGACCTGCCGGTGATCATCCATGACCGTGATGCCCACCAGGATACCATGCGCCTGCTCAGGGAAGCGGCGCCTTATACCGCCGGCGGAGTGATGCATTGCTTTTCCGGCGATATCGCCCTGGCGCGGCAGGTGCTCGAACTCGACATGTATATCTCGATCCCGGGCATCGTCACCTTCAAGAACGCCGCCACCCTGCAGGAGGTGGTCCGGGAGATCCCCATGGACCGGATCATCCTCGAGACCGATGGCCCGTTCCTGGCGCCGGTCCCCTTCCGGGGGAAACGCAACGAACCGGCCCACCTTATCTATATCGCGGCCAGGGTCGCCGAGATCAAGGGGATGGAGCTGCAGGAGGTGGCCCGCCTGGCCACGGAAAATACCTGCAGGCTCTTCCGTCTGCCGACCACGGGTACACCATGATCTGTGATAACCTCTCCGCCGTCCGCGCCGCCATTGCCGAGGCTGCCCGCCGCTGCCATCGTGATCCCGACAGAATCGAGCTGGTGGCCGTCTCCAAGCGTATGGACAGGGAAAAGATCCTCCGGGCCGTGGAATGCGGCCAGACCGTCTTTGGCGAGAATTACCTGCAGGAGGCCAGGAACAAGATCGAATCCCTGCCCCCGTCACTGCGCTGGCACTTCATCGGCCACCTGCAGAGCAACAAGGCCAGGGAGGCGGTGCGACTTTTTGATCTCATCGAGACCGTGGACCGGTGGAAACTGGCCCGGGCCCTGGACAGACATGCCGGCGAGCTGCAACAATGCCAGGATGTCCTGGTCCAGGTCAACGTGGGGCGGGAACCGCAGAAGTCGGGCGTGCTGCCCGAGGATGCCGAAAAACTTCTGCAGGCCATGGCCGATCTTGCCCATCTCCGGGTCCTGGGACTCATGACCATGCCGCCCCGTGTTGCCGAGCCACAGGAATGCCGCCCGTATTTCCGGGAGCTGCGGCGACTCGGGGAGACGTTTGCCGCCAGGGGGCTCTTTGCCGACAACACCCGTATCGAGCTCTCCATGGGGATGTCCGCGGACTTTGCCGTGGCCATCGAAGAGGGAGCCACCATGGTCCGGGTGGGCACGGCTATCTTCGGCCGACGGCCCTGAGCCTTCTCCCGTAAAGGTATCGATATGTTGAGCCGGTTGCCGATAGCGGTGAACTGTTACCATTCAAAGCCATTGCCCATAGCGGGGAACTGTTCCCCATCATCACGCCGCACCGCAGATCGTGCTGCTGCGGCAAAGCAGAAGACGCAAAAGGAGCACCCATGAACATCACCATGATCGGTACCGGCTATGTGGGCCTGGTAACCGGCACCTGCCTGGCCGAATTTGGCCACCACGTCACCTGCGTGGACAAGATCGAGGACAAGATCAGGCACCTGCAGAATGGCAGGATCCCCATCTATGAACCGGGCCTTGACAGTCTGGTCGAAAAAAACGTCAGCGAGGGGCGCCTGCACTTCACCACCGATCTCGCCCAGGCCGTGCCCGAGGCCGAGGCGGTGTTCATTGCCGTGGGCACACCCAGTTCGCGCCGGGGCGACGGTTATGCCGATCTGACCTACATCTTTGCCGCGGCCCGGGAGATCGCGGAACATCTGCAGGACTACACGGTCATCATCGACAAGAGCACGGTACCCGTGGGCACGGCCAGGCAGGTGGAACGGATCATCCGCGAGACCAACGGCAATGCCGATTTCGACGTGGCCTCCAATCCCGAGTTCCTGCGCGAGGGTGCTGCCATTTCCGACTTCATGCGCCCGGACCGGGTGGTCATCGGCGTGAAATCGGAACAGGCCGAGCACGTGCTCAAGGAGATCTACAAACCCCTCTATCTCCTTGACACCCCCATCGTCAGCACCACCGTCGAGACCGCCGAGCTGATCAAGTACGCAGCCAATGCCTTCCTGGCGGTCAAAATCAGCTTCATCAACGAGATCGCCAATGTCTGCGAGGCAGTGGGCGCCGATGTCGCAGCCCTTGCCAGGGCCATCGGCATGGATGGCCGGATCGGCAGCAAGTTCCTGCATCCCGGCCCGGGCTATGGCGGCTCCTGTTTTCCGAAAGATACCCTGGCATTGATCAGGATCGTGCAGGAACATGGAGAAAACGTCCGCATCGTTGAGGCGGCCGTGGAGGTCAATGCGGCTCAGAAGGCACGAATGGTCAAAAAGATCAGGGAGATGCTCGGCGGATCCGAGGCCGGCAGGACCGTTGGCATCCTGGGCCTGACCTTCAAGCCCGAGACCGACGACATGCGCGAGGCCCCGGCAGCCACCATCCTGCCGGCCCTGCTGGAAAAGGGCGCCCGGATCAGGGCCCACGATCCCAAGGGCATGGAAGAGGCAAAAAACTACCTGCCGCCGGAGATCGAGTACGTGGACAATGCCTACGAGGCTGCGAAAGATGCGGACTGCCTGGTCCTGATGACCGAGTGGAACCAGTACCGGGCCCTGGACCTGGAACGGATCAGAAAGACGATGAGGGAGCCGGTTTTTGTGGACCTGCGTAATGTCTACGAGCCGGAGAAGATGCGGCAGATGGGTTTCCGCTATACCGGTATCGGCAGGAACTGATGATATATCGTCCGGCCGGAAGAAACATGCAACGAAACACCATGGTGACCACGGCATGGGCCAATCACAGGACAGAAAACCTTCCTGCCCGCAGGAGCGGACACAACAGCCGATGAACATCAGGCAGAGGTCATGTTCCACCGCAGGCGGCGTAAGCGCTCACAGGGACCACATCTTTGCACGGTCGTGCCTGCCCGCACAGGTAGGCTATCGGAGTCTCCCTGCGGTCGCTTACCTGCGGTCAGGCACGCCTGCACAGGTAAGCGAAGACTCCGAATCTGCAGCCCCTGGGAGCGCTTACAACATTGTGGTCGAAAAAACAGCCCGACAGGGATCACCTCCCTCCCGGGCCGGACCGTTGAGCAGGGGTTCTTCTACCTCCGGCGGGAGGCGCGCTTGGCCGCCTTGAGCGGATTGATACGGACCTTGACCACCTTGATCTCCGGCTTGGCATGGGTGGCGAAGTTGCACATCCCAAGCCGCCACTTGGCCGCCGGCTTCATATAGACCCGGCAGTACCTGACATCCTCTTCTTCAACGATTCTCTCGCAGCCGTCACACTGGTCCACCACCGGCTGAAACGGCCCTGCTCCATACTTTACGCTCTCACTGGCCTGCATTGTGCCAACCTCCTGAAAAAATATCAGCTTTTTCTTGAATCAGAAAATTTTCTTCCATACAATACATTATATCCTGCCTGGTACGGACGAACCAGCATAAAAGGTAAAATTTATAAAGACAATTCCACCATCTGTCAACAGGTTATCCTGATTTTCCACCCATTGCTGACCCGGGGACCGGAACACGGAGATAAAGCAACATGCCGGTATATATCTGGAAAGGAAAGAACAGCTACGGCGAGAAACGAAAAGGCGAGCTCGAGGCCCCGGACGAGGCCGCGGCCCGGGCCCACCTGAAACGGCTGCGCATCGAAAACCCGACCATCAAGGAGAAACCCAAGGACATCCTGGAAAACATCTCCATATTCCAGCCCAAGGTCACGGGCAAGGATATCGTCATCTTCACCAGGCAGCTCTCGACCATGATCGATGCCGGCCTGCCCCTGGTCCAATGTTTGCAGATTCTTGCCAAACAGCAGAGCAACACCACCTTCAGGCGAGTGCTCACAGAGATCCAGAACGATGTCGAGACCGGTACCACCCTGGCCGATGCCATGCGCAAACACCCAAAGGTCTTTGACAACCTCTACACCAACATGATCGAGGCCGGCGAGCTCGGCGGTATCCTGGACACCATCCTCTCCCGGCTGGCAGTCTTCAAAGAGAAATCCATGGCTCTGCAGAAGAAAATCAAGGGCGCCATGACGTACCCTACCATCTGCCTCGGCATTTCCATCCTCATTCTCATTGTTATTCTCGTCTTTGTCATCCCTGTGTTTTCAAAGATGTTCTCTGACATGGGCTCAGCCATGCCCCTTCCCACCCAGATCGTTATCAACATGAGCAACTTCGTCAAGGGGAACTTCCTCTACCTCGCGATATCCATGGTGCTTCTGATCGTTGGTGTCAAAAAATTCTACCACGCTGAAAAAGGACGGGAAAAAGTAGACGCCTTTGCCCTGAAGGCGCCGGTTGCAGGTCCGCTTATCCGCAAGGTCGCGGTGGCCAAATTCACCCGTACGCTCAGCACGATGCTGCAGAGCGGCGTACCCATCCTCGATGCCCTCCATGTTGTCGCAAAGACATCAGGCAACAAGATCATTGAACGGGCCGTGTTCCGGGTCGCGGATGCCATTGCCGAAGGACGTCCCATCGCCGAACCTCTGGAGGAATCCGGGGTCTTTCCCAACATGGTGGTGCAGATGATCAATGTCGGCGAGTCGGTGGGTGCACTGGATACCATGCTTGAAAAGATTGCCGATTTCTACGATGAGGAGGTGGAGCAGGCCGTGGAGAACCTTACATCCATGATTGAGCCCTTTATGATGGTCTTTCTAGGCGGCATGATCGGCGGCCTGGTGGTGGCCATGTACCTCCCCATCTTTCAGATGGCATCGGTTGTTTCTGGGTAGAAATCATCCAGGATGCCAAAAGATTCGTTTCTCCATTCTCCACCGGGAACGTTCCTGACAACATTGGCACGGTAGATTGTACGTACAGTTAAGCTCTCATCAACGTGTCGATGTTCCAAGTAGTCATGGATGGCCGGTAAACCGTAACAAAAATTCCAGACATGGAGCTGCATCATGGGCGAGATCACCGATATCGTAGCACGCGAGATCCTCGATTCACGGGGCAATCCCACCATCGAGGTGGAGGTCTATCTCGAAACCGGGGCCATGGGCAGGGCCGCTGTACCGTCCGGTGCCTCCACCGGCAGCAGGGAGGCCCTGGAACTGCGGGACAGCAAACGTAAGCGATATGGCCGCAAGGGTGTCCGCCAGGCAGTGGGCAATGTCAACGAGATCATTGCCCCGCATCTCCTTGGCCTCGAGTCGTCCCGACAGGTGGCCATCGACCTGGCCATGCTGGAGCTGGACAATACCGCCAACAAGAAACGATTGGGCGCCAATGCCATTCTCGGGGTCTCCATGGCCGTTGCCAGGGCCACGGCCGAAGAGCTGCAGCTGCCGCTCTACAGCTACCTCGGTGGTGTCAATGCCAAGGTTCTGCCCCTGCCGATGATGAATATCCTCAATGGCGGCGCCCATGCGGACAACAACGTCGACATCCAGGAATTCATGATCCTGCCTGTCGGCGCTCCCTCTTTTGCCGAGGCCCTGCGGATGGGTGCCGAGACCTTCCATGCCCTGAAGGCCGTGCTCAGGGAACAGGGATTGCAGACAGCGGTCGGTGACGAGGGAGGATTTGCCCCGAGCCTGCGCTCCAACGAGGAGGCCATGGAGGTGATCCTGGAAGGCATCGTCAAGGCCGGCTACCGGCCTGGCAAAGATATCGCCATCGGCATCGATGCCGCAGCCAGTGAATTCTATTCACGCCGAAAAAAGAAATATATCCTCGGTGCGGAAAAAAAACCGGAGATGAGCGCTGAACAGCTGATCGCCCTGTACAGCGACTGGGTCGGGAAATATCCCCTGATCAGCATCGAGGACGGATTGGACGAGTCGGACTGGAAGGGGTGGAAAAAGCTGACCCGGGCCCTGGGCGACAGGATTCAACTGGTCGGCGATGATATCTTTGTCACCAACACCGCGATCCTGGCGCGGGGAATCAAAAAAAAGATCGCCAACTCCATCCTCGTCAAGCTCAACCAGATCGGGACAGTGACCGAAACCATGGAGGCGGTGGAGATGGCGCACCGGGCCGCCTACACGGCGGTGATCTCCCATCGCTCCGGCGAGACCGAGGATACCACCATCGCCGACCTGGCCGTTGCCCTCAACACCGGACAGCTGAAGACCGGGGCGCCGTCGCGCAGTGACCGGGTGGCCAAATACAACCAGCTGCTGCGGATAGAGGAGGAACTGGGGCCGGCGGCCCGGTACGCGGGCCGGAAAGCCTTTCATTTTCTTCAGGATTGACATTGACAAACCGATACACCACGACGTATCATTGGTGGACTGTAAAAACTGCTGAAATAACGACACAACGCCGTCTTTTCATGGACCGGCCTTCCGGGCAGGAGCATGTCATATCCCGTAAAGGTTCCGGTATTTCAAAGTAGTTGCCCAAAGCGATGAACTGGTACCATATCCCGGAGTGGCCCTGAACGATACACGTCCAGCCGAAGACCAGTTTCCCCGGATGGAGTCCGGTGGCTTCAGAACCATGCAACGGAGGTCCAACCCCATGACCCTGACAAAAGCGGACCTGGTACAGCAGGTCTACAAGAAACATCCCTCCCTGACCAAGGCCCAGGCCACGGATTCGGTGGAGGCATTCCTGTCCATCTCCAAGGCATCGCTGATCAGCGGCGAGGATCTGCTGCTCAGCGGTTTCGGCAAGTTCAATGTCAAGGACAAGAAGGCCCGACGAGGCCGAAATCCCCAGACCGGCGACGAGCTGACCCTCGAGGCAAGGCGGGTGGTCACCTTCAAACCCTCCGGTATCCTGCGCGCCAAGATCAACCAGAGCTGATCCTGCCGGCCAGGCCTGTGCCCCGGTGTCCTGTTGCGGTGCCGGGGCATGTCCCCTGCCAGGCCCTGTCCCCTCCTCAACCTTCCTGCCGGTAGCCAAGGTGTCCCAAACCGCCACATACCTGTCCACGCCGGTCAATTCCATCGACCTGGCCGACACGACCTATCTGCTGCGTCCTGGCCCGGACGATGCGCCGGAACCACCCTGCCTCCCTGCAATTGCAGACCATGGCATACTCCATCCTCCCCTGCTCCTCGAGGTGACGGACGGACGAAAGGTCGTTCTCTCCGGCCGCCGCAGGGTCGTGGCCGCGGTGCACCTGGGCATGGCGACCATCCCCGCCCTGGTGCTCCCGGCGCCGACCCCCATGGCCAGACGGCTGGAGCTGCTTGCCGCACATGCCCGCATCGGCAGTGAACTCAGTGTCATCGAACAGGCCATTCTGCTCGACAAGGCCTCGCAATGGCTGAGCGAGCAGGAATGTCTTGCCCTGCTGGCAATCCTGGGCCACAACAGACCGGGGCAGCAGCTGATCAGGGATCTGGTGGCGCTCCTGACCCTTGAACCGGCCGTCATCCTGGGCCTGCACCAGGGCACAGTTCATCCGAAAACAGGCCGGAAACTTGCCCGGCTGCAGCCGGCAGACCAGGAAGTGATCGTGCGCCTGATCACCGAGCTGCGCCTGGGCGGATCCAAACAGCAGAAACTGCTTGACCTGGCCAGCGAACTGATCATGCGCCGCAGGCAACCGCTTGCCGAGATACTGCGGGAGATGGCGCCGGAAGGCGACAGGGGAAACATTCCGCAACAGGCCACGGCCCTGTTGCAGTGGCTGCAGGCAGAGTGCACACCACGCTCTCACGCGGCGGAACGGGAATTCAGAGCCTTCTGCCGCAGGTTGCGGCTGCCGGCCGGGATTCGGCTCAGGCATACACCGGCCTTTGAGGACGACCGTCTCTTCCTGGAGATAGAATTCCCGGACCGGCGGCAGCTGGAAGAGGTATGGCCGGAGATGCGGCAACTCCTGGCTGGGAAGAAATAGCTCAGCGTCATTGCCGGAGCCGCTGAACTTTTACAGATACCACCCGTAGGGCACAACAGTTGCCGATGAAAACAGTTCGCCGCTACCGGCAACCGCTGTGCGTCCGGGCAGCCGCGTCCTCCGGATGGTGCAGGATACCCCGGACCAGGATATCATCGCCCGGTCGATCTACCTGCACATCGTGGAGCCTGGCGGCGGCCCCGGCCGAATCGATACCAAAGCCGCTGATCACCGGCAGCCCCTCCTCGCCAATGAAAAACGGGGCCAGGAAGAGGTAGACCTCGTCGACCAGGTCACGGCGCAGGAAACTGCCATGCACGGTTGCCCCGCCCTCGACCAGCACCGAGGTAAGGCCCGCTTTGCCGAGCTTGACCAGCACCTGCGCAAGGTCCAGCCCACCCTGTTCATCAAGTCCGACCCGGTACACCGCGGCACCGGCATCGGTCAGCTCGGCCTCCCTTGTCGAGGAGGCCAGAGGCCCGCAGAAAATCCAGGTGGCGGCATCCGATGACTGTTGCAGCATCCTGGCATCAACCGGCAACCTGAGACGGGAATCGAGCACAACCCGCAGGGGATCGCGGCCAACCCTTTCCGCAATCCGGGTGGTCAACGACGGGTCATCAACCAGGGCGGTACCCACCCCGATCAGGATCGCATCGAACCGGTCACGCAGCCGATGCACCAGCCGGTGCGAGGCAGCACCGGTAATGACGCCGCCAGCACCCTGCCGGTAGGAGATCCGGCCATCCAGACTCATACCGGCCTTCATGACCACCCAGGGAAGACCACTGGTCACATGCTTGAGAAAGGGAAAATTGAGTCTCCTGCACTCCTCTGCAAGTACGCCACCGGTCACCTCAATGCCCTGTGCAGCCAGGAACTCCATGCCCCCACCGGCCACGGACGGATTTGGGTCCTTCATCCCGACTACAACCCGCCGTATACCGGCCGCAAGGATGGCCCTGGTACAGGGCGGTGTCCGGCCGGAGTGGTTGCAGGGCTCCAGGGTGACATAGATGGTGGCACCTCGGCAGGCGCTGCTTCCGGCATCGGCGATGGCGTTGACCTCGGCATGCGGGGTCCCGGCCCGCCGGTGATAGCCCCTGCCGACCACGACATTGTCCCGTACAATCACGGCGCCCACACAGGGATTGGGCGAGGTGCGGCCCAGCCCCTTTGCCGCCTCGGCCAGGGCAAGGCCCATGTAGTCAGTGTCGTCCCTGCACATACTCTCCCTCTGAACTTTTACCAGCAGCCGGGCTGAAGGCATGAACAAGTCAACGGCTCAGGGATTTTCTTTTTTGCCGAGGAAAATCTTGAGCTCATCCATGAACTCGTTCACATCCTTGAACTGCCGGTAGACCGAGGCGAAACGGACATAGGCGACTTCATCCAGATCCGGCAGGGCCTCCATCACCCATTCGCCGATGCGCGAGGTGGGGACCTCTTTTCCTCCCACATCCTGGAGTTTCCGTTCGATATTGTCGACAAAACGGTCGATATCGGCCATGGAAACCGGCAGCTTTTCACAGGCCTTCTCCAGACCGGCCACGATCTTGCCCCGGTCCCACGGCTCCCGGCGTCCATCCTTCTTGACCAGCATGGGCAGCATGACCTCGATCCGCTCATAGGTGGTAAACCGCTGCCGGCAGGATGTACAGGCCCGGCGGCGCCGGGTGATGGTCTTGTCCTTGTTCAGACGGGAATCAATGACCCGGTTGTCCAGATGACCGCAATATGGACACTTCATGGCCCCTCCCTGGCCGGCAGAGCCGGAGATAATTTTTGGGTCCCCTACCAGCCGACGACCTCAGAACCCGGGCATAAGCGATAGACCGGAAATCGTCAATGTACCGGTATTTCAAGGTAGCTGACGATGGAGGCAAGCTGTTGTCAGGAATCGACACGGGGAATTTCCGGATAGAGCGGAAACCGCTCGCAGAGCTGACGAACCTCCTGACGGACCCGGCCGATCTCGCTCACCTCGCGGGAGGTGATCACCCGGTTGATCCAGTCTCCGATCCGGACCATCTCCTCTTCCTTCAGGCCCCTGGTCGTCACGGCAGGCGTGCCGATACGGATACCGCCGGTGACGAACCGGGACCGGGTGTCAAAGGGGATGGCGTTCTTGTTGACCGTCAGGCCGGCGTCCTCGAGCAGTCGCTCGGCCTCCTTGCCGGTGATATCCTTGCTGCCGAGATCAATGAGCATCAGGTGGTTGTCGGTGCCACCGGAGACGACACGGAATCCGTGCCCGGCCAGGCGTTCTGCCAGAGCCCTTGCGTTGCGGACGACCTGCTGCTGGTAGGCACGGAAGTCACCGTTCATGGCCTCCCTGAAGGCCACGGCCTTGGCGGCGATCACATGGACCAGCGGTCCGCCCTGGATACCTGGAAAGATGTTCGAGTCCAAGGCCTTGGCATGTTTTTCCCTGGCCAGGATCAGGCCGCCCCGCGGTCCGCGCAGGGTCTTGTGAGTAGTGGAGGTGACAAAATCGGCATAGGGCACCGGCGAGGGATGGACGCCGGCGGCGACGAGCCCGGCGATATGGGCCATGTCGACCATGAACAGGGCCCCGATCTGGTCGGCGATGCGGCGGAAGCCCTCGAAGTCGATGACCCGGGGATAGGCACTGGCGCCGGCGACGATCATCTTGGGCCGGTTCTCAAAGGCGATCCGCTCCACCTCTTCCATGTCGATGGTTTCGGTGTCACGGCGGACGCCATAGGAGACAAAGTTGAAGAGTTTGCCGGAAAAGCTCACCGTGGCGCCGTGGGTCAGGTGGCCGCCGTGGGCCAGATCCATACCCAGGACCTTGTCGCCGGGCTTGAGCGTGGCGAAATAGACGGCCATGTTGGCCTGGCTGCCCGAATGCGCCTGGACATTGGCATACTCGGCATCAAAGATCTCGCAAGCCCGGCTGACGGCCAGCGACTCCACCTCGTCGGCATAGTCGCAGCCGCCATAGTAGCGGCGGTTGGGATATCCTTCGGCATACTTGTTGGTGAAGACGGAACCCTGTGCCTCCAGCACGGCCCGGGAAACGATGTTTTCCGAAGCGATCAGTTCCAGTTGATTGGCCTGCCGCTCCAGTTCATACTGAATCAGGCGATAAATGTCCGGATCCGTTTCTTGTAATGTAGCCATGATTTGTACTCTATTGAATTCTTGGCGGCATCCCGGACCTTCGGCGTGGGGCGACCGGCCGTCGCCCTGCCAAACCAAGAGCGACCGTGCAGAGGATACTGCACCCATGCCGATGGACGGTTCGACGTCTGCAAAAGTATCGGTATTTTCAGATGGTTACCGATAGCGGTGAACTATTACGATTTTCACCCGCCAGATCAGGAATTCAGCTCAGCATGTCCAGCCGTCGCTGATGGCGGCCGGCGGCGAATTCGGTCTCCAGCCAGACCCCGACGATATCCAGGGCGACCTCGATGCCAAGCACCCTGCCGCCCAGGCAGAGAACATTGGCGTTGTTATGTTCCCGGCTCATCCGGGCCGTATAGGCCTCGTGGCAGAGCGCTGCCCGGATGTCGCGGTGCCGGTTGGCGGCAATGGACATGCCGATGCCAGTACCACAGATCAGGATGCCCCGATCACACGCCCCGGACTGCACCTCGGCGCAGACCTGGTCGGCGAAACGGGGATAGTCCACGGAATCAGTGGAATGGCAGCCCACATCCCTCACCTCGACACCAGAGGCGGCAAGGAAACGGACGATCTCCCCCTTGAATGCAAAGCCACCATGATCACTGCCCACTGCAACTTTCACTTGTTCTCTCCTCTGCCCGCGAAACCGGGCTGTGTCGGCCTGTACAGGATCCGGCTGTTAACGGAACCGCTTCATGATGATCACGCCGTTGGTGCCCCCGAATCCGAAGGAGTTGGACATGGCCGCCTCGACCTGCAGCTCGCGGGCCTCGTTGGGGACATAATCCAGGTCGCAGGCCGGATCGGGATGCTCGAGATTGATGGTCGGCGTGATGACCCCATGGTGGAGCATGAGCGCGGTGAAGGCGGACTCGATACCGCCGGCGCCGCCAAGCATATGGCCGGTCATGGACTTGGTCGAGCTGATGGCCAGTTTCCGCGCATGGTCACCGAAGACCGTCTTGATGGCAGTGGTCTCACAGCGGTCATTGAGCGGTGTCGACGTGCCGTGCGCATTGATATAGCCGATCTCCTCGGGCTGCATGCCGGCATCCCGCAGGGCCATGGCCATGCAGCGGGCAGCGCCCTCGCCGCTCTCCGGGGGAGCGGCGATGTGATAGGCATCGCTGGTCAGGCCGAAACCGGCCATCTCGGCATAGATCTTCGCGCCACGGGCCCGGGCCGATTCCAGCTCCTCCAGGACCAGCATGCCGGCCCCTTCGGCAATGATGAACCCGTCACGTTCCATGTCAAAGGGCCTGGAGGCGGCCTCGGGATCATCGTTGCGCGTGGACAGAGCCTTCATGGAGGAAAAACCGCCCACGGCCAGCGGACAGACCACCGACTCCGTACCCCCGGTCACGACCACGTCGCAGTCGCCATGAACGATATGGCGAAAGGCCTCACCCACCGCATGGGTTCCGGCGGCACAGGCGGTGGACAGGGCCAGGTTCGGGCCCTTGGCGCCGAGGTGCATGGAGATATGGCCCGAGGGCATGTTGGGAATGACCCGGGGGATGAAAAAAGGCGTGATCCTGCGCGGTCCCCGATCCAGGTAGACCTGGTGATATTCCTCGATGGTGGACAGGCCGCCCATACCGCAGCCGGTGATGACTCCGATCCGCTCCTCGTTGCCTGCGGACACGGAAAGCCCCGAATCCTTCCAGGCCATGTCGGCGGCGGCTATGGCGTATTGAACGAAGAGGTCCAGGTTCCGGGCCTGCTTCTTCTCAAACCATTTCTCCGGTGTAAAGTCCTTGACCTCGGCGGCGATCTGCGCCGCATGCGCAGAGGCGTCGAAGCGCGTGATCGGTCCCACGCCGCTCCTGCCGTTGACAAGTCCCTCCCAGGTCTTCTCGGTCCCGGTGCCGAGCGGCGTGACCAGGCCGATACCGGTGACTGCTACCCGTCGTCTCACGTCTCTCGATCCTGTTGATCAGAAAATCAGGTTCCAGGTGCCCCGTACCACGAGACAGGATAGCTGCCTGCCTGCGACAGTGCACGGTGGTATCTTCCCGATTTTCATGGTTTGTTGAGCCTTAAGAGGCATGGCGCTTTATCCGAAAATCGCTGCCCGCAGTGACAGGGGCGGCAATATTTTCATAATTTGTTGTAGCTGCGACCTGATAACCTGATAATCTGGCCCGGCCATGCCGGTGTTTCCCTGGAAAACGTCCCACTATCCTTTTATCTTGCTGACAAAATCAATGGCGTTCTGCACCGTGACAATCTTTTCAGCCTCCTCGTCGGGAATCTCCACGTCGAACTCCTCCTCCATGGCCATGATCAGCTCGACCAGGTCCAGGGAATCCGCGCCGAGATCGTCAACAAAGGAGGCGCCGGGCACGACCTTGTCCTTGTCCACGCTGAGCTGCTCCACGATAATGTCGATCATCTTGTCTTCCACTGCCATCGTTCTCTCTCCTGCTTAGAAGTTATTGTTTTCCTGTAACAGTTCACAGTAAACGGCAACTATCTTGAACTACCGGTGGTTTTCGTGACAGTTCAGCAGTGCCGTACTGCAATATGACTAGTTTCCCATGTACATGCCGCCGTTGACATGCAGGGTCTGGCCGGTCATGTAGGCCGCATCGTTGCCGGCGAGAAAACCGACCACCGCGGCAACGTCTTCCGGGCTGCCAAGGCTGCCCAGCGGTATCTGGGAGCGGATGGCGTCCCGGATCTCCTCTGACAGTTCACCGGTCATGTCGGTGACGATGTAACCCGGAGCCACCGCGTTGACAGTCACCTTGCGGGGAGCGAGTTCCCGGGCCAGGGATTTGGTCAGCCCGACAATACCCGCCTTGGCGGCCCCGTAGTTCACCTGGCCGCCATTGCCGAGAAAGCCGATCACCGAGGTGATGTTGATGATCCGGCCGCGGCGCTGCTTCATCATCGGCCGCATGACCGCCTTGCTGCAGAGGAAGGTTCCCTTGAGATTGGTATCGATCACCGCGTCCCAGTCCTCTTCCTTCATGCGGGCCATCAGGCCATCACGGGTGATACCGGCATTGTTGACCAGGATGTCGATGACACCATGGTCAGCAACGATCTCTTTGACCGCCTTCTGGACCGCTCCGGCGTCGGCGACATCGAAACGGGTAAGAAAACCGGACCCGCCGTCGGCCACCACCGCGGCCAGTGTCTCTTCAGCGGCCGCAGGATTACTGACATAGTTGACCCCGACCTTTACGCCCATGGCAGCCAGTCGCCGGCAGACGGCACGGCCTATTCCCCGGCTGCCGCCGGTCACCAGGGCAACCTGTCCCTTGAGCATCACTTCTTCCTCTCCTGGATCTTTTTCGCCAGCAGCGGCACGACCTCGAACAGATCGCCCACCAGGCCATAGGTGGCAATATCGAAGATGGGTGCATTGGCATCGCGGTTGATGGCCACCACCACCTCGGCCGACTGCATGCCCACCGCATGCTGGACAGCGCCCGAAATTCCACATGCGATATAGAGCTTGGGACAGACGGTCTTGCCGGTCTGTCCCACCTGGTGCGGATAGGAGATCCAACCGGAATCCACCGCTGCCCTGGACGCGGCCACGGCGCCACCAAGCTCCTCGGCCAGCTCCCTGATCAGGGCAAAGCCTTTTTCCCCTTCCACGCCGCGGCCGCCGGCAACCAGCATCTCGACCTCCTGGATATTCACCTGCTCGGTCTCGCTGACCACGGTCTCCAGTACCTCCACCTGGGACTCCAGCAGTCCGGCGGCGATCTCCACCTCCACCACCTGGCCGGTCCGGGCAGGATCCGGTTCCAGGGGCGCCATGACCTTGGGCCGGACCGTGGCCATCTGCGGCCGGGTGTCAGGGCATTCGATGGTGGCCATGATGTTGCCGCCAAAGGCGGGCCGTGTCTGCAACAGGGTGCCGTCTTCCGGCCGGATGTCCAGGCCTGTGCAGTCAGCGGTGAGACCGGCACCGAGACGGGTGGCCACCTGGGGGATCACGGACCGGCCGATGGCGGTGGCCCCGGCCAGCACGACCTCGGGCCGGTAGCAGCGGATCAGGTCCTCGAGCACCCGGCCATAGACATCCTCCCGGTACCGGGCCAGGGCAGGATCATCGACAAGATAGACCGTATCGGCGCCGGCGGCGATCAGGGCATCGCACTCTCCCCGGACACCGGATCCCGGCAGAACGGCGCCCAGGGGAACTCCCCGCTGGTCGGCGAGCCTGCGGCCGACTCCGAGAAGCTCATGGGTCACCGGCGCCACTTCCCCGTGCCGGAACTCGGCAAAGACCCAGATCCCCTGCCACTGGGAGAGATCCACGGTTCCACGTCCGCTCTCCGCCTCCTCGATCCGCAGGGCCCCGGCCTCACAGGCATCGACACAACTGCCGCAAAGGGTGCAGGTGTCGCCGACCACGGCGCAGCCATCCTCCACCGTGATGGCGCCGAAGGCACACTGGTCTTCACAGACGCCGCATCCGATACATTTTTCCGAATCAACTTTCAGCATGGACAGTCCGCCACGATCTTACGTAAAAGTTCACCAGCACGCCATCTGCACGCGCTCGCGGCTGGCCGCATAGCGGACTATAGCGGTCAGCCGCGATCACGCACAGCTGACGCACTGCTGAACTTTTACCAAAAGTATTGCTATTTTTCAGGTAGTTGCTGATAACGATGAACTATTGCGATCTTACAGGTAATCCCGCAGGTGCGCGATCAGCTGATCCACCTGTTCTTCGGCCGTGCCGGTGAAGATCTTCCGGTCACCCCGCGGTTCAGGAGAAAAGACATTGACCACCCGGGTCGGAGAACCGGCCAGGCCGATGCATTCCTTTTCAGCCCCGATATCCGCGGCAGAAAGGACCGGGATCTCCGCCTTCCTGGCCTTCATCTTGCCCTTGAGCGAGGGCACCCGCGGCTCGTTGATATCCTTGACCACGGTCAGCAGGGCCGGCAGGGGCAGCCGGACCACGTCATAGCCGTCGTCCATCATCCGCTCAACCTCGATACCGGTGTCATCCACCCGTCGTCTCTTCTGGACACAGGTGACATAGGGCAGATTCATCCTCGAGGCGAGCCCCGGACCCACCTGGGCCGTATCCCCGTCAATGGCCTGTTTGCCGCACAGGATGAGATCAAAACTGCCCAGAGTCTCGATGGCGCGGGCCAGGGTGTAGGAGGTGGCCCAGGTGTCGGCGCCGGCAAAGGCCCGGTCAGAGACCAGGACACCACGATCGGCACCGCAGGCAATGGCCTCGCGCAGCACTTCCTCGGCCTGGGGCGGGCCCATGGACAGCGCGGTGATCGTACCGCCCTGTTCCTCCCGGATCCGTACCGCCTCTTCCAGGGCATGCCGGTCAAAGGGATTCATGATCGACTCCACCCCGTCCCTGGCCAGGGTGTTGGTCTTGGGGTCCAGCCGGACATCCTTGGCGTCCGGGACCTGCTTGATGCAGACGAGTAATTCCATGACTATGGCCTGTTAGATGTCAGGTTCTTGCTGCAGCATGCCGGCGCCGGGCGCTCAGGCATATTCCTTGTTCAGCTCCTGGCCGATGACATTGCGCTGGATCTGGTTGGTGCCTTCGTAGATCTGGAGGATCTTGGCATCCCGCATCATCTTCTCCACCGGATACTCCTTCATGTAACCGTATCCGCCCAGGACCTGGACCGCATCCACGGTCACTTTCATGGCCATGTCGGTGGCAAAGACCTTGCACATGGAGGAGACCTTGCTCATCTGCCTGGGATGGGCATCGATATGGCGGGCCGCGGCATACACCAGGGCCCGGGCCGCCTCCACCTGGGTGGCCATGTCGGCAAGCATGTGCTGGATGGCCTGAAAACCGATGATGGGCCGGCCGAACTGGACCCGCTGCTTGGCATAGGTCACGGCCTCGTCGAGAGCAGCCTGTCCCAGGCCCACGCCCAGGGAGGCGATCCCGGGCCGGGAGACGTCCAGGGTCTTCATGACCGTGATGAAGCCGGTTCCCTTCCTGCCCACCAGCCGGTCCTTGGGAATCCGGCAGTCTTTCATGATCAGCTCGCGGGTGGCCGAGGAACGGATGCCCATCTTGTCCTCCTTCTTGCCGTAGGAGAAACCTGGATCACCATCCTCGACAATGAAGATGGATGCGCCGCGCGCGCCCTTGCTGGGATCGGTGAGAGCGACGATGGTGTAGATCTGAGCCTCGCCGCCGTTGGTGATCCACTGCTTGGTGCCGTTGAGCACCCAGTGGTCACCATCGGGAATCGCGGTGGTCTGGATCCCGGAGGCGTCACTGCCGGCATTGGCCTCGGTGAGGCCGAAGGCGGCCCAGCGCCTGCCGGCGGCGATATCAGGCAGGTATTTCCGCTTTTGTTCCCCGGATCCGGCGATGAGCACGGGAAAGATACCCAGGGCACTGGCGGCAAAGGTCGTGGCCACGCCCACGCACCCTTTGGCCAGTTCCTCCAGGGCCAGAACGATCTCGAAACAGCCGCCGCCAAGACCGCCATATTCCTCAGGGACAAAGATGCCGAACAGGTCGGCCCGGGCGATATCCTCGAGAATGGATGCGGCAAACTCGTTCTTTTCGTCCAGTTCGGCCCGCACCGGGATGATCTTTTCCCTGGTGATCTCCCGGGCGGTCTCGACGATCATCTCTTGCTCTTCAGTCAGAAAGTAATCCACCAAAATCTCCTTTACCATTGCATGAGCATTGATCCCCAGGTGAACCCGCCACCAAAGGAACAGAACAGGATCTTGTCTCCCCGGTGCAGCAGTCCCTGCCTGTTGGCCTCGTCCAGGGCAATGGGGATCGAGGCTGCCGAGGTGTTGCCGTACCTGTCCACGTTGATATAGACCTTTTCCTCGGGTATACCCAGCCGGTCCATCAGTTTGTTCAGGATGCGGATATTAGCCTGGTGCGGGATCATCAACCCGATTTCGTCCGCTGCCAGGTTCTGCTCCGCCAGCACCTTGGCCACGGCATCCTCCATGGCCCGAACGGCATACTTGAACACATCCCGGCCGGTCATCTGCAGGTGACAGCCCTGCCAGGAATCCTGGACAAGTTCGGGATTGAGGCTCTGCGGGCTGTCCATGTAGAGAAGTTTCCAGAGCCGGCCGTCGGAAAAAAGATGGCTGGCCAGCACCCCGCCCCGGCCCTGCTCCCCGCCAAGGACCACAGCCCCGGCACCGTCACCGAACAGGATACAGGTATTGCGGTCCTGCCAGTTGACGCGGGCCGACAGGGTCTCCGAACCGATGAGGAGAATCTTCATGTCCGGCCGGCTGGTGATATACCTGTCAGCGACATCCAGGCCATAGAGAAAACCTGAACAGGCCGCGTTGAGATCAAAGGCAAAGGCGCCGCTGGCGCCGATCTCCGCCTGGACGAAACAGGCGCAGGAGGGCATCATCATGTGCGGTGTCAGGGTAGCCACGATCAGCAGATCGAGATCAGCGGCATCGACCCCGGCCATGGCCAGGGCCCCGGTGGCCGCTCTGGCGGCAAGCTGATAGTTCTGTTCACCGCGGCCGGCGATGCGTCGGGTACGGATACCGGTACGGGTGGTGATCCACTCGTCCGAGGTGTCAACCATTCTTTCGAGATCCGCATTGGTCAGCTTCCTGTCGGGCAGGCAGGAACCGGTGCCGAGAACAACAGTGTGATCCATTGGTTCGCCCATGTCAGGAGGCATACTCCCGAAGCGTTCGGATGATCGATTGATTGACCTCGTTGCGGACCATGTCAGCGGCCACCGAGATGGCGTTGCGCAGGGCGACCGCATTG
>Ga0256840_1000680_pt1 | contig 34239 bp, 30 predicted proteins | sample 355202metaG_FD_185969 | JGI IMG/M metagenome (GOLD analysis project Ga0256840, IMG submission 185969) | Hydrothermal vent microbial communities from Mid Atlantic Ridge, Atlantic Ocean - 355-202 | ecosystem: Environmental > Aquatic > Marine > Hydrothermal vents | place: Atlantic Ocean: Mid...
GCACCTGCCTTACAAGCAGGGGGTCGTAGGTTCAACTCCTACATAACCCACCATTAAATTAAAATTAAAAAAACTCTACTAAGTTATTACTTAGTAGAGTTTTTTATTACTTTATTTTTGATTTCTTGTTATTATTATGTTATTATAATAATATATTAATAATTAATTATAGAACTGTGATATTACTTTCTACTTCATCATTAGCATGATATTGATTACATAGAATTTTTAAATTTGCTCATAAAGCTTGATTTGATTGATTGGATCTTTCTTTATGATGAATTAATTATGATTATTGGGACGAAGAATATATAAAAGAATTAAGTGATAGTTTTAATATGCCCGTATTATCAATAACTGCACCTGCAAGGTGAATGAATGAAAAAAAGGTTGATAAAATTATATGAATTGCTTGAATACTATGAACACAATTAGTAACATTCTCTCCACCTCATTTTAGTGATAAAAAGACTACTTGGTTTACAAGATATTTACTAAAAGTCAAAAGAGATACTCATATAAGTATTGCAATACAAAATGTAGAACCCAAATTTTTATTTTTCATTATCCCAGAATATAAAAATGCTACTTTGTTTGAAATAAAAAAAATTACTTGAGATGCTACTTTAGATTTATCTAGTATTGATCCTAATTCATGAATGGATATACTTAAAGCTCAAAAAATGCTTTGAAGTTCAATTAAAAATATTTTTTTAAGTGATAAACATTGATCAAAAAGCTGAATATTACCTTGATGAGCATGAGGTTGAATATCTTATTTACCATTAGAAAGTTTTTTTATGAAATTAAAAATTTCATGATATAATTGATTTATTTCTTTAAAAGTTAAACCTAGTGAATTATGAGTTTGAACTGAAGAAAAAGTTTTACAAAACTTAGATTATTCTATTAGTTATTATAAAAAACATTTTTTAAATTATAAATAAAAAAAAGAAAGATATATCTTTCTTTTTTTTAGAATTTAATCTTCTAAGTGTTTTTTTCATTCAATATATGCATAATACCATATAGATGTTTGAAATATCTCTAAAACGGCTGTAAGGTATCATAATATTAATATAAAAACTATAAATAATATTGATAATATAGTAATTGCCATTATTAAGAAAATTTTAGTAGTAATTAATCATATTGATATTATTATTATTATAGGAAAACTCAAAAATATAAAAAAATTAAATATTACTCTCATATTTAGAAATAACATTAAAAAATATAATTTTATAGTCCTTTTTAAATTTAATATAGTTATTTTAGATGATATTCCTATTGCTTCAAAAACTGATTTATTATCAAGTATTATTATATATTTAGAGTATGAGAATAATATATTTAACATTATTCATAATAATAGCAATACTATGAATACATAACTTATTTGATTTATATAGCCAATTCATATAAATCTTATTGTAAATAAAAAACCATTTAATATACTAATAATTTTAAATTCTGAAAATATATTATTATATTCAAAGAGTGGGAAGAATTTATATAATCATTGTCAAAAAGCTTCACTTGTTGTTAAAGGTTTGTTAAGATTTTTTGAATCTATATATTTTATTAATCATCATTCAAATATTGGTATTAATATAAAATATATTATTAAAAATATTATTGATGATATTATTATTTCAAGAGCATAATTAGAATGAAAAAAATTTAATATTACTTCTAATGCCTGCTCTTTTTTTCAAAACAATACTACATATGTATATATTGATTGATAAACTAGTAATACAGTTAAAAATAATATAGAAATTAATCATGGAAATAAATAAAATTTTTTTATTTTAGTATCGTCTTTTATTATTTCCCATGCTGGAATAATAATTTTATCTTTTAGTAATTTACCCATTTAATTTTTGTACTAAGAAATTAATGAAATTAAAAAATCATTTATTTTCAAAATTTATTATTTTCTGTTCTTTTATATAAATATCATCATATATAAATTTTCTTTCAGTTTTATTTATTAATGTAGAAGGAATTTTTACATTTTTGATATTTTTATCTATTAGAAGATTGATTTTTGGTGTATATAATGTTTTAACTATTTGTTCTTTTTTTAATATATCAATTATTTTATTTTTTATCTTTTCTATATCAGAGTTATTTTTAGTTTCTGATTTTAAATCCTCTAGCAATATATCAAGACTAGTTTTTTTAATATTACTAAAATTATATCAATTTTTAACTTGACTAGAGTGATAGTATGGGAAAATATTATAATCAAAATATCATAAATTAACTCAAGTTAATAACATATCATAATTTTTTTTCTCTGTTAGAAGTTGTGATAAATCTGATATTGTAATAGGAAATAATTCTACATTAATTCATATTTCTTCTAATGAATTTTTCACAAAGTAAGCAGTTTCTTCTAGTTCTTTTTCTGTAGAAATATAATATAAATCTATTGAATATTTTTCTAAATCATCATTATAATAAAATTTTTCATCTAGGTTACTTAATTTTTCTAACTTATTCTTATCAATCTCTACTTTGACTGTTGCCTCAATAATTTTTTCTTTTTCTTTTTCTTTTTGAATATATAAATTTTTAATAAAAGCTAATTTATAATTTTCTAATTTCTTTTTATTGTTACTGTATAGAAAGAAAATTTCCTCTTTTAATTCCTTTTTTCAATTCTCTTCAAATATTATTTTGTAACTATTAGTTCATTCTTTTAATGTATTATAACTTAATTTTAATCTATAATAAAATTTTGAATTACCTTTTTTATAATTTGTTAATTTATAATCATTTATATATATAGCATCGATATTTTTTCATGCATTTCATTCTAATAATATATCACCTTTAGTAATAAAATTGTACTTATCTACATAAGTAGGTGATATTATATATTTTGAATCAGTTTGAAATTTTTCAATTGTTAAATTTTCATTTTTTAAATTAAGATCTATTATTTTTGATTTTTTCTCAATATTTACCTCATTTGAATATTTTTTTGTACTAGGTAAGTAATTTGATATTATTTTTGATTTTTTATAATATCCTAAAGTTGATAAAATTTGTTCAAAATTTTTGTTAGATAATGATTTATTTACTGATTTTTCAGTTAAATATGGATTATTTATTTCTTTAAAATTATCTTCTCAAATTAATTTTAATAAATTTGATGTATTTATTTTATTAAATATGTGGTTCCTTAAATTAATATTATTAATATTATTAATATTAATAAAAAGTGATACATATTGAGGAAGTGTATATTTATGACTTTTTAACCTAGGTATACTATCACCAATAATATTTCTATTATCATTAAATATATTTACTACTTCTTTATTTTGTAATAAACTATTTGTATTAGGAAATAGTTTAATAATTAGTTTTGAGATATTTCAATTATTATTAAATTCATTTCTTGTTAAGAAAATTTTTGTTATTCATAATGTAGAATCAGAAGATATATTAGATATTATAAAATCTCAAGAATATATTTGTTCACGAGTAGGAAAATCTCAAAATATAGTATCATTTCATATTGAATCAATTGTTGATTTTGACAATATTGGTTGAAAAAAGATATTCATAAAATTAATATCTCTACTATTATTTTTAAAAATAATAGTATTGTTATTTTTTTCTATTGTAGTTTCATTTAATAATGAAGATGTAATTTTATTTACTCAAGTATTTTGAAGTAAATTATATGTAGCAATTATATCATCTGTTGTTATTTTTTCTCAATTCGACCAAAAGATATTGTTATTTAAATAACATTCTATTTGTTTAAGGTTATCTATATCACAACTAGCTAAATCTGATACTATCTTATTTTGAATTGGATCATATTTTAGTAATGATCTATATAGTAAACTAACTATATATTTATTATTTCAATTTAATGGTTTAAGTGGATTTAAACTTGGAAAACTTCATATCAATCATTCAGATACTGTACCTCATTTAATCGGTATTAATTTAGAATCATTATATAAAAAAATATATATAAGTTGTGATGAAGAAATAACCAAAAAGACAATACTTATTAAGAATAAGTATTTTTTTAGTTTAATTATTTTATTATGAATCATATTTATTTAATAATTATGCTGTTGGCAAAAGGTATAATGCTACAGAATTTAAAATAAAAAGTGTTCATAAAATTATAGTAATATTATGTAAAACTTTTTCAGGTCATCTTTTTGTGTTTTCTCCCATTCAACCACTCATACTTGTTAGGTTTAAACTAACATTTTTATTTTGAACTAGTACAAAAAATATTAACAAAATTGCTATAATAATTTCAGCAAATTTTAATATATCAGACATATTTTTATTTTTTAGAAAATAATAGTGAATAAAACATATTCAAAATTGTAAAAATTGCAACAGCAATTACAAAATTAACCCATCAATTAATAGAATATGAAATTCAAGGTATGATTAATAAGTTATTTACTATATAATCAAACAACCATAAGATCACTCAATTTATTATAAATGCTACTAATCATAGAAATACAAAAAAGAGTGGTATTGATAATATTCTTAATATTGGCTTTATTGTAATATTAATTAATCACAGTATTACTCATCACAATAAATATGTTTTTAATCATCATGCCACTGCTATACCAGCCTCTATTCACTTATCAGGATTTGCAGCTAAAAGATAGGTCATTAACCATAATATTAGTGCATTTATTATTATTGAAAATAGAATTCTCATTTTAATTTAGATTATAATTTTAATAAATTTATCATTTTTTCAGAAATAGTTAATTCAATTTTATCTGACTCTTCAATATAATTTGATAATGATGACTTAATATCAGACATATTTTTTCTTGTTATTTTTACATCTATATATCTTAATCCTTTTTTATTTAGGTTTAATCTTAATCATATAGGTGATTCTGACTTATAAATAAATCAGAATGATTCAATAGATGAATAATCATAAAATACTCAATCAATTTTTATTCAATTAGTTGTTATTTTTACTTCAACTGTATCAACTGAATTATTTTCTACAAAATAATAAAGTCAAGCTATTAATAATATAATAAAACTTAATCCGTATTGTTTTGTGAAAAATCACCATATAGTAGATCATATAACTATAGATATAGCTATTATATACCACATTTTTCATCTATTTTTAGTATCATTAAATTTCCAAGAATATATATTATCAGACATATTTAAATTTTATTAAATTAATTTTAATTATGTTACTTATCATAAATTATCAATAATAACTTTTATTATAAACCATGCAAGAGAAGCAATTGCAAATCATCAAATAGCCATAATAATTGTATCTTTTCATTTTGTTTTATCTTGTTCTAATGAACCAAGTAATATTTTATATGCTCATATTATAATAAATATTATAGCAACTGTTCAAGCTATAGTTATAAAAAAATCTATAGCTCATCTTATAATATTTGGTATATCTGAAACGTGAATATCTCAAGTTCTAAGAGCTTCTTGTGTATTTGAAGCTCAGGTTCAAGTACCTCTTTTACCTATAAAATCTCATAAAAAACCTCAGTCTTTAACTCAATTAGCAAACGTAAATTGAAGTGATAACATATATCATATAAATGTATAAAATATTTTATTCATATTAATTATTTATTAGGTTATAATCAGAGGAATTATTATTCATTTTTACTAGACTATCTAAACTTGGGTTATAGTATTCAGTTAGAAAACTTACTAATTCTTGTTTATCAAGTATATCAGCTCTAAGTCAAACATTTTCAAGTCATGTTTTTATTGAATTAGATCTTGCAATAAGTCATTTTTTTGATTTACTAAAATTTTTAATTTGAGTTCTTATTTTTAATAAATCTTGTCACCCGTTTATTGATTGCCAAAAAGTATTAAATACTCACATTATACTATCATCTTTTACACTCTTATTTTCATTTGTATCGTAGGGTAGTATTATATAAAATTCTTTTTTCATTATTTGTGCTACTTCAATTAATTTACGAAGATATTCTATATATTCATATGTTTGATTTTGAAGTAGTGGATTTTTTTGTTTTAATGCTTTATCATTAAGGTTATTTAAGTATCAATCAATATCTAATTTTTTAGAACGAACTAATATTTGAATTGGAAAATCTAATGAATTTAAGAATCTTTGAAAACTTATTATTATAGAATCTTGTTCATCAGTATTTTTTAATAAAAAATTAACAGTGCTACATTTCATTACTAATCTAGCACTATCATCTTTCATTATTATTATATTTTCTCTTATTTGTGAGAAAGGAAGATATCTTTGAGTAGATCCATCAGGATGTTCTTTTTTAGAATTTTTAACTGGCATTGTATTATATAGTATTAAATTTTATTTAATTTATTTTCTAATTCATTAATTTTATCAATTTTACTTGTGAAATCTATTTTTTCTTCTTTTTTAGATTGACTACTTGTTAAATATCATATATCTATAGGTTGAAATGAATCTACTCATTTAACCCAGACTCTTTCTTCAGTATTACTTTTAAATCTAATAAATGATAATACAAAAGGAATAAATGTCATTTCAGAATATTTAAACAAAGCAATAAGTAATGTAATAGAAAATATTATAAAAGATGGAATAATAGCAATTTCAGTAGATGTACTTTTTGCAAGAGAAGTGAAAATATTATATGCTATTGTTCATCATATAATCATTATAGCCAATTGTCTAAGACTTAATCATGCTACTATAGGATCTTCATTCTCTATTTGTACTGGTATTTTATACTGCATTATATTAAAATTAAAAACCTCTCTCTTGAATTCTCTCTCCTTAACAGGAGAAAGAGACTACAGTTTTGAAGCTAAATAAATATATATACTTTATTATATTGTTTTTAATCTATTTTTCAAATAGTTCTTTCCAAACTTTATCTTCTAATTCTTGCATTATTTTATAATCATCATTTAATTCATGATCATATCACAATATATGTAATATTGAATGAATAATTAATTTATAAAATTCATTTTCAGATCATAGTTTATATTCTTTTCATTGAGAAATTATTTTATCTTCTGATAAAATAATTTCTCAAGCTAGGTCTGAATCTTTTATATTTGAAAAATCTTCGTAATAATGAAAACTTAAAACATCAGTAGTTTTGTTTATTTTTCTATATCCATTGTTCAATTTTTGTATACTATAATCATCTAAAAAGACTATATTCAGTATACCTTTTTGTTCTATAGTCACTACTTTAGAAATAATATCAAAGATATTGTCAATAGTTTTTTTCTTATAGTTAAATGATGGCTGTTTTAAAAGGTTATAACTAAACATAGTACTTTGTTTTTGTTAAAATATATATATTTATTAGCTTAGTTTATTTTACAAATAAATCAATATTATTATAATGTTTATGTCTGTTTTACAGGTGGCAGGTCAATCTCATTTTCCTTACACTCGTATTAGCGGTAAGTGGTTCTAGGTAGTTATTCTAACGAGGGTTTATTCTTTTTGATGAATAACAGGCTACTTACATATATTCTTTTAATTAAGGAATACAAACACTTTGACTGACCTTAAAGATGGACTATTTAAAATTCAAATTTAAATTTATAATTTTATTGTAGATTTAAATTTGAATTTTTTTAATTATATATTAAAATCTTTTTAATTATTTATATTAATAACAAAAAAATAATATGTGATGTCAATGAAATGATGATGCTAAAACTCCTTATGTAAATGAAAATTGTATTGGTTGTGGTGCATGTGTAGCTATATGTGGAGAAGTATTTGATTTAGATGATGAATGAAAAGCTTTTTCTAAAGATGGAATGAATACATGTAATGCAGACTGAATAGATGATGCAATTTGAGCTTGTCCTGTTGATGCAATTCATTATAAAGATTAATTATACAATATTAATCTTTTTTTTAAAGCCTAAATTTGAATATATTTTGACAATAGTTTATTAATAAATTATAATTAACTTGTTTTTAACTTATTAAATTTCACAAATATGAAAATACAAAAAACAAAATTAGGTTTTACATTGATAGAACTTATGGTAGTAATTACTATTATAGGTATTCTAGCTACTGGTGCAGTATCAGTTTATACTTCTCAAATACAAAAAGCTAGAGATAGTAATAGAGTAACTTGAATAAAAGCATTACAATCATCAATTGAACAAGCATATTCAGATTTAAGTGAATATCCTGATGTACATGAATGAGCTATTTCAGCTGCAGCTAATTGTCTTGGTTGAAATTATGATTATAATTTACAATGTTTAGTATATTTAGGTTATATGACTGAATTACCTAAAGATCAAAAATCTGGTTCAAAATGAAATGGTTCATCATTAGATTTTTTCTATAATGTAGGAGATCATGCTTCGTGAGTAGAAAATCAAATATATGAAGTAAGTGCTGGTTTTGAGGCTTCATGATCTAAAGCTTCAAAGGCTAATAATACTGTTGATAAATGAAATGATAATAATAGATTAGAAGTATGAAATAATTTAGATGTAGTTACTGCAACTAATTGATGAACTTCAGTTACAGCAGCAGCTGATAGTACAGATCTTGCTATTCCTGCTTCTGCTACTTCTTGTTCACCTGCAGATAATGGTAATACTCCTGATACAACTGTGATAAATGAACCAATTGTAATTAGATGAAATTGTACAAATTAATAATAAAATAAAAAACCTCATATGAGGTTTTTTATTTTATATCAAAATTATCATAAACTTGAGTTTCTATTTTGTATAATATATAATCTTCTTCTTTAAATCATTTGGTGTTAAATTTTTCTTCAAGAATTGTAAGTAGATCTTCTCATACTAAAAGACTAGGATTTATATTTGCTAAGATTACAGCCATTTTGCTGTAGTCTTTTTTTATTGCTAAGACTCATTGTTTAGTCGGGTCTATTTCTAATATTTCTTTATCTTGAAGGATTGTTCTTTTTTTTATAAAATCTATTCTTATCTTTAAATCTTTTGTTTCATTTAGTTTAACTGGTTTAAATCTAGAGTCTTTTGAAATTGCTTGTATTGTATTTTCTATTATTTCTTCAGCTATTGTATTTTTAATTTCTTTTATATTTCATGATGCTCATCTTATTTCACCTGATTTATAAATAGTTACAAATAATGATCAATTTCATTCAATAAGTGAATTATCTGTTATATTTAAATCTTCAATTTGAGGAGTCTTAAAATTTTTTAGGTAAAAATCTATTGTTTGTTCAGCAACTGATATCATAATTAATTTTAGTTAATAATTTATTATATAGTATTTTTATCTTCTTCATCTCTTAATAGTTCTTTTTCTTCCATTTCAATTTGATAAAAAATATCACCTAATTGATCTAGATTTGTATAATTATAGTAATGATAATATGCTAATTCAAATATTTGTTTGAAAAAAGTAGTAGAAAAATTTATTATTGGTAATAGTAAAACAAGTGAAATTAATCTAGCTATTCATGTGTCAAGAGAAGTAAATATTAATACTGTAATAGTTATACTTATAAATAGGCCTATAAAACTTCAGTATAATCATATTAATACATGCCTGTAATTATTCAATAATTCAGTAATTATACTTGTTCAAAATATTACTAATAAAGTATGGGCTAGAAATATGTACATTATATATTCATAATCTAATAATCCTGCATATATATATATAGGAGTAATAAATACATAAGTTAAAAATGCAAAGAATGCAAGTTGTCATGAAATTACTACATTTTTTTTATATTTTTCACTAGATGTCATATTTAATAACTTGTATGTTAGAAAAATGGTTGTAGTAGTTCAAATAAGTGTAATTATAGATAATATTAATGGAAATATAGAGCTAGTTTCTAATCATATTTGTGCTGTTGCAAATGTTCAGGGTATATTTACTGAATTTCAAAGTAAAAATGTAATCAATAATATAAATATGCTTCATACTATTCATGCTATTAGGCTTCAAAGTGAGTTTATAAGAACCTCTTGAAATTGTATTTTTTTTGGTCAGAAAGACATAATTTATTTTTTATTTTTATAAAGTACATACATGTAAATAATTGCTCCTGTTGTAATAAAAGTATCAGCAAAATTAAATACTGAAAAATATTTAATTCATATAAAATCTATTACATTGGAGTTAAAAATTCTTTCGATAGCATTTCATATAGCTCATGATAGAATTAATCAAAAAGAAATATCTATTAATTTATTACTTTTAAGTTCTTTTCTTTCTTTTTTATAATAATAAAAAATTAGAATAATCAAAGAAATAGTGATTACTTTAAGTATTGTAGGATATATTTCTATTCAGAATGCTATTCATGGATTTAATATAAATTGTAAATATATATAATCTCATAAAATATTTATTTTTTTTATTAAATAAATATTTGCTAAAGTTTTAGTTAATATATCTATTATGATTCACGTAAAAAGAGTAGTATAGAATATCATTTTTATTTTATTAGTTTTCAAATAACAATTTCATTTCTTTTTATTTCACCAGATATTATTTCAAAATTTGAATTATCTGCTTCTATATAATTTTGTGTCCATCATTTCCATTTTATTTTTTCTGTTTTATCATCTTTTTTTACTACTTCTATAAGTACTTCTAGGTTTTTTCATATATTTTTTTCTATAAATTTATCTCTTATTTGGTCTGATAAATTCATTATTTCCCACATTCTATCTTTTTTAATTTTTCAGTCTATTTGGTTTGGATATTTTCATGCTGGAACATCTTCTCATAGATTATGTCATGAAAAAGGAAAAGCATGAACCTTTGTTATATTGCATTCTTTTATTAAATCTATAGTTTCTTTAAAATTTTCTTCTGTTTCATTTGGAAATCATACTATTATATCTGCTCATATACTTATTGAAACTCAATCTTGTCTTTTTATATTTCTGGTTTTTAAAAGAAGATCTTTCATGTATTTTCAATTATAATGTCTAGACATTGATTTTAATACATCAGTTGAACCAGATTGAACTGAGTAATGAAAATGAGGATATATTCTAGTATTTTCTAATAATTTTAATACATCATCAGTTATAAATTCAGGTCACATAGAGCTTATTCTTATTCTTGGAATTTTAGTATTATCTAAAAGATATTTAATTAATTCAGCAAATCTAGATTTTCAAATATCATTTGTTGTATCAAGTCACCAAGCTGAGAGATTTATTCATGTTAAAACTACTTCTTTTCATCAATTTTTTTCATATTCTAAAATTTCAGCCAATATGTCTTCTTTACTTCTAGAATAATGTCTTCATCTCTTTTTTACTGTAAGACAAAAACTACAAAAACTATCACATCATCATTGGATTAATATAAATTTCTTTGTATATATTCAAGAGGGAATTTTTTTTATATTATTTTTTACTTTTCTTATTCATTCTGCTTTAAATGGAGAAGGGTTTCAGTATCATTCTGGATCTTCATCTAATATTTCTATATTATTTTTTATGTATTCTAAATCAGGGTATAATTCAAAAAAATCATCCTGTGCTTTTCAATCTTTAAATGCTCAACATCAACTTATAAATATTTTTTCTGAATCTTTTAAATTCTTATATGAATCTTTTACAAATTTTAACCATTTCCTTTTTGCGTTATCTGTTACTACGCAACTAGCTATAAAAATACCATTTTTTCATTCTAAATATTTAGAATTTAACCATTTATCCGTATAATATTTATTTACTTTACAACCAAATATTTTGTATTCCATTTTGTTTTTTTTATTGTTTATTTTTTAGATGTTGTTATTATATACGGGAATAATAATTTTAAAAGTCAAAATGAATAGTAAAATCAAAATTTGAATAGATGAAGCATGAAGATGACCATGGCTTTGACCTGTAGTAGCTTGTGCTTTGTGTTTTAATCCAGATAATAAACCAAATAAAGAATTATTAAATAAGATAAATGATTCTAAAAAATTGAGTGAAAAAAATAGAGAAGAAATTTATAATGAATTAATTAGTTTGTCTTCTTGAGAAAAACCTCAAGTATTTTTTGGAGTTTGAGTTGTTGATAATTATATAATAGATGACATAAATATTAAACAAGCAAATAAAGAAGCAATGAGAAGAGCTTTAATTGAATTACTTAGAAAAATAGACAATGATAAAATAAATAGTGTTGTAATTGATTGAAATGATAACTATGAATTTGAAGAATTAAAAAAACAACCACTTTTTATAGTATGATGAGATTGAAAAGTGATTGAAATATGAGCAGCATCAATAATAGCTAAGGTGTTCAGAGATAGGTTAATGACTATTTATGCTGATCTTTATCCAAATTTATGAATAGAAAATCATAAATGATATGGTACAAAAAAACATAAAAATTATTTAGATTGAAAAGATAAAATTACTTGAATTCATAGATTAAGTTATAAACCAGTTAAAAAGATTTTAGAATCAAAACCAAAACTTTTATTACATATTTGTTGTTGACCAGATGCTACTGTTCCGATTATGGATTTAAAAGATAAATATGATATAACTTGTTTTTGGTATGATCCAAATATACAACCTAAAAAAGAATATAATAAAAGATTAAAGCATTTTATAAAAGTCTGTGAAATAGAGAAAGTCCCATATATAGAATGACCATATGATGTAGATAATTTCATGAAAGAAATTAAATGACTTGAAAAAACACCAGAAAGGTGAGATAAATGTACAAATTGTTATGATATGAGAATGAAAAAAACAGCAGAATTAGCAGAAGAATTATGAATAAAACAATGGACAACAACTTTAAATAATTCACCTCATAAAGATTTACAAAAGATGTATAATCTTGGTGATAAATATGATTTAAAACATAAACTAGAATTTCTTAAAATTGCTTTTAGAAAAAATAAATGATTTGAAAGAAGTGTAGAGTATACAAAAAAACATAAAATATATAGACAAAACTATTGTGGTTGTATATATAGTGATACTTATCCAGAAAAATATAAATAAAAAATAAAATGAAAAAAATATTAAAAGATAAAATAATAAATATAGAAAATACTAACATATTTGATAATAAATTTTTATTTGAATATTTAGAAATAAATAAAAGAGATTCTAATATTGAAATAATATATTTATCTGATTTATTAGAACTTAAAAAAAATATAGATATACTCGAAAAAGTAAATAATAAACCAGCAATGTATTCTAATGTTTATTCTCCAGAAGATGAATTAGAAATATTTAAAGATATATTTGATAATGCATTAAAAAATAAAAAAAGAGTACATATAGTTTGAGTTACTTTAGACTCTGAAATAAAAATACTAGAGGAATATTATAGAAAATTATGATTTATGAGAGATGATATAAATTGTTTTGATCCAGATTTCAGCATTCCATTAGTTACAGTTTCAGTGAAGATAGAAAATATAATATGGAAGTGATCTGATTATAAAGTTCAAAGAAGTAATATTTTTTTTAATCCACCTATTCGTGAATCTGGTCAGGTTAAAGCAATGTATAAGTGAATAAATAGATGAGTTGTAGCTTGAATTTATATTACTAATTACGATAAAAAAATAGAAAGTTTTCTATGAAATTGTATATTAGAAGAAAAAATTTTACCTTTAACCTTAACTAAAGTATTAAATTATAATTTATCTGATATTTGATTTACTTGAATAAAAAAAGAACTAATAATTAATTACTAATTATTAGTTCTTTTTATTTTATTATTTTTATATTAATTGTGTCTTCTAATATATTTTTATTAGAAAAATCTAATTTAAGAGTTATTTTATAGTTTCATTCTTTTTTATATGAATGACTAGGATTTGCTTCTGTTGATATTTCTCAATCTCAGAAATCCCAAAAATATCATATAATTTGTCATTGTGAATCCTCAGATGAAAAATCTATTCATTGTCAAATAGGGGCATTTTTCATACTAGTTTTTATTTTAACACTTTGAGGTTTTGGTTTTAATATAAGTTTTTTAGTAGCTGAATATTTTTTTCAACTACTAGTTATTACAGTTACCTTAACTGTATAATCTCAAGGAGCTGTATATCTATGTCATTGAACGATAGAATCTCTTTCTTCTACAATACCATCATCATAATCCCATATAAATTTTTCTATATTTTCATTTTTTACCTGACTTTTAGATGCATCAAATCATACAATAACTGGTACGTAATCACTTGATTTATTTATTTCAAAATCTATTATTGCTTCTTTTTTAATTCATTCAATATATATTTGTTCCTTTAATTTTATTATATCGTCAGAAATCTTTCTATGAGCAAACTCATAATAGACTGTAATTATATGATTTCATTCTGTTGCAATATTGTATTCTCATACTTTAGTGACTTCATCTATATCTCAATCTGAGTTATAGTCCCAACTTACTTTTTTTAATGTATAAAGTTGATTATTCGCTTTTATAAATCTAGCATCAAGTTTTATTTTGGTAGGAGTACCTATTTCATTAATATAATATTCATTTAATCATGGGTCATAGGTAATATCTTTTAATACTTTTCAATCATTTGTTATTCTTAATTCTCTAGATAATTTTAAATCTTTACTAACCTTTATTGTTGTATTTATTATTTTTGTTTCTCATGCAGAATCTTTTAAGATTACTTTAATTTTATGCTCTCAATATTTTTCAAATTCATAATTTATTTTACTAGATCCTTCTGGGTCTGTGATATCTCATTTTTTTGTTATTTCTTTATCTCATATCATCCATTTATATTCTTCAATATATCAATTTCAAAAATCATTTTCAAGGTTAACTAATTTAATCTCATATTTCAAATCATTTACAACTCATCTAGTATATTTTATTTCTCATGATAATTTAACTTTATCTTCTCACTTTATTATAAATAATTTATCAAGTTTATCAGATTTTTTATCATTTCTTTTAATATACATTCAAACTAATGTCTCTTCAAATATAGGTTTTCATACTCTAAAAATATTTCATGTCCAAATTGGATTATCTAAATCATTTATGAAATACCATTCAATCTTACCTAATTCTTTTAATGAACTTGCATCGAAATCAACCATTTTTCATCAATTATTTAGTTTTTTTTCATTTATTTTAACTAAATATGAAATATTTACATCAGGAATTTTATCCATTTCTTTTATTGTAATTTTTGATTGTAGATCAATTTCTTCTAAAGTTAATGAAATTTTATGGTTTCATATTTTATTAAAATTGTGTATTACAGTAGGTACTGGACTTTCTTTAACTACTCAGTCTCAAAAATCCCAAGTATATTTTTTAATTGTTACTCATTTTTGTTCTTCTTTTTTTGCATAATAACTCAAGTCAAATTTTATTTCAACGGGTCAAATTAAATTTGTTGTATCTTCTAATAGTGATCATTGTTTATCAAATGATTCACTTAATAATTTAGAATTATCATATAATTGCACATCTCAATAGGCCATTTCTTGCCAGTTTGGTAGTGATTTTATTTTTCTATCTATTATCATCCAAACAGATGCTGTTGAGAATGTTAGAATTAATATTGTTGTTGATATAATTCAATATCTTATCTTTTTTTGTTTAAATTCTTTTTTTGTAAGAGAAAATTTAAATAAATATATTACTAAAAAGATAGTTTCAATAAAAATTAAGATTGAGAATATTATAGCTATAGCCTGACTTATAAATGAGTTTATTTCATTTAAATTTATACCAAGACTATAGAAAAATTTAACATCTTCTATTGATTTTGCATTTAATACTATAAAACCTATAAAACCTCATCAAATCACTAGTGCTATAAAAGCAATTGCTCATAAAAATGTCATAATTTGACTCATTGAAGTTTTTTTAGTCTCTTTTTTAGCTAATTTTTTTTCTATATATGATGCTTTTATAAATAGTTTTGATCATAAATCTCAAGGAATAACTTTTGTAATTATTTTAAAATTTTTATTTCTTATAATTTTTTCTCAGCTTCATTCTTGTTCGTTTTCTGTTTCGTCTACAGTTAATTTTGTTAGAGTTTTAGCTTTTATTAAAATATTTGAATAAATTGGAAATTTGATATATCTAACTTCTTTTACTATTTTATCTTTTCTGAAAGTAATTTTTACAGCACTATCAATATCCATTGGCTCAAAAGTTGCGAAATCATACTCTTTATCAACTAATATTTCTAATAAAATATCTGCTGTTGTTATATTTATATCAAAAATAATTTTTTCTACTTTTTCTTCTTTTTTTTCATTCTTTTTTTCTATATCAGCTTTTGCTATAATTGATTTTTCATATTCAGTTCTTCAGATTTCTTCTTTTGTATTATTATTTTCTAAAGGTTTTTCTTTAATTTCTTTTATGTCTAATTTTTCTTCTTTAATTTCTACTTCTTTAGGATTAGAATCATTTAAATTATCTAAAACATTATATGCTTTAGAATCTCCTTTATCATCTTTTTTTTCAGAAACTATCTCAGTTTCATCTTTTTTTATGTTTTTATCTTCATTAGTATCATCTAAATCTAGGTCTAATTTTGATGGATCAAACATGGTTATTATTTGTTAACAATTATTTATATTATTTTAACATATAAATTAACAAATATCTAATATTTAACATTGACGAATATAAAAAGCTTAGTCTAAATTAGACTAAGCTTTTTAATTACACTCTGATTTTTGTTTTTTTAGTATTATTTTCAGGGGCATTATTTGGATTTGTAAATAATGGGTTTGTGTTATTTTTTATTTTAGGAGAATCTTTTTTTATTTTTGTAGAATCCTGTAAAGAAACATTATTAAAATTCATATCTTTAGGATCTATTGCTTTTTCTTCTTCTATTTCTTGTACTTGATTAATAGAAAATATTGATTTAATAGTTTTGTATTCTAATTCATCCATTAAATTATTAAATTTTTGAAATGCTTTTTCTTTATAAACTACAAGTGGTTGTCTTTGAGCATATCATTCAAATGCAACCTCTTCTCTAAGTCTACTCATAGCATCAATATGCCTCATCCATAAACTATCTATAGATTGTAAAACAATTCTTCTTTCTAAATCAAAAAATATTTCTTCATCTTTTATTTTTTCTTTTATTTTATTTAATTCATCTAATCAAATATTAGCTATATATTCAGCTATTTCTTTAGCATCTGTCATTCAGAATATATCATCATTTTCAATAGTATCATCAATAGCTTCAACTCATAGAAAATCATTAATTTTTATTATAAGTTCTTTTTTATTTATGTCTTCTCATTCTTTAACTTTAGCAATTTCTGCAAAAACTATTTTTTTAATTTGATTTGATAACATTTTTTTAACATCTTCATCTACATTTTCAGCATCAAGAATTTTATTTCTTTTATTATAAATAATTGTTCTATGTTTATTTATAACATCATCATATTCTAATACATGTTTTCTTGCATCAAAATTATGTCATTCAACTTGTTTTTGAACTCAAGTAACTTTATTTGTAAGCATACCACTTTGAGCTAATGGTTCATCATCTGGAAGGGAAGCAAACATTCAACCATTAAATATACTAAATAATTTATCTCAACCAAATATTCTCATTATATCATCATTTGGAGAAATAAGATATTGAGTAATTCATGGATCTCATTGTCTACCAGCTCTTCATCTTAATTGATTATCAATTCTTCTAGTTTCATGTTTTTCAGTACCTAAAATTATTAATCAACCCAATTCTTGAACTCATTCTCAAAGTTTTATATCTGTACCTCTTCAAGCCATATTAGTTGCAATTGTTATTGCTCATTTTTGTCCTGCATTTGCTATTGTTTCAGCTTCTGTTTCATGATGTTTAGCATTTAAAACATTATGTTCTATTCATTCTTTTTTAAGTCTTTCACTTAAATATTCTGATTTTTCAACTGACACAGTACCAACTAAAATAGGTTGACCAGTTTGATGCATTTCTTTTATTAACTTAATTACATAATCAAATTTACCTTTTTCATTTTTGAAAAGTAAATCAGATCTATCGTCTCTTATAAGAGGTTTATTTGTAGGAATTGGTAAAGTATCTAGAGAATAAACTTTATAAAATTCTTCAGCTTCTGTTGCTGCAGTACCTGTCATTCAAGCAAGTTTCCAATACATTCTAAAATAATTTTGGAATGTAATAGATGCTAAAGTTTTAGATTCTTGTTGTATTTCAACTCATTCTTTAGCTTCTAATGCTTGATGAAGTCATTCTGAATATCTTCTACCAGCTAAAACTCTTCAAGTATGCTCATCAATAATCATAACTTCACCATCTCTCACAAGATAATCTTTATCAATATTGAATGCAGCCATTGCTTTAAGTGCATTTTCTATATGATGTAAATCATTATAATGTTCTGAAACATATATGTTTTCAACATGTAATAATTCTTCAATTTTTTTAATTCAATCTTCAGTTAATGTAGCTGATTTTTGTTTTTCATCTAACTTATAATGTTCTACATTTTTTAATTGCTTAGCTAAAGCAGCAAATTTAATATATTTACTTGTAGGTTCATCATCTGGCATAGAGATAATTAGAGGAGTTCTAGCTTCATCAATCAAAATTGAATCAACTTCATCAATTATAGCAAAGAAAAGAGGAGACTGAACTTTATCTTCTTTTTTTATTACCATATTATCCCTTAGATAATCAAAACCAAGCTCATTATTTGTAGCATAAACTACATCACAATTGTATGCCGCTTTTTTTTCTTCTTTTGGTTGGGCATTATATATTACTCATGTTTTAAGTCATAGAGCATTATATAAAACTGACATTTCTGCACTATCTCTTTGTGCTAAATAATCATTAACAGTAACGATTTGAACTGTGTTTCATGTAAGTGCATTTAAATATGCAGGAAGAGTAGCAACAAGAGTTTTTCATTCTCATGTTTTCATTTCAGAAATATTTCACATATGAATTGCTAAACCTCAAACAAGTTGAACATCATAAGGAATCATATTCCAAGTAATTTCTTTTCAATCTGATAAAGTAAATTTTTTATTATTAATTAATTTACAAGCAGTTTTTACTAAAGCAAAAGCTTCTAATTTAATAGTATCTAAAATCTCTTTAATTTTTTCTGAATCAACTTCATTTTCAAAATTAAGTCATTCAAACATAGCTTTAAATGCAGTTGTTTTATTTTGTACATCATCTAAAGTATATTTTTCTTGATTTTTTTCAAATCATTTAATTTGTTCTATTAATTTTGTTATTTCTTTTACTTTCTTTTCACTAGGATCACCAAATATTGATTTTATTATTTTTTCTATCATTTTTCTAAGTATTAATCTTTAATTAAGTGCGCAAATTATAATCAAAAAGATTATTTTGTAAAAATTAAAATTTAACTATACTAAAAGAGCCAAAAAACAAAATATACAAATACTCTTGTAAACGAAATTATTAAGGAGGAAATTAACTTTTCCTTCTCCTTGATATTCGTTTTTTGAGTATATTTGAGTTTTTTGGCAATATAATAGGGTTGTTAATTTCCTCCTTTTTATATTGTCAGAAAACTCACATTAGAAGCCTTTTATAAAGCTTAATTTTTGGCATATTAATTTTTAATATGCTTTTTAATATGGGAAATTTTACCATTGAAATGGAATGACAAATTGATTTTTATGAACAATTAAGAAGAATTGATTGAAGTATTCCAGTAATAGAAGATAATACAGATTGAGTAGTTAGATGAACTTTAATAGAATTTAAACTTTCTATATCAAATATTAATGTTGTTTTATTTCAAACAATTAAATATTTATCAAGAATGAGAAATCTTGGGAAAAATATACCTTCTCAAATTTTACTTGTTTCATTAAATAATGAAAAAGCTTATTTATTTAATAGTATTGATTTTTTAGAAGATATAGAAAAACAATATATTTGATGAGCAAGTACTGATAATAAAAATTTCTCTACAAATATAAAAGCTAAAAATATAAATTATAAAAATAATTTAATTGAAATTATTGAACTTTTTAAAAATGATGATTTTATAAAAGTTCATGTTGATGAATATAATATTGTATGACTTTCAAAATCTTATTATGAAATAATAAATGATTGAAGTCATCATATGAAAATTGAAAAGAAATATCATAAATTAGAATTTGTCGATGAATTAGTAGAACCAAAATATTTAAATATTTTTGCATATGCTAAGAATAAAGAAGAAGTTTATGAAAAATCAAAAAAAGAATTTCCATGACTTATAGATTGTTTAAATGATAAATTTTTACAAAAAGAATTAGGAGCTTTTTATACTCCAGATCCTTATGTAAAAAAGGCAACTGAATTATTAAGAATTGCAATTTCAAAAATTCCTAAATGAAATGATTATATTATTTTAGATAGATGTTCTTGAACTGGGCAATTAGAAAATTTTTTAACAGAAGAAGAATTAAGTCATTGTGTATTATCTACTTATGAAACTTGGGAATGGAATGTTTTATATAATAAATTTATAGATAAAGTTAGACTTATAATTCCACCAGAAGTAAGTGCAGAAAATAGTTTAGTGGAATGATGAGATGCTCTTTCTAGACATTTTATTTTATGAGAACAAAGTAATTTAGAACTATTACAAGAATCTTATAAGGCTTGTATAAAACAATTAAATGATTATGTAAAAAATCCAAACTGTAATATAATTATTTTTGAAAATCCTCCATATAGAGATACTATAGCTGAAAATATTGATAAAAATAAAACTAAAATTAATAATAATTTTGTTTATGATGAATTTAAAAAAAATTGAACAAATCAAGCTTCTCATAGAGATATTGCAAATTTATTTATATGGAGTTCTTTTAAATACTATTTAAAAAAAGAAAATGATTTTTTATTATTATTCAGTCCAGTTAAATATTGGAAAAGTTTAAATTTAGTAAATAAACAATTTATTGATTGATATTGATTTAATAGACTACATTTTCATGCTTGAAAAAGTTTTATTAGCTGTATTTTATGGCAAAATATAAACAAAAATATTAATACAATTAATTTAAAAGCTTTTGATATTAAAGATAATGATATTAAAGATATTGAAAAAAATATTATTATAAAAAAAGTTAATAAAAGATTTAATGAATATCATGATAAAAGAATATTAGAAACTGATGAAGATTGAATTTGTTGTGAAAGTAATTGATTAGAAAGTAATAAAATATGTAAAAAGAAACCTAAATTTAATAAAAATATTATATGATATTTAGTTGCTATTTGATGGTGAGTTGAAGCAAAACATATTAATTTAACAAGATGTATTTATAAAACTGCTTTAGAACAAAGTTTTTGATTTTATTTAAGAAGTGATAATTTTGTAGATAAACTTCCATTATTTTGTGCAAAATTATATCCACAAGAAAATTGGTATGAAAGAGATGTTTATTTTACTACAGCTGATAGATGAGAAGATTATTTACAAGATAAAGATTTTTTAAAATCTTGTTTAATTTTTACTTGTTTATCTCAAAGAAATAAATGTTTATCTTTTGATTGAAGTGATAAAAGATTTTATAAAAATGAATTGTGTTTATCTCAAAATACTTTAAGTGATGATAAATTAAAAGAATTTAAACTTAATAAATTAGATAAAGATATAATAAATTTATGGAATTTAATTTTACAAGAAGCTAAAAAAACACATAATTATAATGAAAAATATACTTACTGATTATTTCAAATTATTCAACAATTAAATACATATAAATATGAATGACAAAGTTATACAAAAGATGAGTTAAAAAAATATGATTGAGAATTAAGGAAAAATAATTTATGAAAAATAAATAAAAAGTTAGTAAGTATTGAATATATTGAATTAAATACAAAAATTGATGAATTAAAGAAATTCTTAAAAGAATATTATGAAAAAGAAATAGAACCTAAATTATTTGAATTTGAATTATTAAAATAATTTCTATAAAAACAGAATACTATTAGTATTCTGTTTTTATTTTTATTAAATAATTTTACTTAATAAATTAATTGTATATACTTTGAGTATATTTATTTTATATATCAATAATTATATGAACACAAAATTAGCAGTTTTTCAAGAAAAAGAAATTAGAAGAATTTGGGATGCAGAAAAAGGAGATTGGTGGTTTTCTATTATTGACATTATAGCAGTTTTAACTGAACAAGATGATTACAAAAAAGCAAAATCATATTGGACAACTTTAAAAAATAGATTAAAAGAAGAGTGAAGTCAGTTGGTCACAATTTGTGACCAACTGAAAATGAAAGCAAGAGATTGAAAAAATTATAAAACTGATGTACTTGATACAAAATGAGTTTTGAGACTTATTCAAAGTATTCCTAGTAAAAAAGCTGAACCTTTTAAAATGTGGTTAGCTAAAGTTTGAGATGAAAGAATAAATGAAATTTATGATCCAGAGCTTGCAATTGAAAGAGCAATTTCTACCTATAGAAAAAAATGATATTCTGAAGATTGGATACAACAAAGACTGAAATCTATTGATATTAGAAAAGAATTAACTTGAGAATGGAAAGAAAGGTGAATAAAAGAATGAAAAGAATATGCTATTTTGACAAATGAAATTTTGAAAGGTTGGTCAGATATGACAACTAGTGAATATAAAAATTTAAAATGATTAAAAAAAGAAAGTTTGAAAGATAATATGAGTAATTTGGAATTAGTTTTTAATATGCTAGCTGAAGTTTCTACAACAGAAATAATGAAAACTAAAAATAGTGAATGATTTAAAGAGGTAAAGAAATCAAGTCAGGAATGATGAAAAGTTGCAGGGAATGCAAGAAAAGAGTTAGAACAAAAAACTTGAAAAAAAGTTATTTTAAAGCAAAATAATTTAAAAATTTGAAAAAACTAAAAAATTATATCTTATAAAAAATATGTAATAAATTTTTTATAAGATATTTTTTTACTAAATAATTTTACTTAATAAATTTAATGTATATAATTTGAGTATATATTAAATTTATTCTAAAAATAAAATTATGATTTCCTATTTAAAATGAAAAATTATAGAGTTAGATTTCTTATCTGTTACTATTTTAACATCTGGGTGAGTTTGATACAGTCTTGGTATAAATGAACTAACTTATTCTAAACTTTGACTTGATTCAGAAGTTTGAATGTATGTTTATCATCATATAACAGAATGAAATCAAAGCCTTTTTGGTTTTATAGAGTTAGAAGAAAAAAAAGTATTTACAGAGCTTATTAAAATTTCATGAGTTTGATGAAAAGTAGCAGTGCAAGTACTTTCTTTATGAATTGAAAGATTATTAATAGCTATTTCATGAGAAGATAACAAGACAATTGAATCAATTAAATGAATTGGTAAAAAAATGGCTGAAAAGATTATTATTGAGCTTAGAGATAAAGATTTTTGAATATCAGTTAAAAGTTCTGAAAATATTAAAAAAGCTAATACTATTTCATGAGATTTATATAGTTCTATTAAATCTACTCTTACAAATATGGGTTACAATCCTCGTGATATTGATAAGATTTTGTGAGAATTACCAGAATGAATAAATGATGCTGGAAATATAATTCCATATATTATCAAAGAATTAAGCTAATATTTAAAAATATTTTATGAATTTAGAAATAATATTAATAATAATAATTTCATTTTTAATAATAGTGATATTATATTTATTATTAAAAAAAGAAGAAAAAGTAGATAATTGATCTTTGAAAATGTTGCAAGATCAAATTATTAGTTTGAATAAAAATATTGATTATAAGCTTTGAGAATCAAATAGAAATACGCAGAAAAATTTTGATATGAACTCAAAGATTAGTTCTGATGCAAATAAGCAAATAGAACAAATTACTCAAAAGCTTACAAGTTTAGAGGAGACAAACAAACAAATAAAAGATATATGAGGTCAATTAGAATGACTTGAAAGTATTTTAAAAAATCCTAAACAAAGAGGTGTTTTATGAGAATATTTTTTAGAAAATGTATTAAAAAATATTCTTCCACCAGATAATTATAAATTACAGTATATTTTTGAAAATGGAGAGATTGTTGATTGAGTTATTTTTATTAAGGAGAAACTTATTCCTATTGATTCTAAGTTTTCACTTGAAAATTATAATAGAATAATTACAGAAGATGATATAGTTCAAAAAGAGATTCTAGCAAAAGAATTTAAGAATGATTTAAAGAAAAGAATAGATGAAACTAGTAAATATATAAGACCGGAAGAGGGAACTATGGATTTTGCTTTTATGTTTATTCCAAGTGAATGAATATATTATGATTTACTTATAAATAAAGTTTGAACTTTGAAAGTTAATACTTCTTCTTTAATTGAATATGCTTTTAGAGAAAAAAAAGTTATAATTGTTAGTCCTACTAGTTTTTATGCTTATCTACAAACAGTATTACAATGATTAAGGGCATTACAGATAGAAGAATCTGCAAAAGATATACAAAAACAAGTTGAAAAATTAGGTAAGCATTTATGAGCTTATGAAGAATATCTAGAAAAATTATGATCTACTTTATGAACGACTGTAAATCATTATAATACAGCTTATAAAAAATTTAATCTTATTGAAAAAGATGTTGTAAAAATAACTGGTAAAACAAGTAATGAAGAACAAAACATAATACAATTAGATAAACCAGAATAATATAAAGAACTTTTAAATTAGATTAAAAAGTCCTTTATTTTATAAAAATATTATGTGATGATTATTATTATACTTTTTAACAATCTTTGTTAAAAAGTATAAACTCTTGATTAATTATAAAATTATACTTTGATATATTTTTTTTTAAAATAAATACTATTATATAAAAGGTAAAAGTTAGTTTTTCACAATGTGAAATTTTTTTTTAACAAGACTGTTCTAAAATTTATAGCAAAAAATAAAAAAATAGATAAATTTATGTTAGTAATTTATTTGAATTAGAAAAAATACATGAAATTAAAAGTGATTAAAACTAGAGAAGGAGATTTAGTAAATTTTGATAGAACTAGAATAGAAAGAGTTATAGAAAAAGCAGCTGAATCAGTAGGTAGATTTGATATTTTACTTGTTGAAGAAGTGACTGATAGAGTAATTGAAAATTTAAAAGAATTTTTAATTAGTTCTGAATGAACTGAATTTGTAACAATAGAAATGATACAAGATCAAGTTGAAAGAGAGTTAATGGAATCAGGGCATTTTGATGTGATGAAACATTTCATCATATATAGAAATGATATGATAAAAAAGAGAGAAAAAGCTCAAGAAAAAGTTGAAAAAAAATTAGAACAAAAAACATTTAAAATTCTAAAAACTACTTGAGAAAAAGAAAATTTTGATATAGAAAAAATAAGAAAAACTTATAAAATTGTTTCTTATGGTCTTGCTAGAAAATGTAAATTTGAAGAAATAGCAGATAGCCTTAAAAAATATATAGTTGAAGGAATGAAAACTTCTGATATTACTAAAATGCTTATTAAATCAGCTATTGATTTAATAACAGTAGAAAATACTTCTTGGCAGTTTATTGCAGGTAGACTTGCTTTAATTGATTTATATAAAGAAGCTTCAAATAATAGATGAATGGATATAAAAAAAATATATGAAGCTAAACATTATAAAAAATTATTTGATGAATATATAGAATCTGGATTATATTCTAAGGATTTTTATGATTATTATTCAGAAGAAGATATAATTGAAGCATGAGAATATCTTAAAAAAGAAAATGATTTTGATTATAACTATACAACTATGATGATGTATAGAAAAAGATATCTTTTAAATCCAAATAAAGTAATAAAAGAATTACCTCAGGAAATGTATATGAGTGTAGCTTTATTTCTTGCTAAGCCTGAAGCAAAAGAAGATAGAATGAATGTTGCTAAAAAAATATATGATTATTGTTCAACTGGTAAAATTTCACTTCCAACTCCTACATTATTAAATGCTAGAACAAATTTTCATCAATTATCTAGTTGTTTTAAATTTAATGTTGATGATGATTTAAGAGCTATTTATCATAGTATTGAAAATATGGCACAAGTATCTAAATTTGGTTGAGGTATTTGAGTTTATCTTTGAAATATTAGATCAAAAGGTGGTTCTATTAGAGGTGTAAAAGGTGCTGCTGGTTGAGTTAATCCTTGGATTAAAGTAATAAATGATACAGCTATTGCTGTTAATCAACTTTGAGCAAGAGCATGAGCAATATCAGTTACATTAGATGTATTTCATAGAGATATTTTTGGTTTCTTGGACCTTCAAACAGAAACTGGTGATATTAGAGGTAAATCATTTGATATATTTCCTGCAGTAACTTTTCCAGATTTATTTATGGAAAGAGTAGCAGAATGAGAAAAATGGACTTTATTTGACCCAAAAGAAATCACAGATAAAACAGGTAAAAAATTACAAGATCATTTTTGATCTGAATTTGAAGAATTTTATAAGGAATGTGAAAATAATCCTGAACTAGAATTAAAAGAAGTAGTTGATGCTAAAGATTTATTTAAAACTTATTTAAAAGCTACAGTTGAGACTGGTATGCCATATGCATTTTTTAGAGACACAGTAAATGCTGCAAATCCAAATAAACATGCTGGTAATATTTATTCTACTCAACTATGTGTTGAAATATGTCAAAATACTAGTACTTCAAAATTTGTAGAAGAAGAATTAGAAGATGGAAAAATAGTTATTAAATATGAACCAGGAGATTCAGTTGTTTGTAATCTAGCTTCTATTAATATTTCAAAAGTAAATACAGATGAAGAAATAAAAAAAGTTATTCCTGTTGCGATGAGACTTTTAGATAATGTAATTGATTTAAATTTTTATCCTATTAAAGAAGCAAAAAGAACAGCTCTTAAATATAGGTCAGTATGATTATGATTTTTATGATTAGCAGAGTATTTAGCTGTAAATAAATTAGCTTATGACACAAAAGAAGCTAGAGATGCTGTTGATAAATTATTTGAAAAATATAGTTTTAGAACTTTACAAGCTTCAAATATATTAGCTAAAGAAAGATGAACTTATGATGTATATGAATGATCTGAATGGTCAAAAGGGATTCTTCTTTGAAAAGATGCTGATTGGTTTAAAAAGAATTCAGACATGAGTGATAAATGGTTAAAATTAATTGAAAATATCAAAAAAGATGGTATGAGATTTGCATATCATTTAGCTCCAGCTCCAAATACTTCAACTGCATTAGTAGTAGGTACAACTGCTTCAATTCTTCCAATTTATAAAAAATACTTTGTAGAAACAAATGCAATTGCTCCAAGTGTAAATGTTGCTCCAAATCTTAATGAAGATAATTTCTGGTATTACAAAGAATATGTAAACATGGATATGAGAGATGTAATTGATATGGTTTGAGTTATATATAAATGGATTGATCAATCAATATCATTTGAATGGATGATAAATCCAGCAACTACTTCTCCAAGAGATTTATATGAATATTATATTAAAGCTCATAAGGAGGGGATTAAAACTGTGTATTATGTTAGATCTATGAGTCTTGAAGTAAAAAGTTGTGAAAGTTGTAGTTGATAAGAAATGATATGAGAGTATATATAGATGAATCAAAAAAAATAGAGAAATGAAAAATTATTATATGATGATTTTTCACTTCTCATAATACACATTTTATTGAAAATTTTGTAAAATATAAGAAAGTTTCATTTCAAATTCCAGAGAATGCAGAATTAAAAAGTACAAAAAAATACTGAAAACTATTTATTGAAAAGATTAGTGAGGATAATGATTTTAATAATTTGGAGATTTATACTTTTGGTTTTAAATTTGAAAACTATTTTATAGAATCTACTGAATGATATATTAATTTAGTATTAGAGTTATTAATTAGTATATTAAGTAAAATTGAAATAAAAAAATGAGATAAAATTAATTTATTTCATGACAATATAAATGCAAAAGATAATAATAAAATTGAAAGATGAATTGATAAAATTTTAAATTATAAATTTTGAATAAAGTCTTGTTTTAAAATACATAATTCAAAAAAATATTTAGGATTACAATTAGCAGATTTAATTGTGTCTAAATATAAAGAATTTTATTTATTTGCTGATATATCTAATTTAGAACCTTTTATTTTAAAAAAAGATTTTAAAAACAAAAAAACTTAGCAGTTTGTTGCTTCAAAGGATATTCCATAAGACATATCCTCCACAACTCTTACTAAGTTCTTATATAAATATTATAATAATTATTATAATAAGTCAAATATTAAGCTATTGACAATTTAATTTATTAAAAATATACTATGGAAAATAAATGTTTTAAATGTAAAAAAACTTCACATGAAAAAGCTCTTGTAGCTATTGAAAAAGATAGAGAAGCTAAATTTGTATGTGTTTGATGTTTACCAACACTTATACATGGTGCTAAATAAATTTTAATTTTAAATAAAGTATATGCTAAATTATAAAGAATTAGAAGAATTAAAGTTTTTTGCAGATAAAGTTGCTACTGTCCATGGTCCTGATCATGGTGAATATATAACTGTTAATGAAATAATTAAAGATATAGATAATGAAGAAAATGTTAGTGATGATGATTTAGGTGACTTGAGAGAATTAACAAAAAATTATGTTATTCCAGAATGAGCTTGTAAAGCTGAAACTACATTATTGAACCTTTTATCAAAAATGGATAAAAATAATATTTAAAAAAGAACTATATGAGAATAGTTCTTTTTTAAATCGTATGAAATATATTGCAAAAGTGTCAATCTAAAAATACCTATAATAGCTTGACTAAGATAAATATAGTCTATAATTTTATTAATTACTTATATGTAATTTTTATTATTTTACTTTTTTTGCTTATGAAGGAATCTATTTTAGATAAGTTTATGACCACAAAATGGTTAGCCTGGACATTTTGGACAATTGTAGTTGTTATGGTTACTGCTTTGATTTTTTACACTGCTAATTTAGGGAAGGAAACTCCACCAATTCCTAAAGAAGTTGTTTCTGAACAATGAGAAGTTCTTTATACTGCTGATGATATTGCTCAAGGTAAAGCATATTTTCAACAATATGATTTAACAGATTGGGGGTCTATGTTAGGTATGGGGGCATATTTATGACCTGATTTTTCAACAGACTTTTTTCATAATAGAGCTACAACTCTGTATGATATATATGGTTCATATAATTTTTGAAAAACTCTTTTAAGAGAAGAAGTTGAGCAAGAACATATGTGAAATGAAATAGTTAAATTTAATCCTAGAATTCATTTAAATGCAGTAGAGCAATGAGCTATTAAAGAAATGGTTAAATTTGATTTTAGAAATACTATTTTAAGTAAAGATAAAACTATTTATTCTGAAGCATCTGCTTTAGCTTATAAAATGAATGTTGCATATTTGACTGATATGTTACTTAATGGTGATTCTACTAGAGGATACCCAGGTGGTATAATTAAAGGTTGAGTTGCTACTCATTGGGATACTGGTGATTTTATAGCAAATGTTACTGCTGAAGAAAAAGTTAAACAAATTGCAGCATTTGTTGATTGGTCACAACTTGTTTTATCAAGTCCTAGAATAAATTATGAAACAGGTAAACCTGAAACTAATTATAGAACTTGGTCTAATGATTGGCCACATGAACCATTAGTTGATCAAGATATTGCTTGGATCAATCATGTTGTTTCTCTTTGGGAATTTTTATTGTTATGGCCTTTAAGTATTATAGTTATATTTTTATGATATAATTATTTCTTTACAAAGGATGATAGAAAAGATTTAGAAAAACCGTTAAAGGTTACTAAAATGTTTCAATCTCAAAAAAATCTACTTTGGTGGGTTCCTGTTATTGCTTTACTAATAGTGGTTCAAATGACTATGTGAGGATACCTTGCTCATATATATGCTGATCCATCACTTAACTTTTTGGATACTCACGGATTATTTCCTTGGTTAGATACTTTGTTTTCACAACAAAATATGCCATTTAATGCTATGAGATCTATACATACACAATTAGCAATATTATGGATTGCTGCAGGTTGGTTAGTTTGAGGTATGATGATTGCACCTTGGGTTGCTTGAAAAGATCATAAATACCCTTGGTTAGTTCATGTATTATATGTTGCTATTTTATTTTTAGTGGTAGGTAGTGTTATATGATTATATATGTGAGCTATGTGAATGTTACCAGAATCATGGTTTTGGTTAGGTAATGAATGAAGAGAATTAATTAATCTATGAAGATTTTGGGATGTAATACTTGTTGTATGACTTGTGTTTTGGTTTTTATTAATAGTTTCATTACTTAAAAAAGCTTCAGTAAAAAATCCTTTTGCTGCTGTTATAGTTTGGTCTGCATTTGCAATTGCTGGATTATATGTTGCCTGAATGATTCCATTTCAAAAAATAATGCCAAATTTTACTGTAGATGATTTTTATAGATGGTGGGTAATTCACTTATGGGTTGAATTAACTTTTGAATTATTTGCAGTTTGAGTTATTACATTTTTTACAGTAGCTCTTGGTCTTGTTTGAACAAGGTCAGCTGTTAAAATAATGTTATTTGAATTATTACTTGTAATGTTTTCTTGAACTTTATGAGTTTGACATCATTACTGGTGGCAAGGACTTGATCAACATTGGATAGCTATTGGTTGAATATTTTCAGCTATGGAGCCTCTTCCTTTAGTTTTATTAATTGTTGAAGCTTGGAATAATTATAAAGACAAATCTTATAGCTCTAAATGATTTGAATTTGGAACTGTATTTATGTGGATATCTGGTTCAGCAGTATTAAATTTTATTTGAGCAGGTTGGCTATGAATGAGTATTAATACTCCTACAATTAATTATTATACTCATGGAACATATTTAATAATGCCTCATGGTCATGTTGCTTTACTTTGAGCATTTGGTTATATTGCAATTGCATTTTTATACTTAGTTGTTAGATCAAACTCTCTTGCTAATAATTATGAATGGAAAACAAAATTAGCTAATATTAGTTTTTGGTTATTAACTATTTGAGTATTACTATTTGCATTACCAACTATGATTATAGGTTTTCATCAAGGAGCTGTTTCTTATGATATGTGATACTTTTTTACTAGATTACATGAAACATTAGAGCCAGTTAAATGATGGATGTGGTTTAGAATTTTACCTGATACAATGATGATTTTAGGTTGAGTTGGTATATTTATTGATTTAACTTCTAAAATATTATTTAGTAAAAAAGTAAAAGTTTCAAATATTGTTACTAAAGCTAAAATAGCTACTTCAACAGTTAAAAAAGCAGTTGTTAAAAAGGTTAGTACTAAAACTACTACAACTAAAAAAGCTACTACTGTTAAAAAAACTCCAGTTAGAAAGACTACGACAAGAATTAAAAAAGTAGAAAAGTAAAAATAAAAATTCGAAAAAGATATGATAATATTTATCATATCTTTTTTTATTTAATATTTTTAACATTTTGTTAACATAAACTAAAAAAATAATATGATTTTTTAGTTTTTTTGATTAAAATAATTAAAATATTTTTTAATTATTTTAAAGATGACTAAAAGTGAATTAAAAGCTAATCCTATATTTAACCCTAAGGGTAATGATGATGTATCCGATAGAACAATAATAAAATGAAATACTACAGGTTTATTTCAATTAAATGCTGTTAAATATTCTTGGGCTAAATCTCTTTATCAAGTAATGGTATGAAATTTTTGGATTCCAGAAAAAGTTTCATGACTTTGAGAAGATGCTGTTCAAATGAAATCTGCATTGACTGAAGATGAACAAAGAGCATATAAATGAATTCTTTCATTTTTAATATTTTTAGACTCTATTCAAACTGTAAATCTTCCTAATTTTAATGACTATATTACTGCTCCAGAAGTAAATCTTATATTATCTATACAAGCTTATCAAGAAGCTATTCATAGTCAATCTTATGCCACTATTTTGGAAACAGTTGTTGATGCAAAAGATAGAGATGAAATTTATTATTTTTGGAGAACTGATAAAAATTTATTGGAAAGAAATGAATTTATTTGATGAATATATCAAGAATTTATAGATAATCCAGATGATAAAAGTTTTTTTAAATGAATAATTTGAAATTTTTTACTTGAAAGTATATATTTTTATAATGGTTTTGCATTTTTTGATACATTAGCTGATCAAGGTAAAATGGTTGCTACTGATAGAATGATTAATTATATAAGAAGAGATGAATTAACACATGTTACAATTTTTGCTAATATCCTTAAAGAAATTAAATCAGAATTTCCAGATATGTATGATGAAGAGATGATTATCAATATGATGGATGTTGCAGTTAAACAAGAAATTAAATGGTCTAAACATATATTATGAGAAAAGATTATAGGTATGTGACATGAAAATATAGAAAATTATACTAAGTGGTTAGCAAATGAAAGACTTAATATGTTATGAATTAAACCATTGTATAGTAATGTAGTTTCTAATCCGTATAAACATTTAGATAGACTTCAAGATAATAATGCTGAAAAAGGAAATTTCTTTGAATCTACAGTTACAAATTATGCACAATCTAGTGCTATGAATTGAACTTGGGAATTTTAAAAAAATACTGAAAAATTTATTTTTCAGTATTTTTTAATGGAATATGTTTTATTAAAGGTTGTAGGTTTAAATATTTTTTTGTTGATTTTAAATATTTTATAGATTCAAATATATTTGGATAAATATTATGTTTTCAAAAATCTTGTAAATATCATGTAGCATTAAATTGTTTATATAAATTAGAGTGAACTCATACAAAGTAGACATCTATATCATAATTTTTCATAGATATTATAATATTTTCAAGTACTTCCATGGCTGATGAATCTATATAATTTATCATACTAAAATCTATAATAACTGTTTTTAATTCTTTTTTATTTTGAATATATTTCATAAGTTTAGCTTCAAAATACCATATATTTACAAAAAATAATTTACCATAAAATCTATAAATTCATACTTTTGTACTTGTTTGTAAATTATGTAATTTTGCATCTCTATATACTCAATCTTTTGCAAGAGACAATTCTGAAAATCTAGGTTTCATGGATTTATACAGATGAAAAATTAGAGATAAAAATACTCAAGTAAATATTCATATTTCTAGGTGAGGAGCATATAGTAGAGTTACTATAAAAGTGATTATAGATACTATTGCATCAGTTTTTTGAATTTTCCAGGCTTTAATTATAGGTCATGTTTTTATTAATCATGTTACTGCAATAATTATCATAGCAGATAAAATAGCAGTTGGTAAATGATATAAATAAGGAGTAAAAAATAATAAAACTATTCATATAATTAATCATGTTACTATTGATGCAAATGGAGTTACTGCTCATGCTTTTAGATTTACTGCACTTCTTGCAAATGTACCAGAGACAGGATATCATTTTGAAAATCCAGATGCTAAATTAGCTAAACCTTCACTAATAAGCATTTGATTTGTAGATACACTTTTTTTTGTTTCAAGTCATATTGATTTTGCAATAGATATAGCTTCAGTAAATCATAAAAATCATACTATTAAAGCTGCAGGTAAAAGTTGTTTTAATATATCTATATTTATATTAGGAATATATAAACTTGGTAGTCATTCAGGTATATTTCAAACAACTCATCATCATAAATTTTCAAATCAAATAATATATGAAATAATAATAGATATAACTACAACAAATAAAAATCTAGGTATTTTAGGTAAAAATTTATGTAATAAGTATAAAGATAAAATTCATGATAATCAAAAAACTAATACATATATATTAGCATGTAATATTATTGCATTATAAAGTTCTTTTATTCATTCAAAAAATGGTAATCATGATGGAATATTTACTCAAAAAATTCATTTTAGTTGTGAAAATCATATTAAAATAGCAGCTGCATTTATAAATCAGACTATAACAGAATGTGATAAAAAATTAAAAATACTTCATAATTTTAAAAATCATAAAGTTAATTGCATAACTCACATCATAATAGCTAATATAGCTGCATACATAATATATTGTTCCATATCAAGTGCAAATGGAGCTAGTGCTGTAGCTGTCATAAGCGATATAACAGTTACAGGTCATGTTGATAATTGTCTAGAACTACTAAAAAGACCTCAAATCATTACAGGTAAAAAAGCAGTATATAGTCAGATATATGGT
>Ga0256840_1000681_pt1 | contig 34231 bp, 32 predicted proteins | sample 355202metaG_FD_185969 | JGI IMG/M metagenome (GOLD analysis project Ga0256840, IMG submission 185969) | Hydrothermal vent microbial communities from Mid Atlantic Ridge, Atlantic Ocean - 355-202 | ecosystem: Environmental > Aquatic > Marine > Hydrothermal vents | place: Atlantic Ocean: Mid...
GAAGAGGCACACGAAGTCTTTGACGCTATCGGCGAGGAATCTCCTCTTGCGGTTTGTGAAGAAATTGGCGATCTCTTATTTTTGCTCATTTTCCTGGCCTATCTTTACGAAGAGGCCGGGGATTTTCGCTTAAGAGACGTGCTAAAGCTTTGCGCCGAGAAAATGATAAGGCGCCATCCCCATGTGTTTGGCAAGATTCCCCTTAACGAAGCCGAAGAGGTAGTGGCCCAGTGGCAGAAGATCAAAGAAAAAGAGGCCCGGGAGAAGGGGCAGAAAACTTCTGTCCTGGGAAATCTTCCACGCTCGCTTCCGGCGCTTCAGCGGGCCTTTCGCCTGGGTGAGAGGGCAAGCCGCGTGGGGTTTGATTGGCAAAAGGCCGAAGACCTCTTTGAGAAACTTGACGAAGAAATAAGCGAACTAAAAGAGGCCCTGGGGCGTAAAGAAAAAGACGCCCTTCAAGAAGAGATAGGCGACCTTCTTTTTACGGTGGTAAACCTTGCGCGCAAGCTTGGTATAAATCCCGAAGAGGCCCTGCGCCAGACCAACGATAAGTTTGAACACCGCTTCCAGAAGATGGAAGCGCGCGCCCAGGAGCAGGGCAAAAGCCTGAAAGAACTTTCCCTTGAGGAAATGGACGCCCTGTGGGAAGAAGCCAAAAAGGCCTAGGGCCATGTTTAGGAGTGTTTCTTATTTTAGTCTTGCGCTAAAATAGACCACAAAAGACCTTTCTAAGGAATTTTTGTGGGAAGTCGCGGGTAAAAAGGGGGGCTTATGAAAAAGTGGGGCCTTATATTGTTTTTTTTCTTTTGGTACCCTTTAAGTGTTCAGGCTTTAGGGTTAGAACTACCTGTCGTTTCTGGGTGGCAGGCCAGTCCCCCTCAATTTTTGCACTATCAAGGGGGGTTTGGTAAAGCCTTTTATATAGCCCGAACCTATACCAATGGTGAGGCAAGCATCCAGGTATTTTTAGCTGGGGGACCAGAGGGGGAAAAATTTAGTCATCTATTGTCTGATCGGCTGGAAATAAGCACCAAAGACTATTACCTAAAATACATCCAAGATGGTCCTTTTCGTTGTCTAGTGAGCTATACTCCACCGGAAAAAAGGGGCTTTATGGCGGTCTTTTTGAGTAAAAAGCCCGTGGTCATCCTCTTTGCGCGTTATCAGGGGCTTACAGATAAAGAACTCTATCAGTGGTTAAAGGGATTTGACTGGGAAAAGCTCAGACAAAAATCCATAGCTGTCCTTGGTAATGAGTAAAAACGCTTATAAACGTGAGATTTTAGGGCTTTTTTTCGTAATAGTGGGGCTTTTTATCCTTTTGGCCCTGGCAGGCTACAGCCCCACAGATCCAGGTTTTGGTCGTGCAGGGGCAGGTTATGTTCATAATTTTGCCGGGCTATGGGGGGCCTATGTAGCCGCTTTTCTCTTTGATTTGGCCGGGCTTGCGGCCTGGCTTTTCCCCCTGGCGTTTATAGGGGCAGGGGTAGGGCTTCTCCGAAATCAATTTTGCCTTTGGCGCTTGCTTGCCACTACCACTTGTTTTTTGTGCTCCCTTTCCTTTTTGACGGTCTTATTGGGGCTTCAGGGGAAGTTGGCCGGGCGCTATCCTGTAGATGGTGGCGTATTGGCGCAGCTTGGTAGAGATCTTTTGCCTTATACCGGTCAATGGGGGCTCTTTTTAATCATCGTGTTTTTGCAGGTCTTGGGGCTTAGTCTGCTGTCGGGGTTAACCCCGTCAGCTCTCTTTTCCCGTATAAAAGAGCTATTTTACGTGCTTTACGGTAAGTGGCGCTCTGGGGTTGGCCCTAAAAAAGGGGTTCCAGAACCTCAAGTATATACCACTACTAAGGTCTCTGAAGATGACTCTCCCCCGTTAGAGCAACCCATAGATCTACCCCACGATAACGAAGCGGGTTTGTCTACCCCCCAGGTCAAACAGAGGGCAGATAAAGATTTTGAGATTACCAATCTACCTGTTACCCAAGGTCGGGGGTTTGAATTGCCGCCGTTAAAGCTTTTAAATGACCCCCCGCCCCACAAGACCGGAGAGGACAGAGAAAAGCTTCTGGCCCGTGCCCGGCTATTGGAAGAAAAGCTGGCTAATTTTGGGATTAAAGGACGTGTCGTGGAGGTATGTCCTGGGCCGGTAATTACGGTTTACGAATACGAACCGGCCCCTGGGGTAAAGATTAGCCGTATTACCGCTCTGGCCGATGATTTGGCCTTGGGCCTCAAGGCAGCCAGTGTTCGTATTGTGGGCCCCTTGCCTGGTAAGTCAGCAGTGGGTATTGAGGTGGCCAATAACCAACGTGAGATCGTCTATTTAAAGGAAATTTTGGCTAGTGAACCCTTTAGAAGGGCTCCGTCCAAACTCACCCTGGCCTTGGGTAAGGATATTTCTGGCCGCCCTGTAGTGGCTGATCTTACTAAGATGCCCCATTTGTTAATTGCCGGGGCTACGGGAACAGGCAAAAGCGTATGTTTGCACGCCATGATAATGAGCCTTTTATTTAAGGCCACGCCTGAGGAAGTGCGCCTCCTTTTGGTAGACCCAAAACGCATAGAATTGTCGGTATATGAAGGCATCCCCCATTTGTTGCATCCCGTAGTGCTTGAGCCCAAAATGGCCACCAGGGCCCTGAAATGGGCCGTGGCGGAAATGGAACGCCGTTATCATCTATTGGAGGAAGCCAAGGCGCGAAATTTAGAAAGTTATAACCAAATCGCCGCAGAGAAGCTACCCTATATCGTTATTGTGGTCGATGAACTGGCAGACTTAATGGTAGTTTCGTCCAAAGATGTAGAGACTTCTCTTACCCGATTATCCCAAATGGCCCGGGCCTCAGGGATTCATCTCTTGTTAGCTACGCAACGTCCCTCGGTAGACGTACTAACGGGAATTATAAAGGCCAATTTTCCGGCTAGGATTTCTTTCCAGGTCTCTTCCAAGACCGATTCACGAACTATTTTAGATACTGGTGGGGCGGAAAGATTGCTAGGGGCAGGGGATATGCTATTTTTACCACCAGGGACATCAAAACTAAAACGCATCCACGGGGCCTTTATCTCCGAGGCAGAGGTGCGCAGGGTCATAGAATTTTTAAAGGTTCAAGGGGAGCCTGTATACGAGGAGAGCTTGCTTACTCCTTCTGATACCGAGACTACAGACCCTTTAGATGACGAAGAGGTAGATGAGCTCTATCAAGAGGCGGTAAATTTAGTAATAAAAACCGGACAGGCCTCTATATCTATGCTACAGAGACGTTTACGGGTAGGCTACAATAGGGCTGCCCGGATGATAGAACGTATGGAAAGGGAGGGAATAGTTGGTCCGTCAGACGGTGTACGTCCTCGTCCTGTGTTGGTGCGTCCTGAGCACTAGGGAAGTACAAGCCATTACCAATCAGGCCTTGCTTTTGGTCCAAAAGGTGCAACACTTTTACCAGGATACCCATAATTTTGTTGCTGATTTTGAACAGGAGGTCCTTTGGCAACGGGGCCAAACAGTACGTTTTTCTAAAGGGAAGGTGTGGTTTGAAAAACCAGGCCGCATGCGTTGGCAATATACATGGCCTGAGCCTTACTTGGTGGTCTCTGATGGACGTAAAATCTTCTTTTATAGCCCACGGGACAAACAGGTTATGATCTTAACCTGGGGTAAGGCCTTTTCGCCTAAGTTGACCTTGGGTTTTTTAAATGGTCGGGGAGATCTCTTGAGAGACTTTCGCGTTGTGGGGTATGAAGAACTTGATCAGGGTCAAGCGGCTCTCGATCTCCTCCCTCAGAGACAAACTCCCCAGCTCAAACGCCTTAGATTGATAGTAAACCGTAAAGACGGCCTTATTAAGGCCGTGTGGTTTTGGGATTGCTTAGACAATCTTACCAAGATAAATTTCAAACACGTACACCGTAACATAGTCTTGGCCCAAAGACTTTTTTTGTTTTCTATACCCAAAGGAGTAGAAGTTATTCGGCAAGAATAAATTTTGGCCTTTTAAAAGCAAAAAGGGGCAAGGGGGACAATGGAAAAAGATAAACTCCAAAAGGAGATAAGACGCTTGGCTCAGGAGAAGGAGGCTATCATCCTGGCGCACAATTACCAGCCCCCAGAGATCCAAGACGTGGCTGATCTCACGGGAGATTCTCTGGAATTGAGTCTCAAGGCCTCTCGGACCCCGGCCAAGGTAGTGGTCTTTTGCGGAGTACGTTTTATGGCCGAGACAGCAGCTATAGTGTGTCCTGAGAAACGTATTGTTTTCCCTCGTCTGGAAGCCGGTTGCGAGATGGCCGATATGATTACCCCTGAAGACGTGCTTGGGCTAAAAGAACGATATCCTCAGGCACCGGTGGTGACTTATGTAAATTCTTACGTGGAGATAAAGGCTGTAAGTGATATATGCTGTACCTCTGCCAATTCGGTCAACGTGGTAAAGGCCCTTGAGGCCCAAGAAGTCATTATGGTGCCTGACAAAAATTTGGCCCGTTATACCCAGCGCTTTTTCCCCGATAAGAAGATCTATTACCACGATGGTTTTTGTCCCTTTCACGAAGTGCTTACCGTAGAAGACTTGCAGCAGGCCCGCAAACAACACCCTGAGGCCGTGTTGATGGTCCATCCAGAATGTCGTCCAGAAGTGATAGACCAGGCGGAAGTAGTACGTTCTACCAGTGGTATGCTCAAATACGCCCGTGAATCCTCTGCCCGCGAATTTATCGTGGGTACCGAAATAGGGCTCCTTTATCCGCTCAAAAAACAAAATCCACACAAGGAATTTTATCCGGCTTCTAGTCAAATGTTGTGCAAGGCTATGAAGATGATATCCCTAGAAGACCTCTATAAGGCCTTAGAGACCCTGGAACCGGTGGTGGAAGTGCCCGAGGATATAAGGCAAAGGGCCTATCAGGCGGTGGCCCGTATGTTAGAGATCCCCAGGAATTGACCCGTCCAGAAATGCTTAAGTCCTCCCAAGGACAGAGTTCTAAGATGGCCCTCTATCTGAGACAAGGTCTAAGATCTCTAGGGCTCAATTTGGACCAGTATAGACAGGATCAATTATTAAAATATGGGCAAGAGCTTCTTACCATGGCTCCCTCTCTTGGACTTTCTAATCTCAGAGACCCTAAAGCGGTAGTGGCCAAGCATATCCTGGATAGCCTTTTGGTCTTATCTCTTTTGCCAACCCAAGGGCCTATCCTTGATTTAGGTACAGGGGCTGGTTTGCCAGGTATGGTGATTAAGATTGTGGCTCCCGAAAGGGAGGTCTGGCTGGTAGATGCGCGCAAAAAGGCGGTGTCTTTCCTACATTATGTAGCCGCTGAGTTAGGTCTAAGGGGGCTCAAAATCATACATACCCGTGTGGGAGAGGGTGATAGTTTACCTAAACAATACTTTTCCGTGGTGCTTTCCAGGGCTGTAACTAGTCTAGATACGCTTTGGGAATGGGCTCATCCCCTCTTAAAAATAGGGGGGAGACTACTGGCGCTAAAAGGGCCTAAGGCCTACAAAGAAATAGACAAACTCGGCCACCTCAAACCACAGTTATTCATAAATAGATATGACTTTTCTTTGCCTCTCTTAGGAGATAGACGCGTTATTGTTGATGTTCGTCAAGACTAGTAGGGATTTTTCTCTAAATTTTTTTTATTAAGGTGTTGATTAATTGTACCAAGTTTTGTGGGTGGTAAGGTTTAGGAAGGATCTGTATCTGGTGTGTATTCTTTTGGGTTAAACGGTCAAGCATAGTTTTGTCTGTATAACCGGTAGTTATAATTACGGGCATATCCATAAGACCTTCTTCAAACAATTCGCAAGCAAAACCATCTGTCAGGCCACAATCGCTAATACAGAGGGAAAAGTCGTGCTCGTTGAGCATGGAGCGTGCTTCGCTAAGGCTTCTGGCCACTTTTACCTCGTAATTCTGTTGTGTTATTTGAAAAAACTCCAGCAGCATTTCGATGATAAGATCTTCGTCTTCGATAAGAAGAATTTTGGGCCTCATCCCTCCATCCCGCTCAATAGTGAGTTTATCTCTCTAAGAAATTATCGAACTATTATTAAAATTTATTTAATTTATTTAGAGAGGGGGCACAACCCCCTCTCTTGTTTAACCCTTGATAATGCCCCTTTCTTCGTAGGAGGCAGCTAGTTTTTGGCGCAATTCTTCCCCTTTAGCCCTAAAGGCCTCCAGACGGTTTAGGGCATTGATCAAGGCCTTGATGCCCGCCGCCACTATATCGTCGTCTTTGCCCAGACCAGCAGTACGTCTACCCTGGTGGTCTTCAATCACCACCGCACATACTCCCAGGGCCTCGGTACCCTTTCCCACCGAATCGATATGAAAGTCTACTAAACGCAATTCTTTTTCTCCCGAGACAGGTCCTTCAGGGGTAACAAAGCGATAGTCCAGGGCCCTGGCTACGGCCTTAAAGGCGGCGTCCACAGAACCAATCCCCACGGTGACGGCCTTGTGTGTGCCAGAAAGCCTGTCGAGGATCTCTATCTGAGCCACAGGTTGCAGAGGGGCGCCGTAAATACTTGAGACATAAGCCGAAGTCACTTGATAGCGATAGTCTTGGGCCAAAAATTCGTCCAAAAGGACACCTTCGAGATATTCGTCTTGGATGGCCCGCAGGACATCTTTTACCTCGGCGCGGAAACGTTCGAATATTTTGGATAGCTGTTCGGGGGTAAGACGCCAGCCGCGGCTTTCCAGCTTAAAGCGGACGGCGTGTCGACCTGAGTGTTTGCCCAGCACGATGGCACTACCTGTCCAGCCTACTTCCTGAGGATCCATAATTTCATATGTGCCGCGGTGCATGATGACGCCGTGTTGATGAATGCCTGACTCGTGGGCAAAAGCGTTGGCTCCTACAATGGCCTTATTGGGTTGGACAAACATGCCCGTGAGGTTGGCCACCAGCTGACTTGTAGGCACAATACGGTTGGTCTTGACACGCGTTTCTAAACGATGGCCTATGGTCTTTTCAAAAAAATCTCCCCGGACCTTTAAGGTCATGACTATTTCTTCCAGGGCCGCGTTACCTGCCCTTTCGCCCAGGCCGTTTATAGTACATTCTACTTGGCGTGCTCCGGCCAACAGGGCCGATAGAGAATTAGCCACCGCTAGCCCCAAATCATTGTGGCAATGTACACTAAAGACCACCTTTCCCTCTTCTACCAGGTGATATAAATCGTGTTCTTTCAAGGAATCCACCAGGAATTTAATTAGGTCATAATATTCCTGAGGTACGGTATAACCGACGGTGTCAGGGATGTTTACGGTAGTGGCACCGGCCTTTATTACTGCTGTAACTACTTGGGCCAAATAATTCCATTCACTGCGGGTGGCGTCTTCAGCAGAGAATTCCACAAAGGGCGTGTATTTTTTGGCGTACTTTACGGCTTCCACGGCCATCTCCAGTACTTCCTCACGCGTCTTGCGTAACTTGTGCTGTAGATGGATATCAGAAGTGGCAATAAAGGTATGGATGCGTGGCGAAGAGGCCTTTTTGATGGCCTCCCAGGCTACATCAATGTCTTTAAAGTTGGCCCGGGCCAGAGCAGCTACCTGGACATCTTTTACGGTTTCGGCCACGGTTTTGACCCCTTCAAAATCTCCAGGAGAAGATACCGGGAAGCCCGCTTCGATGATATCCACTTGTAAGGCCTCCAAGGCCTTGGCTATTTCTAGCTTTTCGGCCATGCTCAAAGATACGCCAGGAGATTGTTCCCCGTCTCTTAAAGTAGTATCAAAGATATAAACCCGCGGGATCATACAGCCTCCTTTTCATAACTGTAGTTATAAATAAAAATTCTAATAAAGAATTAACTAAAAATTAAGATAGCTTTTCTGATACAGGTATACGTACCCTCCGCCACCCGCGGAGGGTAAGGAGGACGGGGCCAGATAGGGCATAGAGGAAAAATACAATAAAAAAGGTCACCTGGGGTTCGGTGGCTATGACCGTCAAGATGAGGACAAACGAGACCAAAGTATAAAACGGATGCCGTTCAGCCCAGGGCATGCGTTTAAAGCTAAAATAGGGGATATTGCTGACCATCAGGTAAGAGAGGATGTATACCATGGCAAGAATAGCTATATGTTTGACCGGCGGGTCAAGCCCCAACCAGCGCATAAACAATACGGAAGTCACTACCAGACCCGCAGCCGCCGGGCTCGGTAGCCCCGAAAAATACGTCTTGGCCGAACCCGAGGCCTGTATATTGAAACGGGCCAGACGTAGGGCGGCGGTGGCTACATAAAGGAAACATGCCAGCCACCCGTAGCGACCATATACCTTGAGGGCAAACATGTAGGCCAGTAGGGCTGGGGCAAGGCCAAAGGATACCAGATCGCACAGGGAGTCATACTCTACCCCGAAACGGCTGGCTGTACCTGTAATACGGGCCACACGACCATCTAAGATATCAAAGATCATGGCCATTAGTACCGCCGCCGCGGCCCGAAAATAGTGCCCCTCAATAGAGGCTATAATAGCGTAAAAGCCACAGAAGAGATTGCCCGTCGTGAACAAGCTAGGCAACAAATAAATAGACCTCTTTTTTTCTTGGTTGTTCTGGTAATTAGCCATTTTGTACGCGCCAAGGGTGCCACAAAAGAGGGGTTTCTCCCGCTCTTACCCGGTGGCCTATATTTACTAATATCTTGCTGCCCTCTGCAGGTACCAACACTTCTAGTCTTGATCCAAAACGGATCATGCCTATGCGTTCTCCAGCCAGCACTTCCTCCCCTGGTTGGACAAAGGGGACCGTACGCCGGGCAATAAGGCCAGCCACTTGCACAGTAAGTAACCGGAGACCATCCAGCCGCTCCATAAGGTAGAGACACCTTTCGTTTTCCTTTGCCGCTTCGGACCTATTGGCCGGTAAGAAGCAACCGGGTTTGTGGATTATTTCTATTATCTTCCCACTAACCGGGGCCCGATTCACGTGCACATCAAAGAGGCTCATAAATATACTTATCTGGTACACGTCGGTGTTTAACCATTCGTCTTCGGCCAAACGGCGAATACCTATTATTTTTCCGTCTGCCGGGGAGATAACGAGCTCTCGATCATAAGGAGGGTACCGATCCGGATCGCGGAAAAAATAGGCACAGGCTCCTGCAAGCCCCAGCGCCCAAAGGGCAGACCTCTTTCGCCTGAAGTGTCCTAAGACCGCCGCCAAGGCAGCTGGCCCCCCTACAAAGGGTAACCCTTGTCTATTTATCCCTAAAAACGACATATTGTTCTCCTTAACGCAAAGTGCTTACGATGACAAGCATTCTTGGACTTCATCTGCAAAATAATTACAAAGAACTTTTATTTCTGAAATCAATTTTTGATATTGTTCGGGGGGTAAATCTTCTCTTTCTATACGTAGGGCTCTTTCACGTACGTCTTCTAGATATATTGTCCCTGCTGCGCCTTTGAGGCTATGGGCCTTTTCTTTTAAGATAGAGAGGTGGCCTTTTTCTAAGGCCTTTTCCATCTCTTCGATCAGACCTTTGGCCGAGACGAGAAAAAGCTCTACGAGCTCTTTACAGAGTTGTAAATCGTTGCCTGTTTCTTCCCAAAAACGGGGCCAGTCCCAATTTATTTTTTTTGCTTTATCTAGATTCACCTTTTTGCCCTTTTAAGAAGGCTTATTTTAAAAATAATCGGTTTTTTTTAGAAATCTAGTAAGCCTTGAGGGAGGATTTCTGCTGCCCCAAGCACCAGATCGTCTCGATAAAATACGGCAAATTGCCCCGGAGTGATCGCCGGTTGGGGGTGATCAAATACTATATGTAGAGTTTGGTCTTCAGGATAGACCGTAGCTGGGGCTTCTTGATGACGATAGCGTATGCGTACTAGGGCCTTAAAAGGTCGTTGTAAGGGTAAGGGATAGAGTAAATTCAGTTTATGGGCCCAAAACTCTTTGCGGTAAAGATATTTCTTGGGGCCTACAATGAGTCTATTGTGGGTTATATCAAGGCCTACTACATAATAGGGGCGGCCTAGACGCAAGCCAAGACCGCGCCGTTGCCCAATAGTATAGGCGTATAGCCCCTTATGTTGGCCCACTACTTGGCCTGAGACAGTGATTATATCCCCTGGGGGAAAATCTAGGTCGGTAAACAATTTACGGTAATCTCCTCTTATAAAACACACTTCCTGGCTTTCAGGGGCGGTAAGGGTAAAAAGTCCTAGACGGATGGCCTCTTTGAGGACCTCTTGTTTCTGCCAGTGACCCAAGGGAAATAGGGCGTGGGAAAGCTGTTTAGGGGAGAGAAGGGCCAAAAAATAAGACTGATCCTTGCCTTTATCTAACCCCTTGTAAAGGAGATGTTGATCTAGGTGGGGGTTATACTCAACCCGTGCGTAATGACCTGTGGCCATTACCGAGGCCCCCAGTCGTTGGGCCTCTTCCCAAAGGAGCCCGAATTTTATCTCTCTATTACAGAGCATACAGGGGTTGGGGGTCAGCCCCTGACGATAGGCGTTTATAAAATAGCGGATTATCTTTTCTCTAAAGGGCTTAGTAAGGTCCACCACGTGGCAAGAAAGGTGCAAACGGCGGCAGATCTCTTCTACGCGTTCTATCTCTCTGGAGGGGTTAGGTTGAGAAAGCAGGGCAAATAGTCCTAAACAAGGTCGTTGCTGGGCCACAAGGTGGGCCGCCAAGGCGCTATCTGCCCCGCCACTTAACGCTACGGCCGTTAACTCCATTCTGCTGTACGCCGTTCAAAATGTACTTCCATGGCCCTTACCGGACATACAGGGACACATAGCTCACACCCACTACAGCGATCTGCATCAAAGACGATTTCCATGGTTTCGGTATTTACATACAAGGCACCAGTGGGGCAAACGGCAGTACAAAATCCGCAGTGGATGCAGCGTTCAAGATTACGTTGTATCTCTTGGCCAATGGTCTTAACTTCTACCCCGAGTTCTCTCAAGAAGGCCAGTCCCTTATTAAAATTTTTGGGATGACCAGAAAGTTCCATGATCATTAAGCCCTCTTTGCCTGGTAATATGGTGGCTTTCAGGATGTTGAACGAGAGATCAAATTCTTTTACCAAGCGGTATACAATAGGTTGGTCGACGATGTCGGCTGGGAAACGCAGGACCAAGATTCGTTTGTACATATAAACCTCCTACTATTCAGACCCTTAGCAACCTGCGATAAGGATACAGGTCGAGGTTAGGGTCTAGCTCTTGGGCCACATTAAAAAATTCTTGGGCCTTGTCCTTTAACCCCAAACGGGCCAAACAGGCCCCGACATTGGCGTGATCTTGGGCACTTTGGGGGTTTAATTCCAGGGCCTTTAAATAGGCCTCTAGGGCAGAGGAGATGTCGTTTAATTTAAAGCAAGCCGTACCCAAGATATTATAAAGCTCGGGTAGTTCCCCGTGAGATAAGGCTTTTTCGGCGGTTTGCCGTGCCTTTTTGTAGGAACCCTCCGCTAAGTACAAGTGGGCTAGGTGACACCATATGCCTATCATGTCTTCTTTAGGGGGGTCTAAAACCAAGGCAGATTCAAAATATGCGCGCGCTTCATGAGGGCGATGGAGCTGGACTAATATTTGTCCTAAATAGCTTTCAAGGTAGTAGCGCTTGGGGGCCTTGTCCCTTAAGAACAGGAGGATATCCAAGGCCTCTTGCGGTTCCGCGTAGAGGGCTACCGTGCGTACTAGTTGATACAATAAAGATATACAAATGCGGCTGCGAAAATGAGCCCCTGGAATAGACGTATAGACTACAGGGATGTTGAGGCAAGGATCGGTAAAGTCCGATACATATACCAGGAAATCCTTACTGGCCAAGCGGCTAGCCAACTCGTGGAGCTCTTCTACGTGGTCTGGCCTGGACAAATCGGGTAGATCTCCCAGTTCGCAAGTACCTTTTTGATCCAGCACGTGTCTTGCTTCTTCCAGGGTGGTGTACTTAGGCAGGCCGCTTTCCAGGTAATGTCCTTCGGTATCAAAGTCTCCAGCAAGCTGGGCCACTTCTGTTAGGGCCCGTACCAAGGCCCTTTGGGGACTGGTGGCTGTACCAGCAGTATAGACGATCTCTGATCTATGGGGAAAGGTAGAAGGATCGTAAGCCAGGGCAGCTACGGTGGGGACAGGCATACCCAAGGTCATGTCCCTCAGATATAACTTTACCCCCAACCTTTTAAAACAGTTTAATAGGGCGTTAACTTCGGCGTCTTCTCCCTTGACCTCTAGACCTGGTAGAACCAGCTTATTTCTACTCGCTATAGCACAAACATGCCTTTCAATTACCTCACAAAGGCCCTGAACGGCTGCTTCGGCCCAGGTATTACCCGCAGAAGAACCATTGTATTCGTAAAGCAACCAGAACCAAAAAATTGGTATAAATCTCTCGGCCTCGGTAAATGCCTCGTAAGCACATTCCCAATGAAGGGGAATTTTAGGCAAAATTTCTTGGATAAAGCCCCTGGTTTGGTCCTGAGCAGGTTCTTCTACACTTTGCAACAAGGTCTCTAAAGAGAGGGCCTTGGGGCCCAATTCCTCTAACGAGGCCCTGATAAAAGGTCTGGAGCGGATCTTTTTAAACAGACAATAACGCTCCACTAGCTCCATTAGGGCACTGGCTTGGGCCAGCTCTTCGGTGGTCCCTTTGCCCATCTGTTTAACGTTACCCGTAAGGGCTAGGCCGTCTGAGCCATAAAGGCTCATATATATCGGTATTCCTAAGCGTCCTTTGTCTACGCGGCGTAACTCTTGGAAAATACGTCCTTTTTGACTAAGAACACCCTCTACCCATTGTATGGTTTGGGCAGGGCTTAAGTGTTTATCGGCCACTAATTTGGGCGAAGGTCTTTTAAATAAAGAGGCCAAGCCTTCCATGAAGTGCTCCTAAGGCTCAAATTTTGAAATACATATTTTGGCAGAAAATGAAGGGTTAGGGAATAGGGGATAAAAATAAAAAAGCCCCGCCGGCCAGCGGGGCTATGGTTGCACGATAAAGGACAAATTAATCTACAACTTGGACATTGGCGGCCTGTTCACCCTTTGGCCCATTTGTGATCTCGAATTCTACGGTTTGTCCTTCTTGTAAGGTCTTAAAACCATCCATTCTGATGGCGGAATAATGTACAAAGACATCACCACCATCTTCCCTAGAAATAAACCCATACCCCTTCTTTTCATCGAACCATTTTACTTTACCTCTAACCATGTTACTAAAAACCTCCTAAAAATTATTCCATGAAGTAGACTAACATTTTTTATCGGTTTGTAAAGAAAAAAAGAAAAATTTAGAATGGATTATAAAAATTTTTATCAAGCTCTCTTTTTAAATAGAAAGGCTTGAGTTTATTTTTCCTGTCTGGATGGATTATTTTTGATTTTTGCTTTGTTTTGATCATCTTTAGTTTGTATTTTTATTGGGCTTCGGGGATCATTTGTCTTAATTCTTCAAACTTTTTCTTGGCCTCTGGAGATAATTTACGGGGAACGGTTATTCGGGCCTCCACGTAAAGGTCTCCCCTTCCGCCGCCGGGTTTAGGAAGGCCTTTTCCCCGAATTCTAAATTTTTGTCCGCATTGGGTACCAGCCGGCACTTTCATACGTATCTTGCCGTTCAACGTGGGCACTTCGGTATGACCTCCCAAGACAGCCGTAAACAGACCAATAGGGTGTTTTATATAGAGGTCATACCCTTTTCGTTCAAAACGGGGGTCGGGTTGGACTATGAGTTCTAAGTAGAGATCTCCTGGAGGGCCACCGTTTTGTCCAGGGCGTCCTTTTCCTGGGATCCTCAATCGCGTCCCCGTATCTGCCCCCGGGGGGATTTTTACCTTTAGACGTTGGGTCTCTTGGACCACTCCTGTACCCCTACAAGAGGCACACGGTGTGGTGGAAATCTGTCCCTTACCGCCACAGTAGGGGCAGATTTCGATCATATGGACATTTCCTTTGGTGTATTCACGCCGACCTTTACCACCACAGTGTGGACAAGCGGTGGCAGAAGAGAGGTCTATCCCACGTCCCTGGCACCTGGGACAAGGCCTCTCCAAAGGGACCTGGATCTCGACTTCTCCTCCCAGGGCAGCTTCCCTGAATGGTATTTCTACTTGGTAGAGTACATCAGCCCCTGGTTCGGGACGGGTACGCCAATCTTTTTCAAAACCGAATAGGTTGCTAAATATGTCCGAAAAGTCTGCAAAAGGGCCGCTTTCGTCGGTAAATATGCTAAAATCATAGGCCTTTTCCCCTTGAGGGGTAGTAAAACTGTAGGCCCTGGCGGCCTGGCGGAGGCTATCGTATTCGGCCCTTTTCTTAGGGTCCGAAAGGATTTCATAGGCCTCGCTTATCTCCTTGAATTTTTCTTCTGCCTTTTTGTCTCCTGGATGTAGATCCGGATGATATTTCCGGGCCAGCCGTCGATAGGCCTTTTTGATCTCCTCTTCACTGGCCTCCGGACTGACTCCCAATATTTCGTAAAGATCTTTTTTGATCATGGTAGCACCCCTACAAAACTATCTAGTCCAATTTTTATAGAACGAGTAATCTGTTTAGATATGGTCAAACACTCCTAAGCAAAAAGGTTAAGTCCAATGAACAAAAGCGCAAGGCTTTGGGAGCAAACCCCAGCATACCAGCGGAAGATCTTTAGTATCAAAGAATTGACCACGGTCTTAAAAGATCTTCTGGAGGCCAATTTCCCGCTAGTTTGGGTAGAGGGAGAGGTGGCTAATCTTAGACTACCCCGTTCCGGGCACATCTATTTTACCCTGCGCGATGAGGAAGCCACTTTAAGGGCGGTGCTTTTTCGTACGCAGCGTTCCTTTGTCCCCTTTTCCCTAGAGGAAGGGTTACACGTGGTGTGTTTAGGCCGGCTTTCTGTATATGCGCCCCGAGGGGAATATCAATTAATTGTCCAATTAGTTGAACCACGGGGACTGGGGGCCTTACAGCTTGCCCTGGAACAACTTAAACGCAAACTCCAGGCTGAAGGCCTCTTTGCCTCCGAGAGAAAGCGCCCCCTGCCTCTGGTGCCGGCCAAAATAGGGGTGGTGACCTCTCTTTCCGGGGCCGCCTTAAGGGACTTCCTAAAAGTGGCCCTTTTGCGGTGGCCCAAAGCGCATATCCAGATTTGTCCGGTGCGGGTTCAGGGGGAAAAGGCGGCCCAAGAAATTGTTCAGGCCCTGAGGCTCCTTGGTGAAGATCCCTCGATAGAGGTCATCGTGGTGACCCGTGGAGGTGGGTCTCTGGAAGACCTTTGGGCCTTTAACGAAGAGGTAGTGGCGCGGGCTGTATATGCCTCTCCCGTACCTGTGGTCTCCGCGGTAGGTCACGAGATAGACTATACTATTTGTGACCTGGTGGCTGATGTGCGGGTACCTACACCCACCGCTGCGGCCCAGATCGTTTTCCCCTGTGAAGACGAATTAAAAGGCCTTCTTAATACCTTTGAGAAAAGACTCCAGCAGGCCCTGGCCAGGGTGGTGGAAACCAATCTCCATAAGCTCAAGGCCTTGAGTGCGCGTCTCCGGGATCCTCGTCGGGATCTGAAAGATTTTCGCCAGCAACTCACGGTTTGGCAAGGGCGTCTTGACCGGGCGTGTAATAACCTCATGCACCGCAAGACCGATCAATTTCACCAGCTCTTGCGTCAGCTAGAGGCCGTTTCTCCGTTGGCCGTTCTTTCTCGTGGGTACAGCGTGATACGGCGCCTTCCGGAAGGGGATATAATACGTGAGGCCCAAAGATTAAAAAAGGGAGATAAGGTGGAAATTATCTTTCACAAGGGCTTGGCCCGGGCCACTATTGATGAGGTGGGTGGTGAAGATTCTTAGACCGATACTTTTTCCCTTAGTATTGTGTATCTTCCTGGAGACTTCGGTCTGGGGGTTACAAATAGCCCCGGATCATCCTTATCCCGGAGGGGTAATACTCTTAAAAGGGGTGCCTAAACAGGTAGGTTTTGTAAAAATGTGGGGCAAACGTTTTGGGGTCTTTGAATTAAGCCGTAAACGTATGTGTTTGTTACCTGTTCCCTTGGGTACGCCACCAGGAATTTATACGCTATTTATAGGTTCTCAAAGACGCAAAATACGCGTATATGCCAAACGATATCCAGAAGAACACCTCACCGTGGCTTCTAACATGGTCTCCTATACGCCGGAGATCTTGGCGCGGGTCAAAAGGGAAATTTGCCTCATCAAGAAGAAGGTAGCCCCCTTTAGGCCCTACAATTTTATAGATGGTCCCTTTGTGTGGCCGTTAAATACCCGCATAACCAGCCCCTTTGGGTTGAGGCGTTTTTTCAACGGCAAACCCCGTAGTCCGCACGGGGGTATAGACCTTGCCGCGCCCAGGGGTACGCCTGTTCGGGCGGCCAACGCCGGGCACATAGTGCTGGCCCGACATCTTTATCTGCCAGGAAACACCATTATTATTGATCATGGGCTGGGTATTTATACTATTTATGCTCATCTTTCACGTTTTCTGGTCCACGAAGGAGATATGGTTAAAAGGGGCCAGATTATAGCCCTTTCTGGGGCCACGGGGCGGGTTACCGGGCCCCATCTGCACTTTGGTTGTTATATAGAGGGCATTAAAATTGATCCACAGAGTTTACTGGATTTGTTGGGGGTGGCATGGAATTCAAGTTCGAAGAGGCCTTAAAGGCCCTGGAGAAAATAGTCTTGGAGCTCGAGGGTCAGGACCTACCCTTAGAAAGGGCCTTAGAGCGTTTTGAAGAAGGGGTACGGCTTTCTCGTTTGTGTCATCAGATGCTGGAGGAAGCACAGCGACGGATAGAAATTCTCCTCTCTCAAGGGAGTGACAAGAAGGTAATACCATGGGAAGAAAAATCAGGGGAGGAGCCCGAAGGAGGGTAGATGCTTTCGCCTCGTTTTTTTGACTATATCAAGGCCCGTCAGGAACTGGTCAATAAGGCCCTCAATTATTATGTCCCCTTATTACAGGACTTTTCGGCTCGTGTTACAGAGGCCATGCACTATAGTCTCTTTGCCGGGGGTAAGCGTCTACGCCCCATTTTACTCTTGGCCGCGGCCGAAGCCGTAGGGGGAAAACCAGAGGATTATTTGCCTGCGGCCTGTGCCTTGGAGTGTATCCATACCTATTCTCTTATCCACGATGATCTGCCGGCCATGGACGATGATGATCTCCGGCGCGGGCGTCCTACCTGTCATAAGGCCTTTGACGAAGCCACAGCCATTCTGGCGGGAGACGGTCTCCTCACGCTGGCCTTTGAGCTTTTGGCTCATCCCGATCTTAGAGCCAGGGTCTCGGCAGGGCGTCTGCTGGAGGTAATTTATCTTGTGGCCAAGGCCGCTGGAATAGAGGGTATGGTGGGGGGGCAGATGGCTGATCTTTTGGCCGAAGGGCGCCCGGTATCTGCCGAAGAGCTTGATTTTATTCATCAGCACAAGACCGCCTCCCTAATTACCGCTTCTGTGGTAGCCGGAGGGGTGCTGGCCGGGGCCTCTGAGGCCCAACAACAGGCCCTTAAAACCTACGGTAAAGCCATAGGTAGGGCCTTTCAGATCGTAGATGACCTTTTAGATATCTTGGGTGATGAAAAGATTATAGGAAAGCCTGTGGGGTCAGATCTGGCCAAGGGTAAGGCCACCTATCCCCGCCTGTTTGGTCTGGAGGCTTCTAAACAGAAGGCGCGAGAGCTAGTCACCAGGGCGCTAGAGTCCCTCCAACTTTTCGACGAAAAGGCCGACCCCTTACGGGATATTGCCCATTACGTGGTGGAACGTACCCTCTAGAACAGGAGCTTTTTTTTGGACTAGAGGCCATTATGGGTGGTATAATAGTTTTTAAATAAGCTTTTGGTGAGGGAAGTCTTATGTCCCAACTACTTGACCGCATAGATTCTCCTGAAGATCTCAAAAAATTGCGTATTAGTCAGCTACCCAAATTGGCCCATGAATTGCGTGAGGTAATTATAAAAACCGTTTCCGAGACCGGGGGCCATTTAGCCCCTAATCTGGGGGTGGTAGAACTCACCTTGGCCCTTCACTATGTGTTTGCCTCTCCCAAAGACAAGATTGTCTGGGACGTGGGCCATCAGTGTTATACCCATAAACTTTTGACTGGCAGAAAGAAAAATTTTCATACTTTGCGTCAGTATAAAGGCCTGGCAGGGTTCCCCAAGCGTTCCGAAAGCCCCCACGATATCGTAGATACAGGTCACAGTAGTACCTCAATTTCAGCTGGTTTGGGGCTCATTACCGCCCAAGATCTTTTAAAGACCCCAGGGCGTGTAATTGTGGTTATTGGAGACGGGTCCATGACTGGTGGTTTGGCCTTGGAAGGCCTAAATAATGCCGGCCACCTCAAAAAGGATCTAATTGTAATTTTAAACGATAACGAGATGTCCATTTCTCCCAACGTGGGGGCCCTTTCTTCCTATCTGTCGCGTAAATTGACAGGGCGCTTGGCGCGAAGATTTAAACGGGATTTAGAGACACTGATGGCCCATTTGCCCGGGGGAGAGCAGATCCTTTCGGTATTAAAAAAGAGTGAAGACGCCATTAAATGCCTTTTGACTCCGGGTATGCTCTTTGAAGCCCTTGGTTTTCGATATGTTGGCCCTATTCCAGGGCACAATATAGAAGCGTTGGTGGAGACCTTTAAAAATATAAAAAACTTGGAGGGCCCTACTCTGGTCCATGTGTTGACCCAAAAAGGCCATGGCTATAAGCCTGCCGAAGAGGAACCAGAGCGTTTTCATGGGTTAGGGCCCTTTGAAATCTCTACCGGTCGCCCCAAAAAAGACAAGACTAAACCCCCTTCATACACCAGTGTGTTTTCACGCGTAATGTTGCGCCTGGGTGAAGAGGAGCCGCGTTTGGTGGCTATTACCGCGGCTATGCCTACAGGCACAGGGCTTAAGCCTTTTGGTGAGGCGTTTCCGGAGCGCTTTTTTGACGTAGGCATTGCGGAACAGCACGCCGTGACTTTTGCTGCTGGTTTGGCTTTAGGGGGAATGATACCTGTTTGTGCCATTTATTCTACGTTTTTACAGCGTGCCTACGACCAAATCATCCACGACGTAGCCCTTCCCAAACTCCATGTGGTCTTTGCCATTGATCGTGGAGGCATAGTGGGCGAAGACGGGCCTACTCACCAAGGGCAATTTGACCTGACCTATTTAAGGGCCATACCTAACATGGTAATCATGGCGCCTAAGGACGAAAACGAGCTTCAACATATGATATACACCGCCATAAAGGCCCAGGGGCCGGTGGCTGTGCGCTATCCTAGAGGTGGCGGGGTAGGCGTTAGCCTAGATTGGGAACTCCAGGAAATACCCCTGGGTAAGGCCGAGGTCTTGAGAGAAGGGAAAGATCTCCTTATTCTGGCCATTGGCAACATGGTCTACCCGGCCCTTAAGGCCGCAGATCTCTTGGCAGAACAAGGCCTTTTAGCCACGGTGGTTAACGCCCGTTTTGTAAAACCCCTAGATGAAGACCTCATTGTCAACCTTTCGCGGCAGATAGGTCGGGTACTTACCGTAGAAGAGAATACCCTCCAGGGTGGGTTTGGTTCCGCTGTCCTCGAAGCCCTTTCCCGGGCAGGGGTAGTTGTTCCGGTAAGGTGTATAGGTCTTCCGGATATTTTTGTAGAGCATGGAGCCCCAGATATCCTGCGTCAAAAACTTGGCCTTACCCCAGAGGGGATATACCAAAAGGCCTTGGAGCTCCTAAAAGGTAATCCCAAGATAAGGGCCCTGGCCTCTTAAACACCTTAAAATAGGCGGCGGCCTATCCTGATCAGGGCAGGGGTAAGGAGCAGGTCGGCCAGGAGGGCCCAAAGCATTACAAAGGCGCAGAGAAAGCCAAATTGTACGGTGGGTATAAATTTCGACGCGAGCAGGATACAAAAACTTATAATTAATATTAACGAGGTGGTCATGGCCGCTAGGCCCTTTTTATTTAAGGCCTCTCTGGCTGCTTCTAAGGGGTCTAATCTCTTTCTGGCCTCCTGATATTTAACGAGCAGGTGGATTGTATCGTCAACGGCTATGCCAATGGCCACGGCAGAAATGGTAGCAGTGGCGGTATTTAAGGGGATATGCATAAGCCCCATCAATCCAAAGTTGGCCACTATGGGAAAGATATTAGGAGGTATAGAAAGTAGACCGATCTTTATGGATCTTAAGACCACAAACATCAGGCCAAAGACCAGGACAGCGGCCAGGGCCAAACTTTCGGTCTGCGAGCGGACTATTTCTTCCACTACCCGGTTTGTCAGATAGGTTTTGCCGGTTAGGTGAAACTCTACGTCCCCTTTAGGGAACAAGGTGGCCAAGTATTTTTGCAATTCAGCCATTTTTTTGTTTAAAAGTTGGGAGCTATGCACCGGGGTACGGGCTGAGACCCTGATCCACTGTTGACTGTCGTCCATAAAATGTTCTAGTTCAGTGCCTCCGTAAAGCAACAAATATTGGGCCAAGAGTTCGCGAGTCTCTGGTACACGATAAAAATGTTGGTCTTCGTTATGAAAGGCCCGGTTCATCAGCTTGAAGAAGTCTGCAGGAGAGACCACTTCGCTAAAGAGGGGGTCTTTGCGTAAGTGTTGGGCTAGGGTGTCTATCTTTTTTAAAAGGCCTGGGTCGAGAAAGTCTCCTTTGCGGGTCTTTAACGATATTTCAATGGTTTGGATGCCTCCTAGGTTTTTATCAATAAAAATGGCGTCTTTATAAACCGGTGTGGAATGATGGAAATACTCTACGACATCGCTGTCTACTTTAATCTTCGTAGCCTCGTAGAGGCTTCCTATGGTGAAGGCAAAAAAGAGTACCAGGGCCAGTCCACACCAACGGGGATAGCTATTGCTTAGAAGAGCAACCAATTTAGACGAAGATCTAAGATGTGAAGAGACGCGTCCGATCCAGGGTAAGAGAAATATCAGCAGGGTAAAGCTCAAGAAATATTCGATAAACATGGCCAGGGCGGCGGCGGCGCCGAATTGCCTGATGGAGGGGACATCGCTTACCAAAAGGGAGGCAAAACCAATGGCCGTGGTCAAGGAGGTCAGGAAACAGGGCCGCCAAGACTCCCTTACGGTTTGGACAACATCGTATATAGGCCGAGGCCAGGCTCTTGACTTAAGGGCTTCTTTAAGGGGCCTGGGCTGGGTCTTAAGGCGGAAATAGGTGGTAATGAGGTGTATCCCATCAGATAGGGCCAGGGCCAGGGTCAAAGGAGCTAAGATAGAGGTCATGGGACTTAAGGCTCCTCCTACCCACTTAAGGCCCGCCATAGATCCAAGGAGGGAAAGTAACAAAATAAGGGCTAAACCCATGGTGGCCCGCAAAGAACGCAGGAAGAAAAGGACCAACAGGCATAAAAAGATAAAAGTGGTAGGGATAAAGAACAGGAGGTCTTTATTCATGTAGCGGGCCATATTGACGTCCATTACCGGCCAGCCTGACACGTGTACTTCTATCCCCGCAGGGGGAGGATTTTCTTTAAGGATACGGTTTATCCCCTTCATCAGGCGGGCTTCAAAATCCATGTCTTCTCCCCGGTAAGCGGTGCGGATGAGGATCAAGGTGCTCTTGAAGTCTCTGGAGACAAGATTGCCGTAGATTAAAGGATTTCTTTGAGCACGTTTTTTTAAGGTACGCAGTGTTTGGGGATCGTGGGGGATTTCGTCGCCGATAAGGGGTTCTACGGTAAAGTCTTCTTCTCCACCAAAGATGTCTTCCACATTGGTGAGGGCCAAGCAGTCGTCTACTCCCTTTAGCTCTTCAAATTTTTGAGTGAGTTTGCGGACGTAATGGAGGAGGGTAGGGTCAAAGACATCTTGGCCCTTTATGGCCACTGCTACGGCGTCGTCTGCACCAAATTGTTGCCGGAATTCTTCGTAAAAACGCCATTGTTGGTCTCGAGGAATGATGGCGTCGGTAGAGGTGACCACCGGAAGGTGTAGACAAGACCACAGGGCAAAGCCACTTAAGGCCAAAACCAATAGGGTCCACAAAAAGGGATGGTCTACTACCAATTTTTTAAACCAGTGCACGGTGGTCCTCTAAGAGTATTTTAAAACTAAAGGCTAAAATACGGCCTTGAGCCCAACATATATTTGGTCGTTGGCGTCGTAAAGGTCAAAAAAGGTGCCTGCTGGGCCGTCCAGGAGATGTAACCCCATAAAAAGGGTATATTCGTCCTGGATTTTGTAGCGCACCTCGGGGTTTAGATAATACATGCGTGTGGTAAGGTCATAATAGGCATCTAGGCGACATTCTAGGAAATCTTGTAGATAAGTCTTGGATAAACGCAGAAAAAGCCCCGAATCCCACCGGGGCTCAAAGAGTATGCTTTTGTCCCAACCCTGAATGTAGCGTTGAGAAAATTGTAGGTTGGCGTACAAACCATTCATAAATTGATAATCCAGGCCCAATACGTATTGCCAGCAGGGTTTTCGTACTCCGTATAGGTCTTTGCGCAGGAATACCTGATTGGTGTGGTAAGCAAATTCACCCCGAAGGCCGGCTTCCCCCCAGGTAGTTTCAAAGGCAAGGCCTAGAATATCGTCTTCGGGGCGGGAGATGCGTATGGTGTTGCCCACAATGATGGCCCTGGAGAGGGCACTTGATATGTCAGATATACTGTTTAGCCAAAGGCCCTTTATGGGAAAGGAAGTTATATAATAGTAAAAAGAGCGGTTATGGGCGTGTAAGAAAGAAGCTTCCCAATCCACAGAAGAAAATGTCCCGGTAAGCCTAAAGCCCCACTCGGCGTCTCTCAAAGAAGGCCCTGGGCGTTGTTTGTCTAGCTTAAGGGAACGGGCCCAGCTCTTAAGGGCGGGGATATCTTCCAACTGGGCCTTCAGGTGATCGAAGGCAGCCCAATCGGTGCCAAAATCTTCTTTCATGTGCCATACAGGCCAGATAGTAAAGACCCCCTCTAGAGTGAGGTTTGAGGCAAAGTATTGGGCCCTAAGCCAGGGCCAGGGATGTTTTCGCTCTTCTAGCCTCAGGGTCATGAGTTCACGCAAGTCTTGAGGGTTTAGATTGTCCAAGATAGTCATTTCGTCGGTCTTACCCCAGCGAATAATTTGGTTCCCCAGGGTGATTTGGTAACTCCCTCCCCGGTAGTCCAAATAGGTTTCCCAAAGCTCAAGACGGGTATCTTCTCTGGTGGACCCGTTTCCGTGAAAGGCTAGGCGCTCTAAACGCGTACCAGCCTTAAATAGAATCTCTTCGCTAAGGTCTCCTTCCCCCTGAAGAAGGAGTGTTTCGTGGTCCAAGCTATTGTCTTGATAAGGCCTTTGCTGTTTTAGGTGTAGGGCCCCTCTGGCCCATAATTCTCCTTTAAAATCAAAGTTTTCTAAGGCCTTAACCGGTCGGGAAGGGGCAAACACCATAAAAATGAGTACTAAAAGACCCGTAGCCTTTTTCATGGTCGGAGATTCCTCCTGGTAAATATTTTGTTTTTAAGACCTACGTTGTATCTAATTTTGTCTACTATGAGCAAGGTATAGTGTTTTCTCTTTAAATCGGTCATTTTAGAAGATATTATGGTCCAGTATCCCTGTATAGGTTTCCATTCTAAGGCCTCAAACCTCTTACATAAATGTCCTCGGCGATCGTAATAATCTACTTTAACGACCAGAAAGCCTTTTTTGGTAACCCACTCCACCCAATATTGGTAAGCAGAATATTTCCTTTTTTTAGGCCAGCATTTTAGTACATAACAAGGACTTGCTTTGTAATTTTCTTCTTTCATAAGTTGATAGTTATATTTTTTTGGGCACCGACGTTCTAAGTCTTCATAGGTAAAGTCAGAATTTACAAAGCGATGAAAGCGAAAAGAACCGGCTATGCGTCGCACACGCCTTAAGGCCGGTAGGTAAAGAAATTGTTCTTCTTTACCGTTGTTATAAGAAATAGATAAAAAAGATGTGTTGCGTATATCTAGTGGGCTTAGAAAACGCATAAAGGTCTTGCGGGCCTTGGGGTCGTCTTTTACCGCTACATACATTTTACGCTCTTTTTTATGGCCTCGACGGTCTATTAGGATCATCTGGGTATAGCTTTCGGAATCTTTGCCCACTGGGCGGTTATATACGGCCCAGGCTATATCCTGGGCAGAAAGTTTTTGGGCCTGTGCTTTGGGCTCTGTTAAGGGCAGGATCAAAAAAAGAATCCAAAAAAGAGTAAAAACCCTCATTTTATTCCTCCTTTTGAGCATAAAAATATACCTACGGCCTGGGGAATTTTTTGTTTAAGATAGGGCAGGTGGCGCCAACCCCCCACATGAACTACAGGCCTTCGGTATCGAGCTATACGTTGTAAAATACGGCTCATACGCCCTTCTCTTAGTTGGTCTTCCTTGGTATTTTTCGGCCATATTCCCGTACGAAGCAAAAACCTTATTAAAGATTCTTCGTCTATCCCCGCCACCGGGGGGCTTTTCCCCAATTTTTGGAGGTTTTGGGGGCTAAGGCCCCTTAATAGCTTAGGTAAGAGCCTTCGGGCCAGGTTGTTTTGGTCTAGGGGGACTACGGGTAAGTTTTTCTCTCTGCCTACCCTTTGGGCCACTTCCATTTCGTAAGGTATTTTCAAGGCTTCTTTATAACAACATAAGACGGGATGGTCCTGAGGTAGGTTCAATTTTTTTACCAAGTTTTCAAAGCGTTTAACCCAATAAGGAGAAAATTTTTGCCTTACCTTCCAAGAAAAAGGGCTGATCTCCACGGTAATAACCGCTGGACTTAATTCTCGAAGTAGCTTTTCTAAAAGCGGGGCCTTTTCTGGGGCTCGATGTATGGTACCAATCAAATAAATAGAGGCCCGGGGAACGACCTCTGGGGGGTAAAATAGTAGCTCTAAGGAGGGGAAAGATTGCTCAACTAGCATATAAGAGGCACAATACCCAAGTATTTTTGGTATAGGAGATTTTAATATGGAAAATGAGTTAATAAAACAGGCCCGAGCCAGACTTATTTTTCCCCTAGATGTTTCTAGCCTTAGAGAGGCTCAAAAGTGGGTAAAGGCCTTGGCGCAGGAGGTGGGGGTATTTAAAGTTGGCTTGGAGCTCTTTGTAGCCGAAGGTCCGGATGTGTTTCAAATGATACGTGACGAATCCGAGGCCGATATTTTTTTAGACCTCAAGTTTCATGATATTCCCCATACCATGAAAAGGGCCGCTTGGAGGGCCAGTGTCCATGGAGTCGACATCCTTACGGTGCATATGTTGGCCGGCCGAAAGGCCGTAAAGGGCTGTGTAGAAGTAGTAGAAGGGGGGACTCAGGTCTTTGGCGTGACCATTCTTACCTCCCACACCCGGGCCGAATTGATGGAAATAGGCTATGCCCCTGAGCTTTGTCGGGATTTAAAGAGTGCGGTTATGAGGCTAGCGGGTCTGGCCTATCGGGTAGGGTGTCACGGTGTCGTGTGTTCCGCCCGGGAGGTCTCTACCGTAAAGGAGGCCTTTCCCCTCTTGCGTACCATTGTCCCGGGCATCCGTCCGGAGTGGGCGAGCTCTCCCCAAGACCAAGTAAGAGTTGCTACTCCCCAAGAGGCCCTCCTGGCGGGTGCAGATTACTTAGTCATCGGGCGCCCTATAAGAGAAGCACAAGATCCCCTAGAGGCCGCCCAAAGGATAATCCAAGAAATGGCCCAAGCCTTGAAAGAGATAGAGACATGAGACGCACGGGTCTTGCCGATTTGCCTCTACACGGGGGAAAGGCCCCGCGATGGCTCTTTACCCGCATGGTGCGTTTGGCCCGGGCCTTGTCTTTGGTAATCGTAGAAGAATTTGGGGCCGAGGAATTACTCCGCCGGCTGGCTGATCCTTACTGGTTTCAAGCCTTTGGATGCATATTGGGTTTCGACTGGCACTCTTCAGGCCTTACCACCACGGTGTGTGGGGCCCTAAAGGAGGCCTTAAGCCCTCTATCTTTAGAGATAGGCCTTTTTGTTTGTGGAGGTAAGGCCCGGGCCTCTCGGCGTACTCCGAAAGAAATACTTTCGTGGGCTGAACGTGCGGCCCTGCCAAATAGTTTGAGCAAACTGGTAAAGATAAGCCGTATCACAGCAAAGGTAGACAATACAGCCCTTCAGGACGGATTCAACTTGTATCACCACGTCTTTGTCTTTACCAAACAGGGGGCCTGGACAGTAATTCAACAGGGGATGAACGAAAAAACGTCTTATGCTCGGCGATATCATTGGTTAGGAGAGAGGGTTCGTTCTTTTGTGGAAGAACCCCACAGCGGTATCGTAAGCCCTGTTCGCCAACAAGAAATATTCAACTTCGTTGCCCAGGAGAGCAAAAAGGCTCGGGAATGTATTACCACCTTGGCCCGGCAACATCCGCAGGTGGTGCTGCGCGAATTAAAGAAGGCCCGTTTATATCTGCCCCGACGTCATGGGTTGACAGAGGCCGATTTGCACCCTCGAGGGCTTGAGAAGGTATTGCTCTCCACTTATAACAGGGCCCCCCGTGATTTTGAAAAGGTCTTGGGTACCCAAGGCCTTGGGCCCAAGTCTTTGCGGGCCTTGGCGCTCCTTGCTGAACTCCTTTATGACGCACCGGTGTCAAGACGTGATCCGGCCCGCTACGCCTTTGCCCACGGAGGAAAGGATGGTCATCCCTATCCGGTGGATCGTCAGGTGTATGACCAGAGTATAGCCTATCTTGAGGAAATACTTACCAAGGCCAAGATGGGCGTCTCCGAGAGAGAAAAGGCCCTGGGGAGGCTTCGCCAATTACATTTGAGGCTTGGTAGGTAAAGATGAAGGGCTTTTGCCCGTATAAGACACAGAGTTTTAATTTTTGGCCCTGTTTTTGGCTGTAGTTGCGGATAATAACCAAAATTTCTGCCTTGACATAACCCCCCAAAATTTTTTAAAAGGTCGCACAAGCTAAAACAAACGGCAGGTGATATTGGTGTCTCTTAGAGAACTTTTGACGGAAAAACGTGATGATATCCTTCAGGAATGGTACAAGGCCATTCTAGATACATATCCCAAAGAGGCGGCGGCCTTTCTCCGGCGCAATAGAGATCGTTTTGAAAATCCGGTGGGCCAACGTATTTTAGAGGGTATCGAAGGACTTTTAGACGAAATTCTTGGTGACTTTGATGAAAAGCGCATAAAGTACTTTACTGATCGTGTACTACGTGTACGGGCGGTCCAAGATTTTAATCCCTCCGTGGCGACTGGTTACATATTAGCCTTAAAGAAGGCCATTCGGGAGGTTATAGAAGACGATCTCTCCCCTGAACTCTGGTCTGAATTTTTGGATCTTCTAGACAAAATAGACGAGATAGCCCTTTACGGTTTTGATATTTATATGGCTTGTCGCGAGAGGCTCTATCACTTAAAGGTAGAGGAATGGAAAAAACGGGTCTTCCTTTTGCTTAAAAGGGCTAACTTTATCTTCGACGAAAGAGAAGGTTCTTTACCACAACAATAGATACCTAAAGTGAGGTAGGTAAATGGGTGCCGTATTCGCATTAATTACGGTGGTGGCTTTTGTATTAGTGGTTTATTTAGGTGTGGGGGTAGCGGGCCTGCATTTTCTCTTTGGGGTAATCATCCCGTATGTAGCCTTTTTTACTTTTCTCATCGGGATGATTTACCGGGTAATTGAATGGGCACGCTCTCCAGTACCTTTCCGGATTGTAACCACGTGTGGGCAACAAAAGTCTTTGAGTTGGGTAAAGCGTAACCCGTTGGAATCTCCTTACAACAATTTTGAAGTGGCCCTGCGTATGTTCCTTGAGGTAGTCTTTTTCCGCTCTCTTTTCCGTAACCTCAAGGCCGAGATAAAGGGTCGCAATCTCATTTATGGTTCCTACAAGTGGTTGTGGTTGTTTGCTATCCTTTTCCACTATTCCTTTTTTATAATCTTGCTGCGCCATTTTCGTTTCTTTGCCTATCCGGTACCTAAAGTTATTGATGGTTTGAATCAACTGGATGCCTTTCTGCATATTGGTTTGCCTCATTTTTATATTACCGATGCCCTCATTTTAGCAGGGCTTACTTTTCTATTTGTACGTCGGTTAGCTGATCCCAAGCTTCGCTATATCTCTCTTGCCTCTGATTATCTTCCTCTATTTATGATTTACGGGCTAGTTATTTCGGGTATCCTTATGAGGCATTTCTTTAAGGTTGACGTGGTGGGAGTAAAGGAGCTTACCATGAGTTTGGTCCACTTCAGTCCCAAGGTGCCTCAAGGGATAGGTACAATCTTTTTTATACATCTATTCTTTATTAGCGCCTTGATGGCTTATTTCCCCTTTAGTAAGTTGGTACACATGTTGGGTGTCTTTTTGAGTCCCACTCGTAATTTGGCCAACAATAGCCGAGCCAAGAGGCATATTAATCCTTGGAATCAGCCTGCTAAGTTTAAGACTTATTGTGAGTGGCAGGAAATCTTTTACGAGCAGTTAGTTGAGTCTGGTCAACCTATAGATGAAGATTGTCCTCAGGTAAAAGAGCGTAAGAAGGCAGAAGGTGCCGAGTAATTAGGAATTAAATTCTCCAAATAGAGAGGGTCGGATATGGCTAAGCTTCCAAAACCCGAAGAGCTGTTTGATTCAATAGATTGGACTCCGCCAGAAACGGATTGGATGGACACCCCGGTGGAATTTCAGCCTGGCCGGTGGTGCTATCCTGCCAAGAAAAAGGTGGTGGAGGATCTAGGTTTTCCTAATCCGCGGGAATGGTCCCCGGCAGATGAAGATTGGAAGATCCCTTCCAACTGGCGTGAAATTGTATTGGAGGGGATGAAGGAACGGTTAGAAAAATATCGCTCCTTTAAGCTCTTTATGGATATCTGTGTGCGTTGCGGGGCCTGTGCTGACAAGTGTCACTATTTTTTAGGGTCTGGAGATCCGAAGAATATGCCGGTACTCCGGGCGGAGCTGATGCGTTCCATCTACAAAGGGGAGTTTACGCTGCCGGGTAAGATTTTTGGTCGTCTGGCCGGGGCTCGGAAGCTCACCGAAGAGGTCATCAAAGAGTGGTTCTATTACTATTACCAGTGTAGTGAGTGTCGTCGTTGTTCTGTGTTTTGTCCCTACGGCATTGATACCTGTGAAGTGACCATGATGGGGCGAGAGTTGCTCCATCTCCTGGGCATTAATATCAACTGGATCCTTGAGCCGGTACGTAACTGTGTCTACATTGGAAACCACCTGGGTCTTCAGCCCCACACGGTCAAGGAAAACATCGAATATCTCTGCTGGGATATCGAAGAGGTCACTGGTTTAAAGATCCAACCCTCCTTTAACCGGAAGGGCGCGGAGATCCTATTTGTAGCCCCTTCGGGGGACTATTTTGCGGACCCTGGTATTTATACTTTTATGGGGTATCTGGTCCTCTTTGAGTATCTTGGATTGGATTACACCTTAAGTACTTATGCTTCAGAGGGTGGTAACTTTGGTCTCTTTACCTCCCACGAGATGATGCAGAAGATCAACGCCAAGATTTATCATGAAGCCGAGCGTCTGGGCGTGAAGTTCATCATTGGTGGTGAGTGTGGTCACATGTGGCGTGTGAAACACCAGTACATGGATACGGTAAACGGCCCGGCGCCAAGCAATCTGGAAGTGCCGAAGAGCCCCATTACGGGGACCGTTTTCGAGCACGCCAAGTCTACCAAGATGATCCATATTTGTGAGTTTACAGCGGACCTCATCGCCCACGGAAAGCTGGAGCTTGATCCCAGCCGCAATGATAAATATGTGGTTACTTTCCACGATTCTTGTAACCCTTCGCGAGGAATGGGCTTTTTTGAGGAACCGCGTTTTATCCTAAAACATGTGTGTAATAACTTCTATGACATGCCCGAGAATACCATCAGGGAGAAGACCTTCTGTTGTGGTAGTGGTTCGGGTCTGAACACCGACGAATTTATGGATATGCGTATGCGTGGGGGTCTACCTCGGGCCAACGCCGTGGAGTATGTACACAAAAAACACGGGGTGAATATGTTGGCCTGTATTTGTGCTATTGACCGGGCGGCCCTTTCTACGCTTATGCAGTACTGGGTACCCGAAGTAGGTGTTTGTGGTGTACACGAATTAGTGGCCAATGCTTTGGTCTTTCCAGACGAAAAAACAGGGAAGAAAAAACGGACTTTAGATTTACGTCAGCAACCTTTGAAGCCGGAGGATGAAGAAAATGTATGATACCGGCAAGATTCTAGCATTTATCGGGGCGTTTGTAGTCTTTGTGTCGACACCGTTTTGGTCGAATTTTGGAAAAGCGGCCTTTGAACCGCATCCCAAATTGCCCACGCAGTATAAGGAATGTGTTGAATCGAAAGAGTTTATGCGTGCGGATCACATGAAGCTTTTACGCCTTTGGCGTTACGATGTGGTTCGTAAGGAGCAACGGATTTACGTTAATTCTAAAGGGGAGACTTATCCCATAAGTTTGCAAAACGAGTGTATGCGCTGTCATACAAGCAAAAAGGAATTTTGTGATCAATGTCATAATTATGTGGCGGCACACCCTTATTGTTGGAATTGTCATATTTCGCCAGAGGAGAGGAAAGGATGGGCGTCAAAAGAATCTTTAAAAAAGGTATCAACCGAAGAAGCTTCCTCCGAATTGCCGGCTTCTCATCATTAGCAGGGCTTTGGGCCTCGGCCAATATAGGGCTGCTTACTGGTGGCCAGAAGGTAGAGGCCTATGAAGTAAAACCGAGTCCCAATGCCTTGCGGGCTGGACGTTGGGGAATGGTTATTGATACACGTATTTGTCGTCAGCACCCTGAGTGCAATAAGTGTATCGAGGCCTGTGATCATGAGCACAACGTGCCTCACATCCCCGATAAGAAGCACGAGATTAAGTGGATCTGGAAGGAAGAATTCGAAAATGCGTTTCCAGACACGGCACAGGAGTATTCCATCGAGCACCTAAAGGGGACGGAGTTTTTGGTTCTGTGTAATCATTGTGAGAATCCGCCCTGTGTACGTGTGTGCCCTACGCAGGCCACTTTTAAGCGGCCCGATGGTATCGTCATGATGGATATGCACCGTTGTATTGGCTGTCGTTTTTGTATGGCCGCTTGTCCTTTTGGGGCACGTAATTTTAACTGGATAAATCCGCGTGCTTATATTAAGGACCCGAATCCCGAGTATCCTACGCGGATGCGGGGTGTGGTGGAGAAGTGCATCTTTTGTAATGAGCGTATAGATCAAGGCAAGCTTCCGGTATGCGCCGAGGCTTGTCCTTATGGGGCTATTGTAGTGGGTGATTTGGCGGATCCTAACTCCAAGATTAATCAAATTTTGCGGGAGAACTTTACTATTCGACGTAAGACGCATCTTGGTACTGGTCCATCAGTCTTTTACATAGTGTGAGGTGCCTATGTTAGAGAAGGCTTTAGTTGGCAGTAAAAAGTATTATTTGTGGTTAGGGTTTTTGGGTGTGCTCATCCTGGTAGGTTTTTGCTGTTATATCAAACAGTTCTTCTTTGGTTTGGGTATAACAGGGATGAGCCGGAGTGTCTCATGGGGTTTTTACGTGGCCCAATTCACCTATCTGGTTGGTATCGCGGCCTCGGCGGTGATGGTGGTCTTGCCGTACTATCTCCACAATTACAAAGAGTTCGGCAAGATGACCATCCTGGGAGAATTTTTGGCCATTGCCGCGGTTACCATGTGCATCCTTTTTATTCTGGTGGATCTGGGTCAGGTACACCGGGTGATGAATGTTCTTTTGCATCCTACGCCCCATTCGGTCATGTTTTACGACATGATCGTTCTTAGTGGGTACCTCATGATCAATATTATTTGTGGTTGGTCGGCCTTACATGCAGAATACAAGGGTTCTAAGCCACCTGCTTGGGTAAAGCCCTTTGTCTATTTGTCTATTCCGTGGGCGTTCAGTATTCATACAGTCACGGCCTTTTTGTACTCTGGTATGCCAGGGCGTGACTTCTGGCTCACGGCCATTATGGCTCCTCGCTTTTTGGCTTCGGCCTTTTGCGCTGGTCCGTCTCTCTTGCTCCTATTAACCTTTATATTAAAAGGTTTTACCCGGTTTGATCCCGGCGATAAGGCTATCAAGACGCTGGCCAAGATTATAACATATGCCTTTTTGGCCAATATATTCTTCTTCCTGTGTGAGGTATTTACCGCGCTTTATAGTCATATCCCGGCGCACCGCTACCCTCTAGAGTATCTCTTTGTGGGCCTTCACGGGCACGGCAAGTTAGTCCCGTGGATATGGACTTCTTGGATTTGTGCCGCGGTGGCGGTGGTCTTACTTGTCCCGCCTAAGACCCGTAATAATTTTGGGACCTTGGCGGTGGCCTGTATCTTGGTTATCTTATCTACCTGGATCGACAAAGGCATGGGCTTGATTGTTGGTGGTTTTGTGCCAGATCCTCTTGACCACGTCATGGAATATATGCCTACCCTTCCTGAGATAGGAATAACCATTGGAGTGTATGCTATCGGTTTCTTGATTCTTTCGCTGCTCTACAAGATAGCTATTACGGTTAAGGAACAAAGGGGTCTCATTTAATTCTAGTGGTAAAAAGGCCCGGGTTGCTAAGCCCGGGCCTTTTACTTTGAAGTATTTTTTAGTGGAGTCTCAATGAAAAAAAGCAAAATTTCTCGTCTCGTTATTTCTGCCCAAAGAGGCGGGGCGGGAAAGACGCTGTGTACGCTTGGCCTATTAGCTGCCTTAAAGGCCCAGGGGCAAAGGGTTATTCCCTTTAAAAAGGGTCCTGACTATATAGACGCAGGGTGGCTTTCTTTTGCCGCCGGCAGTCCCTGCTACAATTTGGATCCCTTTTTCATGTCTGAGCAGACCATTGTTTCCTCCTTTTTGGCGCACACCCTGGACAAGGAAGGTATTGCTATCGTAGAAGGGAATAGGGGGTTACTTGATGGAGTGGATCTGGAGGGCACTTGTAGCACGGCCCAGTTAGCACGTTTACTCAAAGCACCGGTGCTTTTGGTCTTAGATTGTACCAAGGTCACCCGTACTTTGGCGGCCTTTGTGAAGGGTTGCCTGGTATTGGAAGAGGGGGTCCATATAGGGGGAGTTATTTTAAACCATGTGGTTCGGGCCCGTCACGAGCATATAATTCGCCACTCCATTGAATATTATACAGGGGTACCCGTTTTAGGGGCCTTACCCCGGCTCAAAAATTTTGTCTTCCCGATGAGGCATTTAGGGCTTTTGCCTTGGCAGGAACACCACGATGGGGCTCAGATCGTTCATCTCTTGCGGGATGTATTGGCGGAGAACGTAGATCTGGAGCGCATTAAGACTCTTTCCCAACAGGTTGCCCCCTTAGAGGGGAAATTGTTCCAATATCCTAGAGCGCGCTATCAAGTACGTATTGGGGTGTTTAGGGATGCTGCCTTCCAGTTCTATTATCCCGAAAACATAGAGGCCTTACGCTCTTTAGGAGCCGAAGTGGTGGAGCTTAATGCCTTAGAAACCAGAACTCTTCCTGAGCTAGATGCCCTTTACATAGGAGGGGGCTTTCCCGAAACCCAGGCCGATATTTTAGCCGACAATATTTCCCTGCGGCAGGATTTGCGTGAGGCGGTGGAGGCGGGGTTGCCGGTCTATGCCGAGTGTGGTGGGTTGATGTTTTTGGGGCGGAGCATACTTTGGCGAGGGAAGAGTTATCCCATGGTAGGGGCATTACCTGTAGATTTTGAAGTTTGTGAGCGACCCCAAGGGCACGGTTATGTGGTGGGGCAAGTGGTGGCCCCTAATCCCTTTTACCCCCAAGGACTGCTGGTGAAGGGGCATGAGTTTCATTACTCTCGCCCGGTTAATGGGGATAATGATCTCTGCTTTGCCTTTAAGCTGGAGAAGGGATACGGGTTTGGGGCGCGTTACGATGGCCTAATTTATAGAAATGTTTTGGGGGCCTATACCCACGTACATGCCCTGGGGCTTAAAGAGTGGGCCTTAGGGTTGGTAGAGGCTGCCGAAAGATTTAAAGAGCGAAATTTTACTTTACATCAGGACGGAAAAGCAGTAGAAGAGGAAGACAATAAACAGCTATCTGCTAGTGGTGGACACTAGCACCGAAAATTAGTGTATGAAGGAGGAGCCTATGTTTGAGATCACCATTAACTACGATGTTTGCCAGGCCGATCAGGAGTGCATTGAGGCTTGCCCCGCGCAGGTTTATGATGAAGGTGACGATGGAAAGCCCGTTATCGCTCGTCCGGAAGACTGCCTCGGCTGTGAGACTTGTGTAGAAGTGTGCCCCACTGGTGCTAT